>VFQP010003591.1_pt1 | contig 15597 bp, 24 predicted proteins | sample 3512351 | NCBI WGS metagenome assembly VFQP01 (sample SAMN10412372, study PRJNA504923) | tailings metagenome | isolation source: Relicate 1 Philex TSF1 revegetated site | place: Philippines: Tuba, Benguet | collected 2017-08-29 | reverse complement strand
CACACACACACACACACACACACACACACACACACACACACACACACACACACACGTGTCGAGATCCCACACGAGGGGGCCCATGTCGGGTTTTGCCGTGTGCTGTATCACCCACACATGATAATCCCACACCTGAGCAAGGATATGCATGGTTTATGGTTGGTGTGTACCACAGATAGCAACACGTATGTGGTGTATATGCGCATGTGCTTGATGGTTCCGTGTACATATCACACATGCGATCGTACCACGAGTCCACCAGGCCGATTACTTGCACGCTGCCTCCATAGTGGTACCTGTTTATGAGATTGGCCATGGCTTTGTGCTGGGGGGCTGTGGTCTCCCATTATGTCACACACCCAACGTTGCTACTACACCTGCTGCTGATTGTTGGAGCAAAATACGACACTGAGATTGTCTGCATTGTTTACATGTGACTGCAATGTGCTGCAGAGATGATAGGCGTTTTCCTCGCAATAACAGGCTGTGTAGATGCAGTCATCACGAGTGATCGATGATGGGGATGTTGACGATGGGGGTTGCAATGCTGCAGTGTCTTGGTGCTGCATTGGCTTGGAGGCCTTACATTCTGTGTTTCTCAGGTTGTGTGCGCAGTGCTGTGTGGCACCATATATACTATAGGTAGCTAGTCAACACGTTTGATACAATAATACACACAAAATTGAGAGGACCAACACAATCAATCGTAGCATATTAAGCTCACATCATGCCAGAATACGTGATAGAGCCCACAGCACTGTACAAGATCTTGTTGCATGCGCTCAAGTATCCATCCGCCTCTGTGTGTGGCGTGTTGCTTGCCAAAACAGCAAACAAAGACGTAGTACAATTTTCAGACGCAATTCCATTACTGCACACACCAATGTTGTCGCTCCCCACAGAAGTTGCACTCTCGCAGGTGTGTGATGTGTAATCGCAGAAGCCATGTGCTCACCTGTACGACCATGTGTGCACCTACAACAGGTACATGCACATGCCAAGAGCAGTGGCTTGCAAGTCATGGGCTATTACCAGGCAAACGAGCGTGCAGATGACCACCAACTGGGTCCCGGTGGGAAAAAAGTGTCTGACGTGGTGGCAGCTACACTTGCACCAGGGGGGCTACGGAACCATGTGGCTGCATTTGTGGTATGTGTATGTATACAAAGTGACGTATGAAAGAGCATGGGCAGCTCCCCCAACAGAGCAGTGTGTTTTGACTGAACACATACCGAGCGCACCACACGCGCTTGAGAGAATAATGTTGTTGCAAATCACACACGCACAGGTCAATGCAGCGGCACTCAAGCAGGTGCTCCAGCAGCAGCAAACAGCAGCAATATTCGATGTACGCCCCTCATGTGTTGTTATGTATGTATTCATTGTTGCGTATGTATGTATCGTTGTGTGTGTATGTATGTATGTACAAAAGATCCAACCGTCATTTTGCAATATTGTACAATATTTTACAACATACTAGAATATACTACAATTTACAACATACTAGAATATACTACAATCCACTTTATTACAACCACCCAACCACCATGTACAACCACCCTTCCACCACAACAGGTGTTCACAGCAGATGGCAGTAGAAATTGGCAAAAATCAAATGCCAAGACCACCCTCCCCCCCGCAGCAGACATGAGCAGCAGCATGCAGCGGTATTTGCAATCTGGCACACACATCAAGTTGGCTGATTTTGAAGATCATTTGGAAGATATTGCAAAGAATTGGCTCAATACAGAATTGCTGGTGGCCAAGTAGCTGGCCAAATAAACGAATAATGTTGCTGCTGGAAAATGGAATGGTGTTGTTATTTCTAAAATGAGTGAGATCTCAAAGAGGGGCAATTATTATGGGTCGTTTAAAAATGTGCACGAGCCCCCACATGTGACGCTGACGATGCATCGTTATTCAACAAGCATGTATACTACATACATGTGTCATGACCAAACACACTCTGTAGTTATTGTCTTTTTCAGCCTACCGAAGACCCCGGGATCTTTTCACACGCCTAATGTTGATCCCCCCTGCTGGCTGTCCATCTACATTACTGCCGTCCAAATGCACACCATCACCTGTGTTGGTGTCCAATGATGGCCCTGTCCCATGTGGTATGGGATCACCATGATCCCCACCCATGTGAGTACCCGCAGCCATGTGAGTACCTGCAGGCGTGTCAGCAACTGCTAATGCATCGCCACCCATTGCACCTCCAGCACTTGATGTAATTTCATCCATTGGCAAGGGAATCGTTTCCTGACCAAGCAGTGGATTCATTGCTGCATTTACTAGTGGGCTTCGTGCATCTTCTCCACGTGTATGTGGCTGCTGAGCAATGTCCCCCTGTATGTCTCCCCCTGCCCGTGCATTTCCTCTGATATGTACACCATCAGAATCCTGCTCCCATGCAGCCCCTCCATTACTGCTAGTGTATGCCTGCTCTTCATTAGTATCTTCATTGTTTTCTGTGTCATTGTTTTGTGTATCATCATCATCATCATGGGGGATACCACACACGTCACTCAGTGGGAGTGTACCAGATAAACGATGCATGCGTGCCTGTGGTGGGGTGTAGTGTGGTGTGGTGTGGTGTGGTGGGGTGGGGAAAACCCTCAAGGTCAGGTGAAAACCCTCAAGGTCAATGAAAGTCAATGTTGCACTGGACATCATCCAAACACCCCCAAATAAGTACAGCATGCATTTCCCCCAACACATGGCCTACCAGTTGTGTTGTGAGTTGGGCTATTTTCTGGTTGGCCTCTTGCAATTCCTTGTGTAGTTGCTTTATCTTGGTCTTTTCATCATTAAGCACAACCGTAAACTGTGTTGAGTGGTGTGTTGAGGTGAGTGGGGCATGGTGTGGACGAGGGTGAGTCCATATGTGTGGGTGTGCCTGTGGGCAAGACATTATGATGAATATCCAACAACACAATCGCAAAGAGAGAGGCAGAGAGAGAGAGAGAAGAGACCAATACACACCGCACGAAGTTGGTTGCGATGATGGTCGGCATGCTTGTTGACAAAATCATCCAGCAGCGCATGCCCCTTGTTCACTTCTTCTTTGACCAGTGCACAGCTCTTTATGGCATGCTTTTTTGACTTCTGTGTGATGGTGGTGTGAATGGTGTGTATATATTGGTGTTCATTGGTAATGTAGATAATTTGGTAACTGTTGGAAAGGAAGCACACATGCATGGGGATGATGTATGCAATCATGGTGGGGAATGTACCACACGCCTACAGACACAGGTTGACGCAACCAAGTACACAAATACTACACAAAAAGTTAGAGAAAAAAACTACCTCGGACGCACACAAAAGATGCACCACCAGCCGCAGCAACACACGCTCTACTGCAGCACTGTCATCCACAGCGTAGAGCGTTATCTGTTGGCTGTTGATGATGCCTGTCTCTTCCTCCCAAAACCAGTTGAGCACCTATGTACGCCAAAAGTTGAAACATGACTTGTGTGCATGTGTGTGTGTTGATTTGTATGTGTGTTGATTTGTATGTGCATTGTTGCAAGCCCAATGTGTACAAAAACCAGTGGGTACGTACCGCACCACCGTCATCATCTGCACCGTCTTTATCAGTTGTCAAAGTATACTCAAACACTGGCTGTGCTGGATTGCCCCCCCCCTCATCACCACCAGCTCTCTCACTAGGGGCTTTGCCATCACCAAAAGCACCACGCAACGCCTCCAGCGCAAAGGTCATCCCATCCAGTGCGAGTGCTGGATTCGTTGCAGTGGTGGCGGTGGCGTGCATAGAGCAGTGACACACCATGAATGACACACCATACCTTGTGCACACCAAGCATGTGCATTGTACACCAGATAGACATCCAGTACATTTGGCTCGTGCTGTTGTTGTTGTGTAACAAGTATTGCATCGTGATTAGCAGCTGCAGGTGGTGTGCAAGTGATGCGTGTAGTGAATGCTGTGGTGGTGATCACTTGGTTTGTGCCAACAGTGTCGGGTTGTTCCCTCAATCGTTCCAGGACTTGTGTAGCTGGTAGGCTATGTTTCATGGTGGGAGACTGTTTGCGTGTACGTGTGTTTTACACAATTTTTTGTGCCTGTTTAACAGTGATGCATCATTGTTTTGGCAGAGTTTTGTACCAAAGCGACATCCAAAATCAAAAAAGCACGTGCAACCACGAAGCAGCGTGGTTTCCAGAGGGGCAGATCATCATCATCATCAGCAGCAGCAGCCATCACGATGTCACAGCAACTTGTTATTCAGGTAGGGACATGACATTGACGGGTGATTGACGTTGATGGGTGATTGGGCATGCTGCTACAAAGATTCCCACACAACTCAGCTCAAGCGGCTGGCAGTCGCCACAGTACTCGCCCTCGTGCTCGACCTCCTTTGGATTGGTGTGGTTGCCAACAGGTATGAGACTGCCCTTAATCACTCCACATGCATGATCACATGCACCATATTCATACCTCCACCACCTCTTTATGGGCCACCCACAACACAGCTTTTACAAAAGTGCACTGGGGGACTTGGCACGTACCAAGCCAGATGGGTCATTTGCCCCCCTGCTTTTGCCTGCATTACTAGTCTACTTGCTCATACCCCTTGGTATGCTGTGCATGTTGTGTGTGAGAGAGTCATGTTTTTTCTGCGTGAGAATGTGTGTGCTGCAAGTTGGTGATGACATGGTTTTTGTGCTGTTGTGTCTTGGGAAGCGTTGTTGGGGTGTGTATCTCAGGGAGGAATGCGGTGGGCATACCACGGAATCACAATATGACCCACAGGGTTGACCATTTTTGCCATTCCCCGTGTGCTTGAGGGAAGCGAAAACTTGGTCACAGGCGCCGCCTTTTGGGGCGCCCCGTTTGGGATTGTGCTGTACGGTGTGTATGAGCTGACCAATTACTCAATTTTGAAAAATTACAGGTGAGGATGGTTGGTGAGTATGTGGGGGATGAACAACATCACTACAGGCTTTGTCACAATTTACCCCTCTTGGCATACCCTTGGCATAGGTTGAGCATGGTGGTCATAGACTGGCTGTGGGGCACCACGCTGTGCTTTGGAGTGACACTTGGCACGTGCATCGTGGCAGTGCGTGTTTTGGATGACCGTGGTGCACCATTGATGGAGTATGGCGGGTTGATGTGAGGGTGACTTTTGACCAAGGGCTTTTTATCTCGTGTATTTGCTATCAGTGTGTGCTTACTTTAAGTACCTATTGTGCCATTTAATTGGACCATGTAAACGTCAAGAGACACACAATCAATAAGTGGGCAAGCAACGTGATGATGTTGGAGAGTGGGAATGGTAGCCAGCCTGCAGCTCCAAAGGACCTGCTCTATGGGCAGCTGGATGTGTATTGTGTGTTCCTGCTGCGACATTTATATTGCAACATTGCATCTTGCTCATTCATCAATATCCAACTACCTACAGCAAACATGACGACAACAGACGAACACAGCGCCCCGGCAGGAGACGATTCCATCAAATCTGCCCCAGGCGTACACGTGCTTTATGACGACGGGAAAGATGGTGGCCACTGCGCGTGGTACATAGGATCATTTCATATGATATGTGCAGGTAGTACGGCGAGGTTGGGAATAGCCACCCGACTCAGCATCCATTGAGACACTTTACATATACACACACGGCGAGGTTGGGAATAGCCACCCGACTCTGCATCCATTGAGACGCTTAACATATATACACATATACACACAGCGATTGGAACGGGTGTGTTGGGACTGCCTGGTGCCATGGCAGCGTTGGGATGGGTGGCAGGGTGCGCACTTTTGCTTGCGTTTGCGATTCTAGTCTGTTTCTTGACAATGCTGCTCTCCCGGACCACCGTGGTCAAGGTGGGTTGGTGTACAACTCATAGTACAACATACATACAACAACAAACAAACACACACACACACCCCTGCAGGGCCGACGGAACAAGACGTATTATGAAGCAGTGCACAGCACTATGGGACCACGCCACGCAGCAGCAGCAACATGTGTACAACTTGCATACCTCTTTACGTCGAATATAGCTTATATAATTGCCCCCGCAATATCCTTGCAAACTATTGAAAAGAGCCTGTTACCCCAAGGTGAGATCGTATTGGTGAATGATGGGCCAATTGGACCCATCCACATATGTGAAGGACCTACACAAAACAACACTCTCATGCAGGGGACACAGCTCACGCACCATGGTTTTGGGCAATCATGATTGGCATCGTGCAAATGCTGTTTTCGCAGGTGCCTTCCCTGGAGCACGGGTGGATTGGGTCAGCTATTGGTGCAGCGCTGTCCCTATTTTACAGCGTCATCGCCATTTACTTGGGCATTACAAATTGGTCATCTACGGGGTCAGTGGGAGGCACCAGCACCGATGCAGTGGACAAAACGTTCATCGTGTTTGACGCAATTGGAGACATTATGTTTTCGGTATGTTGTGGTTGGTTTCCCATCAGCACAACCCACCCATCCACATCACCCCCGCATCCCCCACATCTCAGTATGCGTCAAGCAGTCTACTCCTTGACATTGCTGCAACACTACGTGAACCGGTTGTGAAAAACACACGCAAAGCTGTGGCAACGAGCAATGCCACGTTTTTCACCTTGTATGCAGCGGTCGCCATTACCAATTATGGTGCACTGGGCAACGCGGCACAGGGTGATATTTTGACCAACTACACCTCCCCCTCGTGGCTGATCGTGGTGGCCAACTTTGCCGTTGTGTTGCACCTGTTGCCTGCATTTCAAGTGTACGCGCAGACCTTTTTCTCAACGGTGGATACACTGAGACGCCTACGCAACCCCAACACCAAAAAGATGCGGTGGTGGACGACAGCGCTGTGGCGTGCGGCGTATGTGCTCGTGTGCACTGCCATTGGTGCTGCGTTTCCTTTCTTCAGTTCAATTTGTATGTGGTGGGGGTGGGTTGTTGATGTTGGAGGGGTGGGTGGGGCAGTGGGGGGTTTCGGGGCACTGTATGTTTTGTGGTGGTGCGTCGATTCATCACATGAACACCTCATATTCACACACAGGCTCGTTGGTGGGCGCTATTCAATGTACGGGTGGGTGGGGGTGCCATGGTGCCATGTACAGATCCCCACACAACCACACATCACAACACACACAGTTTGGCCATTAGTTGTCTTCTACCCCATTGTGATGTGGGTGCATCTACACAACCCTGGGACCTCTGTGCGCATAGCATTCCACTGCTTGAATGTGTTGGCATGCGCATTGAGCATCTGCGCCTTGTCAGGTTCCTTTTACAGCTTTGTACAATCGGTGAACACGTTTAGTATTGGCGGATCCCGCTAGTGGTGTTTCTTATTATGTAACATAGTGTGGTGAGTCGAGGGAGCAAAGGGTCCGCACATGGTTTGGTCGGGAGTCGCTTGGAAACGGCAGTCCGGTTGCAACCGGTTAAACGGACCATAGCAAGTGAGGCAAAAGTATAAATTCGCGATACAGGACGTCCCAAACATATAAAGACAACTTTTAAGCAACAAATACCAACAATCAACATCAGAAAAACAACCACTATGGCCGCCAACAACAAGATGCTCCTGGTTTTGATTGGATGCTGCATGCTTATGGCGGGCGCCCTCGCCTCTCCTGTGCCTCAACAAGTTTCCTGCTGCCCGCCTATGTATTGCCGTCCCCAATGCGCCTGTTGCGGCAGTACAAATGCCTTTGAGCCCACCCCAGAGATGATCAAGCACCAACAGGCCATCGATGACGCCATCAATGGAATCCTGGCACAGCCTGCCAACCAGGTGAACGATGTTGAGGTGCAGTCCAACCAGGCCAACATTGTCGAGGTGCAGTCCAACCAGGCCGCTTCCCAACAAGGGGGCCACCGCCGCATGCTTGCAGTGGAAACCACCGTGTAGGAAATTGTGACATTATATATTTTGTGACATTATATATTATGGTTTGTCAATGTGTAACCTTTATGCTCAAGCACCGATGCAGTATACCGACAAGGGCTGCCTGCAGCAAATAAAATGTGTCCCCCCTTTGTGCGTACAAGTTTATGTTGTTGCCTGTACAATATCCTGGTGTTGCCTGTCATCATATGCTCCATGATATTTTCAGTCCCATTTCATAATGGTACGATGGTTGTACGCCCATATGGATGCCAACAATGGTCATGTGCCTGCTTGTTGTGCCCGCTCGTGCTCTATGACGTATAATTATGATTTCATTTGTGGTACGTATTTCTCATATTTCCTGTCAAACTCTGTGCCAATAGACGTGCTGTGTGCTCGAGTACTGCGTGTGTGTTTGTAGTGCGGTTGATCAGCTGTGGCCATTAGCAATTATGGCGCCCTGGGCAACGCAGCACATGGAAGCATTTTGACCGACTATAAAGACAAGGCCCCCACATGGCTCATTGTGTTGGCCAATTTTCTGGTATGGTTGTTTCCCTGGTATGGGTTGTTGACCAATACATGGGTACAATCAAACACATACCACACACTCAGGTGGTATTCCATCTCCTCCCTGCGTTTCAAGTGCATGCACAAAGTTTTTTTGCCAACAAGTACTTAATCAAGCAACGGAGCAGGCTCAAGGGGCACTTGTTTGATTTGTCAGGATGGAAGGGGAGATTGGTGCGTCGTAGCATATACGTGATGGTGCTCACTGGCCCAGGCGCTGCATTTCCGTTTTTCTGCGTTGTGTGTTCACTTTGTGGTGGCGTTCAATGTATTGTGGTGCTTGTCACACACATTCAATGATACACATTCAATCCACCTCCATCCACGTATAGTTTTCCCATTAGTCGTCTTCTACCCTATTGCGATGTGGATCAAGTTGCGCAAGCCCGGGATGCTGGTCAAGGTGTTGCTGCACACGATCAACCTCCTGGCGCTGCTGGTCAGTGTATGTGCTTTTGCAGGATCCATGTACACGCTGGTTCAGTCTGTGCACACGTTTCGTATTGGTGGGTAAGGACATGACGGCGGGGGTGCACCCTGGGGGGGTCCCGGTATGGGCTCGTATTCAAAAATATGCATGGTATTCTTTGTTGACAAACAATTCAATCCATGACCCTGAATTATATTGTTTAGCAGTATTCTTTGATGGTGTAAACTTGGTATGCATTGGTGGATCGCACCCTCATCTGATAATGGGTGGTTGCCATTTGTTGACTATGATGAACGCATTGTGATGATGATGCTGTATAGCACACATGGAGCATGCCCAGCCCCTGTAAGTGCCCCTTGTGCATTCACCAACCCTTGGAAAAGTGGAACCCCCATACTTCACCACACAACCCTCCCTACGTAGGGTGTATACACACAACCCTGCACACCAAAAATCAAAACCAGCCTACTTTCCATCATCGCATTGGGGGATTCTTTACAATCCATACATCAGAGCAATTGCCCTGATTGGTTTGACTAATTGGATTCCGCTTGCTAAACACAGCTGCCCACATACAGCAATCTGAACTCAATGCCGCCAGCAACTGCTGTGCAAACACCACTGGGCGCTGGGACGTCGTTTCGGGGCCAATTCAAAGCACCAACACGCACATCGATGCGTCCATCAAGGCGGCCCACGTCTCACGCTCGCATTGCTGCAGTCCTGGAACAAGCGCCCAAGGACCTGTCGAGCAACAATGGCGTACAGGCAGCCAACGATATCAACAGTATCAAAAAGGACATCCTGTTGCAGGCCAAGTATGGGTTTTTTATTTGCTGCTGCTGGTGGTGGTGTGCATCGTTCATCAGCATCAACCCTACATCGTTGGTACCCTAGGTACACTGTGGGCACCAACCTGGACGAGGTGACACCAACAGAAGCGTACAAGGCTACTGCATACAGCGTTGCAGAGCGCCTGATCGACGAGTTTGACAAGACCAACGAATACTGGGCGTACGTGTGATGGGGCATCAATGCCATTGACCGACTGGGCAAAACACCCACCACCCCAACCCCCCAAACAACACAGTGAAAAGGATCCCAAGTTTATCTACTACCTCTCAGCCGAGTTTCTCATGGGTCGCACCCTCATCAACGCCCTGCACAACATGGAAATCGACGAAACATACAAGGGCGCACTCAAGGAGCTCGGATACGAGCTGGAAGACATCTACGACCAGGAAAAAGATGCAGCACTTGGCAACGGTGGCCTGGGCCGCCTGGCTGCATGCTTTTTGGACTCCATGTCCACCCTCGACCTTCCCGGTTGGGGCTATGGCATCCGCTACCACTATGGTCTCTTCCGCCAAATCATCCGTGACGGTGTACAGCAGGAGGCCCCCGACTACTGGCTCGACACCATTGGTGTGGGTACCCCCTGGGAGATTCCCCGCCCCGATATTCGCTACAAGATTTCATTCTTTGGTCGCATGAATGGCAGCAAGTATGAGCCGGGAGAGGAGGTGTGGGCACAGGCATACGACACCCCCATCCCGGGGTATGGCACCAAGACATGTGGCAACCTGCGCCTGTGGGAGGCCATCCCCATGGAGGAGTTTAACTTGGGAGCATTTAACGACGGCGACTATGTGCGGGTATGTTGTTTTTTTGGGAGGGGGTGACATGTGGAGTAGATGTCGTATGATCATGATGACACACACATTGGGGACACACACATTGCGCTCACATCACATCCCCCCCCACATACACAAGGCTGACGAGGCACGTCGCAGGGCAGCCATGATCACCGCTGTCCTCTACCCCAACGATGCAACCGATGAGGGCCGCCTGTTGCGTCTCAAGCAGCAATACTTTTTCACCTCTGCATCCCTGCAAGACGCCCTTGTGCGCTTCAAGGCACAGCATGGCACCAACTGGGACAAGCTCCCTGAAAAGGTGGTGGTCCAAATGAACGACACCCACCCCACCTCTGCTGTGGCGGAGCTCATGCGATTGTTGATCGACAATGAGGGTCTGACATGGGAGCGCGCATGGGATCTGACCAAGCGCACATTGGCGTTTACCAACCACACGGTGATGCCGGAAGCATTGGAAAAGTGGAATGTGAATGTGTATGGGCAGCTGCTGCCACGCAACATGCAGATTATTGAGCGCATTAATGAAGAGTGGCTGGCAGAGATGAAGGTGTGAGGGGGGGGGGGGTAAATAGTGTGGTGTGTTGGATCGACGTATAAACCATCTGCGTGTAGGTGTGTTGGATCAGTAGATACACTATTTGTGTATATATTCATAATCCATTTGCACCATCATTAAGGTCAACATCATGTCACCATTATCATCATGCCCCCATCATCCATACACAACCTACCCACATCATCACCCACCCCACCCCACCCCTACACACAGCCCTATGTCACCCGCAAGCTCAAGGAGTCGGCCACACTCAAGCCCATTGAAACAGAGGTGACAGACCCCAAGACTGGCAAGACTGTGGTGGAGAAAAAGACACCCTCACTGGAACAGGCAGTTGAACATGAGCTGGCTACCAAGTATGCCATCATTCAACCCAACAAGTGGCAACCTGAAAACATGTATGGTGATGTGTTTGGGGGATAGGGGTGGCATGTTTGGGAAGCAATTGTATGGTGAGAGTGACGGTTTTGTGTGGGAGTTGCGTGTGGTGTATCAATGAGCACACAAGGGAGGGCATGTGCATAGTTGAGTACATCCATGACATTGTAGCAATCTCCACCATCATTACACCCCAAATACACCCACACCCAACCCCCCACACCCGCACCCCCTCTCAGTGAGGTCAACATGGCCTACCTCGCCATCGTGGGCTCCAAATTCGTCAACGGTGTCGCAGCCATCCACACGGAAATCCTCAAGCAGGATCTCTTCCGCCAATTCTACGACCTGTGGCCTGAAAAATTCCAAAACAAAACCAACGGCGTCACCCCCCGTCGCTGGCTGGCACAGTGCAACCCCCCCCTGCGTAAGCTTATCACAGAGACACTGGGTACCGCAGATTGGGAAAAGGACTTGGATAAGCTGCGTGGGCTGTTGGCGTATGCTGATGATAAGGATTTTCAGGCAAAGTGGGCAGAGGCCAAGTATCAGAACAAGCTGCGATTGGCCAAGTACATCAAGGTACTGGGTGGGTGCATGCTTGTGGTGGGGTGTGGGGGGTTTTGTAGGTGTTGCATGTTGGAAGCATATTCAAGATGGCATATTCATTTCGGGCACATGGAGCATGGTTGTATGTGTAAAGAGGTTTCAAGTTGTTTGCAAGTGCATGAGTGCACTTCACTCACCAACCATTGATTCCCCGATGTGTACACACATGTACACACACGCACACACATCATCAACACACGCACTGTTTCACCCTCACCCCCTTCACCCGCCTTCACCCCACACCCCACCCCAAACAACAGCAATGGACGGGCGAGGACATCCCCCCCCACTTTCTGTTTGACGTCATGATCAAGCGCATCCACGAGTACAAGCGCCAGCATATGAACGTGTTTAGCGTGATTCACAAGTACCTGGAGTTGAAGAAGATGACACCCGCAGAGCGTGCAAAGCAGGTGCCTCGTGCTGTGATCTTTGGTGGCAAGGCTGCCTCGGCCTACTTTATGGCCAAGGAGATTATCAAGTATGTGATGGTGGTGCTGTGTGGTGGTGCTGTGTGGTGGTGCTGTGTGTGTCTGTATGTGGTGGTTATAATGGGTGTTGTTTTGTATGTGGTGCTGTATGTGTGGCTGTATGTGGTGTGGTGATGGGTGTGTACATGGAGTGATGTGTGTTGGTGGTATGTATAGGTAATGTTACATGCATAGATTGACCAAGTGTATGATACCCAAACCGCCATCATCCAAACACATACTACTCACAAACACACACACACACACACACATACACACACCAACCCCCCCCCTCCTCAGGCTGGCAGTGGCAGTACAGCACAAGGTGAACAACGACCCCGACGTCAACGATGTGCTGCGTCTGGTATACGTCCCTGACTACAACGTCTCCAAGGCAGAGATCATGATTCCTGGTGCTGAGATCAGTCAACACATTTCCACTGCTGGTACAGAAGCATCAGGAACCTCCAACATGAAGTTTGCTATGAATGGGTCGCTTATTATTGGTACATTGGATGGTGCTAATATTGAGATTGCCGAGTGTGCTGGCCAGGAGAAGCTGTTTATCTTTGGTATGTGTGTTTGTGGGTGGGGGGGGAGAGAATACGCACAGTGCACAGTATACATGCACGCACTGTGTGTTTTTGTGGGGGGAAGAGAGGGTGGGGGAGGAATGGTTGGGAGAGGGAGTTGTTGGGTTGTGCTGGGGTGGGTGGTTTTTGTGTTGGTTTGTCAAACAACCATCAAAACCACCTGGATGGGGGCTCGTATGCATCATTTTCTATGTATACTCCAACCCCCTTTCACACCATCCATCCAACCAACCACTCTCCATACGCAACCACACACCACACCACACACAACCACATACCACACCACACTACACCAACCAGGTATGCTTGCTGATGAGGTACCCACATGGCGTGAGGGCAAGCGCAAGACCTGGAAGGGCCAGTGTTCCGAGTGGCGGGATGTGATGAAGGCAATCCGTGATGGAACCTTTGGTGGTGGCTTTGAGGATGTGGTGGACAATGTGGATGACATGGAAAAGAGCAATGACTGGTTTTTGGTGGCGCCTGACTTCAAGGGGTACCTGGAACAACAAAAGAAGGTATGAGGGTGTGGGTGTGGGGTTGTGTGGGTGCAGATTGTGATGCAGTGTAGGGGGGATAGAAATGGTGTACAAAGCAAAGCATAGAAATGGTGTACAAATGTCATTATCTCTGTTGGTCGATTATCTGTGTATCACAACTCATCAGCAAGTACTCAGTCACACACCCACACCTCCACACGTACACCTCCCAACCCTCGCAACCCTCACCCATACACCCACACCCACCCACCCATACATGCACCTACACACACACACACACAACACACCAGGTGGAGGAGCTGTATCAAGATCAGGCAACATGGACCAAGTACTCCATCTTCATGGCTGCTACCAGTGGCAAGTTCAACTCTGACCGCACCATCCAACAGTATGCTGATGAGATCTGGGACGTCAAGCCATGCCGTGTGCCCTCCTCTTAGAGATTGAGGATGCCTTCTTTTGTAAGGGAGGATACCTTCTCCTCTCAAGGGAGGGTGCCTACCTCTTGCCTTGCTCTTGGGAGGGAGCTAGGGGTTTTCCCTCCTCGAGGGGCAGAGGATTGCTTCCTCTTGAGGGCTTTCATGCTACTACTGCGGGAATATGCCATACGCATGTGATTTACATGCAGTGGTTGATTTGTGTGTTGGGTTGTTTGTGTTTTCTTTTCTGTCGGTTGTGTCTGACAAAAGGGGTGTTGTGTAAGGGCACGTAGTTGGTGACATGCCCCATACTGTAACCAAAAAACATAAAAGAAATCGTTGTGCATGATTACCACACATTATACAGCCCAACGTCAACCAACAAAGAAAGAAACGCATTCCTTGTCCTCACTCGTCATTACAAAACAACACTACGAAACACACACTCTCCACGACCCTCTCTTCAATGCAACACCGAGTGAATTACGTGCATAGTGAGCTTCACCTCCGACGCACCCACCCCCGGCACGCCCCCCGGTGCATTGGCCAACGCCTGCACTGCCGTCAACACGGGGCCCAACACAGACTGCAAATGCGCCGCAATGGACGGGTCCTTGTTGTTTATCGCCATGGCCGCCTCTCGCATCCATGTCAATTTGGTGCCAGCATCCCGCTCTATATCCACTGACAGCTGCTTGACCAGTGCGACCATCACCGGCTGGGACAGCGGGGGGGCGCCGGCCCCTCCCAGCAGCACCGAGGGCGACGGCAGCTGTCGCACGAGCCACAGGGTGTGTGCCGGATCCGCAAGCGCGTCACGAAACGCGTCTTCATACTGCTGGGTGCTGATGAGGGCCCGGAGGCGGGTTTTCCAGTCCCCGGCAGAGGGGCCGGGGATGCTTCCGGAGCCCATGCTGTGCAGGGGCCCGGCGGGGGACACCGCGGCACTGGACTGTTGGAGGGCATCCGCTGCAGATAATAACTGCGGGGTTGTGTGTTACGAGGAGGGTTTTGAGAATGGGTGGTTTTGCGGGTGTACTGTGGGTGTCCTACACCATACCCAACCTTATACACACAACTTTATACAAACCACATCTAGAACCCCACACAACCATACTTCCCCCCCCTCCCCCACCATCAAAACAACACACACCTTGCTCGTTGCATCATGCACAGCACGCGTCAACCCCTCTGATGCTCGTGTGTGGGCCGCCACATGCTGCGACATGCCTGCTGCAAATGCTGACTGCACCTGACCAAACATATTTGCCACACCAGCCTCAAATGCCGGTAGGAGGGATTTTGAAAAGGCAGTACGGAAGCTGTCCTGAAGCTGCTTGCCTACTGCACGCTCCAGGGTAGTTGGTGAGAGGTGCTTTTGTACCTGGGGTTTTATGTGGTGGTGGTGTATGGTGGTGGGTGTATGGGGTGGTGATGGCAGTGGTGCTGTGTGCGTGAATTGAGCGTGAATTGTGCAACGTACACACACACACACACACACACACACACACACACACACACACACACACACACACA
>VFQP010003590.1_pt1 | contig 15599 bp, 13 predicted proteins | sample 3512351 | NCBI WGS metagenome assembly VFQP01 (sample SAMN10412372, study PRJNA504923) | tailings metagenome | isolation source: Relicate 1 Philex TSF1 revegetated site | place: Philippines: Tuba, Benguet | collected 2017-08-29 | reverse complement strand
TATTTCAGATTTTGAGCGATTTATTGCAAATATACTGGAGAGATATTTTAATTCTTACTTAGTTTTTGGCAATAGTATTGAAGTTCTTTTACTATTTTGCGTAATATCTTAGTTTTGTAAAATGAATTGCATCAATATACCGTTTCTAATTATGAACTTTGTGGTTGCCTGAGAACCGTTGTCAACCTCAAGAAACTTTTAAAAATTACCTTTACAATGGAGTATAATCCAAACAGACAGAGTGAACAAAAACTAAAGATAGCAGTCGCCATACTGGCCATCTTGACAGTAGCTTTAGGCTTTTTGTACTTCAGAGAACGTCAACACAACAAAAGTATTGAAGACCTAAAGTCGGAGCACGCCGAAGAACTACTAACTGCCAACACCAAATTAGATTCAATTGCGAATCAGCTCAATGCCAAGATTACAGAAATAAAGCGTTTGGGAGGCGATATTCGAGAATTGGTAAAGGCCAAAAAACAATTAGAGGAAGATAAGTTGGCCTTAGAAAAGCTTGATAATGGTTTTTCGATGAAAAAATACGAGGCTAAAATCAAAAACTATGTAGCCTTATTGGGGCAAAAAGATGTCGAAATTATTCGTTTGAAAAAGGAAAATGGTATTTTGGTAGCTCAAAATGATTCATTAAGCCGTGAAGCTAAAAGCTTGCTACAAGATATTACCTTTGCACAAAAGGCATTGTCAGATTCGGCCAATACCTATTCGTTACGTCAAAGAGAATTAGCCGAGCGAGCCAAAGAAATAGAAGCCAAAAACAAAGAACTTTCCGATAAAGTATCGCTAGCGGCAGCATTACATGCCGAAAGTATCAATGTATATGCTATTTCGAGCAAAGGCAAAGAAAGTGATGGAGGTATTTATAAAGCCAAAAAAGTAGACAAAATCCGAATAACTTTTTATTTGCAAGAAAATTCGCTGACAACCAAAGAAGCCAAGATTATCTATCTGCGTATTATCGACCCTACAGGTGCTACAGTAGCTGATATGGCCACAGGCTCGGGTACATTTAATTATAGAGGCCGTGATGTAACTTTTACTGCCAAGCAAAAAATTGTTTACGATGACTCACATCAATCCGTAGAATTTATCTATAGCCGAGGGCAAGCCTACAAAGAAGGCAAGCATATAATAGAACTATATTCAGAAGGTTTTAGAATCGGAGAGGGTGTTTTTGAAGTAAAATAATACTAGAAAACGGTATTCGGTACTCCATAACAAAGGCACAAAGTGTTAAGTTGGCTCACTGTAGCATAACTCACTTTGTGCCTTTGTTGCGTTATAGTGGTGCATGAGGCTATAATTATAGCTATTTATGGCCTTATATTACCTATATCTCATTGATAATCAAAAACTTTGTAATAGTTGTTTTGAAAATTAAACAAAAGTGTTTAATTTTGCAGTCCTTTTAAAAAACAGTTTATAAAACATACATTTTTATGGAATTACGTAATTATGAAACGGTGTTCATCTTAACTCCCGTTTTGTCAGAACAGCAGACAAAGGACGCCGTTGAAAAATTCAAAAAAGTTTTGACCGATAACGGTGCTGAAATCGTTAACGAGGAAGCATGGGGAATTCGTAAGCTGGCGTACCCTATTCAAAACAAAAACACTGGTTATTACCAAATTTTTGAATTTAAAGCAGCTCCATCGTTGGTTGCTAAATTGGAACTCGAGTACAAGCGTGATGAGAAAATTATTCGTTTCTTGACAATTGGACTTGACAAACACGCTGTTACTTATAACGAGCGTAAGAGAAAAGGTTTAGTAGGTAAAAAACAAGAAGCAAAAGCAGAGTAATGAGTTGATTTGAGGCATAGTAATGTAGTTACGATGTTTCAAGTTTTCACATTAGCGAACTTTTAAATTAAGAAATCATGACTTTAGTAAACGAACCAGTTGACAAAAGCGTAGTACGCAAAAAATATTGCCGTTTCCAAAAATCAGGCATTAAGTACATCGACTTCAAAAACCCAGACTTCTTATTGAAGTTGGTAAATGAGCAAGGAAAAATTCTTCCTCGCCGTATCACAGGTACTTCATTGAAATACCAAAGAAAAGTAGCTCAAGCTGTAAAACGTGCTCGTCACTTGGCTCTAATGCCTTACGTTGCAGACGGTTTGAAATAGGTTTGGTGCGAAAAATCGCCCAGTTTAAAGTTAAAAGTTTAGGATTGTTTTGAGTAATTACTCAGCCAATCATCGACGAAAAATCTTTTACAAAAATGGAAATCATCTTAAAGACTGACATCGCAGGTCTTGGTTATAAAAACGACGTTGTTACGGTTAAGCCTGGTTACGGCCGTAACTATCTCATTCCGCAAGGTTTTGCGGTAATGGCAACTCCATCTAACAAGAAAATTCTTGCTGAGAATATCAAGCAAATTGCTCACAAAGTTGAGAAAATCAAGTTAGATGCTCAAACATTGTCAGACTCAATCGGAGACTTAACGCTTGACATCGCTGCTAAAGTAGGTGAAAGTGGTAAAATCTTTGGTCGTGTTACTAGCATCCAAATCTCTGAAGCTTTGAAAGAAAAAGGATTTGATGTTGACCGTAAGAAAATCTCTTTGGATTCTGAAGTGAAGTTTGTTGGTGAATACACTGCAACACTTGACCTTCACAAAGATGTAAAACACAAAGTGAAATTCAATGTAATTGCTGACTAGTTCTTTATCAGCCTTTTACTGCGAAATTTAGTTTTGCAAAAAAATAAGAAAAGCATCTCACTATTGGGATGCTTTTCTTATTTTTGTAGGATTATTCTAAGAAAATGCCTGTTTTGTCCCAATGAAACGCAACTATTTGGGTCATAATAGCGTCTATATAGCAATACACTGAAGTACTTTCAACTGCATTGTAGCCCTATAAACGGATATAGACCCGATTTATGGCCTACCAATTGATATTCATAATTGTTGACTCAACCCCACCCTTAAATAATAAGTGGATATGTTTAAAAGATTATTACTGTTATTTTGCTTTGCCTCAATTTGTCAACTAGCATTTGCCCAAATTTCTATTACGTCGCCCGTTATCCGTCAGGTATTTCAGCGTGATTTGTCTAATAAAGCTGTTATTACTATTGTCGGTAGTTATTCGCAGCCTATCGATACCATTCAGGTGCGTTTTACTCCCGTAAAAGTAGGTATGGGTACAGCAGTAGACTGGACTGTTATTAAGTCAAACCCTACAGGAGGGCTTTTTAAAGGTACTGTAACAGTAAAAGGAGGATGGTACGTTATGGAAGTACGTGGCCTTCTTCGTGGTGCTTTGGTAGGCAATATCAGCAAAATCGACCGTGTGGGGGTTGGCGAAGTATTGGTGATTGCAGGGCAGTCAAATGCTGGTGGTAGTGGGCAACGTGCTCAAAATGAAACCGCCGCAACCGACGATAGAGTCAATTGTGCCAATTTTATGAATGACCCTGCTTTTGGAACACCACAGTCGTATATTTTAAATTATGACCCTAAAAATTCAAGTTTTGTAACTAAGTCTACCGAATCTTTTTCGATTGTAGAGTTTTCTCAGCTATCAAAAAATGTAACTGTTGGTCCATTGGGTATTGGCCCTTATTATTGGGGTAAGGTAGGTGATGCCTTGGTAAGTAAACTCAATGTACCAGTAATGTTTTTTAATGTAGGATGGGGTGGTGCATCGGTAAGAGTATGGCGTGAAAGTGCCGAAAATCCAACAGTAGGTACACCAAGTGATTTTCAGTTTGATGCAAGCAATTCTAATAGATACATTCCTGGGTATCCTTATGCCAACCTAAAAGCCGTGTTAGGATACTATGGAATCAATTTGGGTGTAAGAGCAATTTTGTGGATGGAGGGCGAAACCCAAAACTTATTGAACTTATCTACTGAAGCAGAGAATGCCAAGTTACCTGTAGCTCAGCGTAAGCCTTTGCCAGTAACTGAAGCTAGCTATTTGGATAACCTAAAACGCCTTATCAGAAAAACACGCCAAGATTTAGGAAATGATAACCTTACTTGGGTTGTAGCAAGAACGTCTTATTCGGGAGTGTTGAACTGTGGAAGCCCTACAAGTACCACTCCACCAAAGCCTTCGCCTGTTATTGTAAGAGCTCAGAACTTGGCTATTGGTGACCAATCATTCTCTCCAATCTTTCCAGGACCATTTACCGACAATATTCAAGTAGATAAAATTGGTGACAGAGATCAATGTGTACACTTTACAGGTACTGGCCTCGACGAAGTATCAACGGCTTGGATTAATACCCTCACTAGTCCAATTAGTGCTTCCGACCCACGCAACTTTTTTGATTTGTACGAACCTATCATGGCCGATACAATCCCTACTGTAGATTTGTCGTGTATTTCTAACCAAAGTTTGAAATTGAGCTTGCCCGCAGGATACAATGCTTACCAATGGGTTAATAGTAATTTTGAAATCGTAGGAAATACTAAAGATATTACGGTGGGTTCGGGTACATATTTTGCTAAAATAACGAAGCCAAATGGCAATATTATTTCTATTCCTAGAGTAACCGTTACGGCAAATACACCTCCACAAGCACCCAAAATTACAGCAAATGCTAATCTTAATTATTGTGAAGGAACAACGGTAGGTCTTACATCTACCGACGGTGCGTTGTATGAATGGAAAGCAAATAATACAAACCTGACATTGGCTCGTACCAAAACTTTCAATATTGGTCAAAATGGTACTTATAGTGTAAGAATTATTGACCAGAATGGATGTTTGTCGCCCTATTCTGACGGAGTTACCTTAGTTTCTAAGCCTCGACCTGTCCAGCCTACTATTTCACAACTCAGTTCGACAGAGTTTTGTGATGGGGCAAGTACCAGACTGCGTTCATCGACTGTAGGAGCTAGTGGCTATTTGTGGAGTAATGGCAAAAATACCCAAGAAATTGAAATCAATACAGCAGGCTTATTTTCTGTTCAAACTATAGGATCAAATGGCTGTTTGTCGCAAGTCTCACAGATTGTACCAACTTTGGTGAATCCTCTTCCATCTACACCAACAATTCGAGCAATTACTGATACTGTTTTTTGTGAAGGAACAAAAGCTCGTATTAGTGTAACGCCTGCTAATGCTAACTATGTAAGTTTTAACTGGGAACGTAATAACAGAACTACAGGCGAAAATGTTAGTATTATTGATGTTGTGGCTACAACCTTAGTACGTGGCTATGTTGTCGATGCCAAAGGGTGTGCCTCAAAGCCATCTAATGCTATCTGGGCGGTGAAAAAAGCTAATCCTGTAGCTCCTATTATTTTTAGAAAAGGGCCCTATCTGTTGGTTGCTCGTTCGGGCGAAGCTGTAGATGAATACATCTGGAGTGCTTCGGGCAAAGTATTGCCTGTAAAAGATACCTTATTGCGTGTAACAGAGGAAGGGCTGTATACCTTGATGACAAAAAAACAATATAGCGTAAGAGCATCCACCAATCCATTGGTATGTTATTCGCCAGAAACATCATTAATAACCTATTACGACCCTAAGCTGAAAGACTATGCTGAAGCAACGACTTTCAAATTTGCTGAAGACAAAGGTTTGTCTATTTATCCAAACCCATCTAGTACAGGAGTATTTACAATAGATACCAAGTATGATTTGTCGGGGGCGGTTGTTAGGGTATATACATTGGATGGCACAGAAGTATTTACGTCTGACAAATTTGTGTTTTCATCATCGCAAGTATTGGATTTGAATAAAGGGAAAAGCCAGTTGCCTTCAGGTACATATTTAGTCCAAGTAGATTCTCCAACATTTAAGCTGACTAAACAAATTATTATTACTCGATAATAGAGGGAAAAATATAATTCTATCAAACGTTATTAATACGATTTTGGTAGAATTATATTTTTTAAGGCAATAGTTATATGTTTTTGACCAGTTAATAACTTTGCTATTGGTCAGGCCACGAAATCAATAAATTAGCTGTTATTTTGTTGAATAGTTGATTATGAAATGGTTATAGTTCTCCCATAAAAAATTTGCGTTTAGAGCAATTGTGAGTATTTAAAGGCGATTACGCCTTTGAAACCATTAGTAATAAACCTTTAGTAGTATAGTGATTACTTAATCTATAAAGTTATTGTATGTTCTTTTTGAGAAGATTGACAGGTTTTATCTGTATGATGCTTTTGGGGCTTCCTATTTTTGGCCAATTTAAAATTACTTCACCTCTAAGTCGAGCTGTTTATCAAAGAAACCAATCGGGTGTTTCGACCATTTCTGTGACTGGTACTTACGAGCAGCAGGTAGATAGAATAGAAGCAAGGCTGATACCTATTGCATCTGGACAAGGTGATGCAGGTACTTGGAGTGATTGGAAAACTCTACAGGATTTACCATTGAATGGTAATTTTGCAAGTACAATGACCATCAATCAAGGATGGTATAAGTTAGAAATTAGAGGAGTTCTAAACAACACTGTAGTAGGGAGTGTTGCCAGTGTAGATAGGGTAGGGGTAGGTGAAGTTTTTATTATTGCAGGTCAGTCCAATGCCGAAGGGCTGTATAATTCTAGTCAAAAAGCTGCTACCGACGATAGAGTCAATGTTTTTGCCAATGGCAATGATGTCATTAACGGTGGTAACGATTATGCTACACTAAGTCCATTCTCTAGGCTGGATGTAAATACAACGATTGCTCCTCGTGGTAAAGGAGCTTACTGCTGGGGCGTTTTGGGCGATTTATTGGCTCAAAAACTTAATGTTCCTATTTTGTTTTTAAATGTAGGGTTCAACGGAACGTCTGTCGAAACTTGGTCGGTAACTTCACAAGGTGGTAGCGCTTATAATATTTATTTAGGAGGGTATTATCCCAATGGCTTGCCTTATTCTAATATGAAATCGGTGCTTAACTACTTTGTGCCATTATTAGGCGTAAGGTCGGTATTGTGGTGTCAGGGCGAAGCCGATAATGTACCATTCAAAACATCTAGGTCGGATTATAAAGCAAGGCTACAAACCGTAATTAATAAAACCCGTGAACATTCAGGGAAAAATATTTCTTGGATGGTATCACTTACCTCGGCAAGTACACCACCGACTAGCTGTAATCCTGCCAATGTTTCTGAATCATGGAATGAGGTATTAGAAGGGCAAAAAGCGGTAATTAGCGAAACCTCGAATGTATTTACAGGGCCTTCTACTGATGGTATTCAAAACCCCGGCCGCTCGGAATGTCTTCACTTTTGGGGCGATGGCCTTGTTCAATTGGCTCAAGCATGGAACTCAGCATTGACAACTACATTTTTTCAAAACTCACAACCACAAGCTCCAACCCTTTTGCCAAGCGTATCGTATGCTTGTAGCGACAATAAAGTTGATGTAACGTTGCCTTCGGGTTATTCGCAATACCAGTGGTCAAATAGTGTTAATTTTAATAGTGCTATTTTCTCGGGAGAACGCATTGCTTCGCTGAATAGTGGTACTTATTATGCACGTTTGCTCGACAACAGAGGCAATGTGATTCAGTTACCTCCAATTATAATTCGTACTACAATGCCACAGACGGCTTCTGTAAGCCCTTCTGGTAATGTAGGTGTTTGTATCAATGATGGCCTCACATTAAGTGCCAACTCAGGGGTAATTTATCGATGGAACAATGGTAGTACAACCCAAAATATCAGAGTAAATCAGGCGGGAAGTTTCTCGGTACAAGTAGTAGATAATTATGGATGTTTGTCTACATTAGCAAGTCCTGTTACTACTTTCTTAAAAAATACACCAGCAGTACCAACGATTTCGGCCAATGGACCTTTAGAGTTTTGTGCTGATTCACGAGTAACATTATCTTCGTCGGGACAAAGTGGATATTCGTATTTATGGTCGAGTGGTGCTACAACTGCTTCTGTTCAGATTAATCAAAGTGGTAGTTTTAAAGTAAAAACGATAAATACAGAAGGCTGTTCTTCGCTTGAATCGGCTGCAACAGTGGTTATCGTAAATCCGTTGCCAGCAACACCTTCTATTGTACCGAACGGCCCTACTACAATTTGCTCGGATACCAGCGTAGTTTTGCAATCATCTAATATTAGTGCTGTTTCGTATCGTTGGAATACGGGGGCTGTTGCTCGTAATATCAGGGTAACACAAGCAGGCAATTATACTGTACAAACCATTGATAGCAAAGGCTGTGTGTCGTTGACTTCATCTCCATTGAGTGTGAAAGTCAACCAAATTCCTATTACTCCAACGGTTTTATCAACAAAAGATACTGTATTTTGTGATGGTGAGAATACCGTTTTACAAATGAGCTTGGTTGGAAATAACCTGCCTACATGGGTTGTAGTTCAGAATGGAATAACCTCAAGATACCCCCTTCAAAGCTTGAATGTAAATGTATCGGGTTCATTTAGAGCTATTCAAACAGACCAAAATAATTGTAATTCGAGTGCATCTCCTGTGGTATATGTTTCGGTAAAACCTAATCCAGATAAAGTAGTATTGGATGATATTATACGTGTGAGCCCTTATACATTGGGAATCAACAACAAAAGAGCTGACCAATATATCTGGGAACTCAACGGCTCAAATTTGACGGCTACTACTAGCGAAATCAAGTTTAGTGAAACAGGCGATGTTCGGGTAACGGCTCGTAAGATTTATACAACTCAGTTTTATGGTTCAAAAAGTTGTTTGTCGCCTATTTCTGATAAAAAATACTTCTCTCTTTATGATGATACTGGGCTATCTATTTATCCAAATCCTAGCAATGGACAATTTACTTTAGATACCCGTTTTGTGTGGACAAATACCCAAATTGAAGTTTATAATAATGCTGGAGCATTGGTTTACACAGGTACAATGCCTGCGTTTGACACTCGCAAAACCATTGATTTGACAGATTTGCCAATAGGTGGGTATTTGCTGAGGGTAAAAGCTGATAACTTTACCAGTACCAAAAGAATAGAAATACTTCGATAAAACAGGTATAGAAAATAATTATAATTCATAAAAAACCTGTAGTAATAGCTTTAAAGCCTATTCTACAGGTTTTTTTATGATAGAAATATATACCTAAAATGTCCACGTTATATAAACCTGTCGGCCATCAAAGGCTATATGTTTGAGCCAATCGACGTGATTTTTGGCATGCGAGCGATGCACGGCATACATAATGCCATCAAATAACATCAAAAAACTGCCTTGCATAATTACTGACTGTCCATAGCCTTTGAGTAAATCCTTTTGGGTTGAACTGTTTTTACTTTTTTCTAGCAAATATGCACCACCTATTACATAGGCAACGTCGAGTCCAGTATTGAGCAAAAATACCTTTTCTGTACCATATTGTTCATCAATGAGCGATTGGTTGGGCGATATACCCGCTCGGATTTGTTTTTTGGCTTGTAAGTAACCAAGTCCAGCCAAAGCTCCGTTTACAGCATTCCAATACAGGTTCATCTGATAAAAATACTTTTCTGAACCACTACTTTGACCAATCAAGATACCACTTGTAGCAAGATTCCCGACCGACCATCCACCTAGTACAAGCATTCCTCTTCGGTTAATTTCGAGACGTTCTTGATTAAATAAATGAGGGTCTAGCTGTGCATAACAACTAGACCCCACAATATGCCCAATAATGAACAATATGATTTTTTTCATTATGCTAAAGATGCTAATGTTTCTTGTACATTGGCAAAATTTGGTACATCTCCAGCACTTTCCAATACCTCGGCATATTGGATAACTCCTTCTGTATCAATAACAAATGCCGACCGTTTTGAAACACCTTTTGTACCAAAAGCGAAGGTTTCATAAATACTGTCGTATGCTGTTGATGCTTCTTTGTTGAAGTCGGAAAGTAAATGGAATGGAAGAGATTGTTCTTCTTTGAATTTTCCTAGCGTAAATAGAGAATCAACCGATACAGCAAGAACCTCGGCATTGAGGCTAGCATAAGTAGCAATATTGTCACGCATTTCGCACAATTCGGTGGTGCAAACGCTTGTAAATGCAAATGGGAAAAATAATAAAACAACATTCTTACCTTTAAAATCCGATAAAGATACTTCTGCTTTTTCGGTATTATAAAGTGTAAATGCTGGAGCTTGGTCGCCTTTTTGTAATGCCATTTTAAGTGAGTTTTTAATAATAACTAAGTGATACAAGAATTGTTACTAAGAATGAAATAAAAAATTATTTGAAAAAACGAATTAAAAGTATTTCGATAGCCAAAAAGCCTAAAGCTGCTATCAAAAAATACTTCCAAAGCGATTTACCAAAGTTCTGTTCTTTAAACGTTTTTACAAAATTGCTATCGTCTATTTGGTCAAAAATTTGAACGTTTTTCTTACCCGCAAAAATACTTTTTAGCTCGTCGGTGCTATAAAAATCCATTTGTGATTCGGTATGGTCGTGGTTGAATGCCAGCAAACGTTCGGTTTTACCATTGAGCATTAATTCATAATATCCCGATTCAATTTCTTGATTATCGTTTAGCTGATTAGCTTTGGGTAGCTCAATTGTAAGCTGCTTACCATTGAGATATTGTACTGGAATAATCTCTAGTTTACCTCTTTTTAGTTTGAAACTGGCATTTTGAGGAGCATTGCTAACATCAATGGTAAATGTATTTTCTTTGAAGGAATACGCCGATGGTTCTTGACGTACGCTCAAAGCAGCAATTTTGTACATAATGGGTACAAATAGAGCATTTCTGGCAAAATCGCCCCATTCTTTGGCCAATGGTGAAGCCAACAAATATACAGTGGCTTGATTAACTTTGGAGCTTGTCAGGTAGGGCTGATTGTTTCTGAACTGTAAAAGCTTTTCGCCAACAGCCTGCCAAGTTAATACCGCACTTTCGCTAGGCATCTGGAGAAGCTCTTTTTGGGTTGAGCTATCAAAAATATCCATAAAAAAGCTGGATGACTTGGCTGGTTCAGCCAAAATACTCAACTCCGACGGGCTATTTGTTTTGGTCTGAATACTGCGAATGCCATATTGTGATAAAAAGCTATTGTAGCTACTCAAGTCTGGCGATTGAGCTGGTACAATCAATACCGAGCCACCAGCCTTGACAAAGTCTTCTAAAGCTACCTTTACGCTACCTTCTATTACCTGTACACCTTCCAATACAACAAGGTCGGCGGTTTTGATAAGCCCAACATCGGTATTATTGGCAGAATAGCTTTTGAGGTTAAAAACACTATCATTGGCAAATACATTTTGGATGTATCGCTCTGGAGCTGTTTGACCAAACAAATGCACTACCTGAATACTCGGAGCGGCGTGTAGTACAAAATAATAGTCGTTGTCGAAAGTAATAGGGGTATCGTCAAATGAAATACGCCCCTTTTTATATCCTTTGTCTTTTACCGTAAAATTAAAAACAGCATTGGCCGAGCCATTAGCAGCAATATTGGCCACCGACGACGACACCTGGACATCGTCGATAAAAAGTTTTACAGCTAAATTCTGCACTGCCCTTTCACCAGTATTCGACAGCTTGACTGTAAGCGAATTTACCTGCATTTCACGCACAAAAGGGGTATTTAACCAAACCGAATCTACAAATACATTTTGAATAGCCTTGGCCTGAACGGGTACTAAAAACAATTGAGACGTGGAGTCGAGCTTGATATTGGTCAAATTGCCAGCAGTACTTTTCTGAAAATCTGAAAACCAAATATATTGATTTTGATTTTGTGACGAATGTTTTGCCGCCAAACTAGCTTGACGTTTTAGGATATTCTCGAAAGTACGAGGCGTATGGGTATAATTAATGGTAGTGGTACGTTCCTTGATTTTCTGCGTATTTTCGATACTATGTTCTTGCGATGAAAAATCGTTGGTGAGCATCTGTAGCCTTGAACCTTGCGGAAAAGCCATGAGTAATTCTTCAACCTTATTGATAGCCTTATCAAGATAGCTTTTGCTATTGAGTTCGTTTTGCATCGACAACGAGTTGTCGATATAAATACTCGTAATGGCGTTGGCACTAATACCAGAGCCAGATTTTGGAGGTAAAAAAGGCTGAGCAAATGCCAATACCAAGCAAATAATAGCCAAAATACGGCTTGCCATAATAAGCAAGTGCTTCAGTCGTCGGAAAGAAGAAGTAGTAGTGTTTACAGCTTTTAAGAAAGCTACATTGGTAAAGAATACTTTCTTGGTCCTGCGAAAATTAAACAGGTGAATAATCAGAGGAATAGCCGCTGCTAATAAACCCCACAAAAAGGCTGGATATAGAAATTGCATGTACTAAATATAGGTATTATTGTATCAATAATTATCATGGTTAGTGAAGGAATCAACGCCTTACCAAGACAAATATTACGTAAAAATCAGAGCAATCGATGAATATCTTTTTGAAAAAGGAGAATTCCTATTTGTAAAGAAAACATAAAGCTACAAAAAAGCCCTCATTGATTGATCTCAATAAGGGCTTTTGCAAAATTTATTCCAATAATTCTATTTTCGATAAAAAGAAGGGTTGGGGTGTTGCCCAACACAGTGATTACCGAGAAATATCCAAAATATCAAACTCTAATTTTCCAGCAGGAGCGGTGATTTCGGCCACATCGCCTACTTTTTTACCAAACAAACCTTTTCCAAATGGCGATGAAATCGAAATTTTGCCCGCTTTTAAGTCGGCTTCCTCTTCCGATACCAAAGTGTAGGTTACTTCGGCTCCATTTCTACGGTTTTTGATTTTTACTTTCGACAAAATAGATACTTTCGATGTGTCAATAGACGATTCGTCCAATACACGAGCATTGGATACAATTTCCTCCATTTTTGAAATCTTCATTTCCAACAACCCTTGGGCATCTTTAGCTGCATCGTACTCGGCATTCTCACTAAGGTCTCCTTTGTCACGGGCCTCGGCGATTTGTTTGGCCATATCTGCACGTCCTTGAATTTTCAAGTAGTGTAACTCTGCTTTTAGTTCCTCTAGTTTTTCCTGCGTGTAATACTGTATCTTTGCCATACTATTATGCTATGTTTATAAGTTATTGACTATTTTGAACTGTATACAAAAAAAATTACTGACAAGTGGTTGCCAGCAAAAAAAGTAAATCTGAAAAAATAAACAAAACCCTAACAAACAAAAAAGAACGGCCTCGAACCGTTCTACAAGATTTTTTGAGACCTTTGCAGAAAAATCGAAGCTATATTTTATTTGTTATTGTTGTTGCTCGTTTCATATTTTTTGAATTGAGATTACAAAGGTAATTTTTTTTCTGTCTAATTCAAAATGAAATTACTTTTGTGTTTTTAAAAGAATAAATATAACGCAATAATTGATAGTGAGTATTTTGCGTGTTATTGACAACGCCTTGGCCTCATTTTTATTGCGTGATTACAATAAAACTACCAGTGTTATGAGAATTATATTTATGGGTACGCCCGAGTTTGCAGTGGAAAGCCTGAAGGTATTGGTGGAAAACAACTGCAATGTGGTAGCGGTAGTTACTGCTCCTGATAAGCCTATTGGGCGTGGACAAAAAATAGGGATGTCGGCCGTAAAAGAATATGTGCTGAACCATGCTCCTGAGATTCCAGTATTACAGCCCGAAAAGCTAAAAGCTCCCGCTTTTTTAGACGAGCTGAAAAGTTACCAAGCTGATTTACAGATTGTAGTAGCATTCAGGATGCTCCCCGAAGTGGTTTGGGATATGCCACCTTTGGGTACGTTTAATTTGCATGGTTCGCTATTGCCACAGTACCGAGGGGCTGCTCCAATCAACTGGGCGATTATCAATGGTGAAAAAGAAACTGGGGTTACAACTTTTTTCCTAAAACATGAAATAGATACAGGTTCGGTGATTTTTCAAGAAAAAGAGCCTATTCATGAAGACGACAACGTAGGGACAGTTTATGAGCGATTGATGCACATTGGGGCTAATTTGGTGCTAAAAACCGTTAGGGCTATCGAGGCTGGTAGCTATCCACAAGAGCCTCAAAACGAAAATCAGGAGTTAAAGCATGCTCCTAAAATTTTTAAAGAAACTTGTGAAATCAATTGGAATCAGCCAGCCAAGGCTGTTTATGATTTTGTAAGAGGCTTATCGCCATATCCTGCTGCCTGGACTACCCTACAGGAAAAAGGTTGTAAGGTTTACAAGACACGTATTGTCAACAACTTTGAGCCTGCCAGTGATGTATCGGTTGGTCAGTGGGTATCTGACAACAAAAACTATTTGTATTTCAAGTGTTCGGATGCCTTTTTGGCCATAGAAGAATTGCAGCTCGAAATGAAAAAACGAATGAATATAGGGGATTTTCTAAGAGGGAATAAACTGTAGTTTTTACTAACTATTTGATAGTTATTGGTTTATTTTAAAAACTAAGATTTGTTATTCAATATGCTTACTGAAAGAAGAGGTAAACCATTACCTCTTCTTATCTCCATTTGCCTAACTGATAGCTGATAGTGCTTTTGGCACTTACCAAAGAAATCGTTTGACTAGCTAAATCGCCTACCAATAATAAATCGCTTGACTGTTGATAACTAGCCGCTTGTAGTTTCTCTTGAATACGCTGAATGGTTGCTTTAGGAATAGCAACATGAGGGTTGTGACAAGGGCAAGCCTGATTTTTGCGCAACTCGTTCATCGTAGTTAATAGCTCGGCTGTATCTTCAGATTTCTGTAGTTTCCCATTGGCTACGGCCTTTTGCATAGTACTCAAATAATGTGGACGGTAAGGCTCAAATTCGTAGCGAAGTACTGGATATTTACGGATAAGTTCGGCTCCATTTTTGAAATACTGAATATGTCCAACATCCATAAAGCCTACAAAATTGCCTCCCCAAGTTAAGCCAAATTGAGCTGTGAGCGTGTCCAAAGGACGATAACTGGCAAGATTGTTAGAAATACGTCGCCCACGCATAATGGCAAAATCGGCTGCTAGCCCAAAATTGTGCATAGACACAGGAGCTGCCGTACGTTTTCGTTTTAGATATTTTCTTTGGTTGGCAATCGACCTCAAATCCGAAATTACCCTAATACTTTTATGTTTTTGTGCCATCAATGACTTGATTGTATCACGCTTGGCCAAAAAATCATTACGGTCGTTAAGCAAAAGTTGTTCCCAACGCGTGTACAAATAGCGTGGTGCTGTGGCCAATCCTCCCAGAAACTCTTGTTCAATCCAAGTACTATTTAATGAGTTGACCCCCACAGGTGTTGTAATAAGCTGAGGGTGTTGTTCTGGAAGAGGAGTTACTCCTGTAGCTTTGATAGTACCGTCAGGTGCTGCAATAGCTACAAAAACAGCCCGAGGTACAATATTTTGTTCTAAAAGAGTATCTGATTCATAAAACGGTTGGGCAAGGTCGTAGATAGACAAGTCGCTTACTTGCTGGGTAGAATCGCAACCTAGATCTTGCCAAGGGGCGTGTTCTATATCTGTTTTGATAAAACCACAAGCCAAGAGCAAGAGGCAAGCTGCCAAAAAAAGACAATATCTAGGTGAATGATTCATAAAAGTGATTGAGAGAGAGGGTTTGGGGAATATATGTTATATCTGCTAGCAAATATAATATTGATTTTTTAGAGAATGAAGGTCTCTTATCACATCAAATACGCTCTCAACGGGATTATAACCAAATATCGGGTCTA
>VFQP010003589.1_pt1 | contig 15602 bp, 30 predicted proteins | sample 3512351 | NCBI WGS metagenome assembly VFQP01 (sample SAMN10412372, study PRJNA504923) | tailings metagenome | isolation source: Relicate 1 Philex TSF1 revegetated site | place: Philippines: Tuba, Benguet | collected 2017-08-29 | reverse complement strand
GTGTGTGTGTGTGTGTGTGTGTGTGTGTGTGTGTGTGTGTGTGTGTGTGTGTGTGATTTATGTGTGTATGGTGTGGTGTTAACTTACACACAGCACACCCCAATCAACACACCATGCGTTTGACACCATTTTGTGTGTGATGTGCCAGCCACCGCTTTTGACATGCAGTGGTGATGCATCGCTCATCAGGGAGGGGCCCTGCATCCACCAACGCCGACTCTGGTGTGTCCACCCATGTTGGCTGCAGTACACCAGGCAGTACATTCCACCGTACTGCCTCTAATGGCTGTACATCCCCTGTTGATGTATACAGTGTTTTATGTTCTCTTCCAACCATGAACCCATTCACCCACCACAACATACCAGCAGTAAACAGCATGGGCTGGTTGTAGTAAAACGTCCGTGCAGGTGTATCATGATCACTGCGAGTCACATAGTCCAGCTCCCGTACCATCCAACTAAAGCTACTGAAACAGTTGCCCATGAACAAATCAGACAATCGCAGAATGAAGAAATCCACTGCTGCAGCCAATTCCCTGTGGTCGTTCAACGAACCCACAGAGGCCCCCCATGTATTGCCCCGATGCAACACCCGCAATCCAGTGGAGGCAATATCCTGCACATCATGTTCTGTCATATTGGCACTGGCAACGTACGCCACACGTATGCGTTTGGGGATACCCCTGCTTCTCAGTACAGCTGCCACTTCAGCAGGTGGTACAAAGCATTCCTCCACAGTGCGTATGCCAGTGATGGTGCCCTTGCCATCATCCCGCTTGACCTCAGATGTGCAATACTGCTTCCAGTCTGACTCATGGCGCAGGTGCAGGCCTACAAACATACTGGTCTTGGTCGCGTCCATGGCAGCCTTGTTATTGTGGGTGTGTCGAGTGTATGTGAGAGAGAGAGAGGACTGGCTAGTGCTGTACTAGAGTGAACGCCATTGGAACACATCCCACACCACACCATCCATCCCCCTTCCAGTGCATACCTGCAGCTGTGCCAGTGCCTGTTCAACCAAACCTACTACTTGTGTACTTGGTGTCAATCCAGTCAGCACATGTGTCCGTAACCTGCCCATCTCTGGTGTGCTGTAGGTCATGCTGTGTATCATGCATTTTGTACGCAACACACGGTGGCGCTCAAGGTGCATTTTGTATGGGAGCAACTGTGCAGGGCGATCACCCTCCACATAGACAACTGGTATGCGGCCAGAGGTTTCATCGCCTGTGTGTGATGGTGGTGGTGGATGGTGGATGGGGTATGTGTGTGCATGCATGGGATGGGCAACACTAATCAATGTGCACTCATGGTAACATGACAACATATCTCCTCACAATATCCACAACAATTATGTACTGTAATGCACACCCTCACTACCTTGCAACCAGGGTGGCAGTGCTTCAACAATATCCACCACACCCTTCATGTGCTGCATGAATGCTGGTGTATCAAAAAAATAGGACATGTCTACTGCTTGAGTATGCTGGGGGTCATGTCGGGTCATCTGTTTGTATGTGGAAACATATGTGGGTGGTGATATGCTGGTGGTTGCTGGCAGTGAGGAAAGCTGAGGGACTGTTCCTTCCGCAGTCGTGTACACAAGCACATCACCCATGCACAATAGCAAGTATAGTACACTCATTATCATCATCAAAACCATCAACATACTCAATATACCTGTGTCCATAGTACATTATCCTCTTCCTGGCTTGCTGCAAGGTATTCATAATGTTTGTAAAACTTGGGTAACACGAGTGTCACATTCAACTGCACTGCAAGCATGACACTGTCTACAAATGCCATCACCTGGGGGAGCATATGAGGAGGGTATGTGAGGATGAAGGTATGTGGGTAGTTTTGAGGGAGGATGTGGTGAGGAAGAGGGCATTTGGGTATGGGGATGTGTATGTAACAGGTTGTGATTCCTCTGCATGAAAACACAATACCTGATTGGTAAACCCCTTGCACAAAAGGGGCTGTAGGTATTGCGTTTGTGTGTCAACAGCTGGCTGCATGGGAACATCCTCCACTGTGGTGCGATCATGCACTGCATCACTGCCATTATGCAGCAGTTGCCATGCAGCCTCCATTCCGCTGTTCAACAAAGTTGCCGATGTGTTGTGCGGTGTGGCTGGAAGGTGCCGAGGGACTGTGTGTACATGGAGAGCGGTGACATGTGAAAAGGTATGTATGTGTATTATGCACACAATCAACAGGTCATACCATGCACATTTGCTTGCACTTCATTAGCTTGTGTGTTCACAGTATCACCACCACCACCCTGGCCCTGCTGGGTATCCTCCTCAGCACCGGTGCCAAACAACCCACCTCCTGGTGCAGCGGGCTGCTCTTTCCTGCCTGGAGCACGCAACAGCAGCTGCTCAATGTCTGTATCACTGTCTGCGTCACCAGCACCACCAGCGTCACCACCCAAGCGGTCGGGTATGGGGATGCGGATGGAGCCATCACCAACTCCTTGTTGTGCTGCTACTATTGCCCGTTTTTGCCTTTCCAATGTAGATAGACTCTGGTGATGATGCGTTGCCGATGTGTCGGCTAATGCTCGTCGTTTGGGTAGGCTAGGCACGGCGTTTGCATCGGCGCCTTGTGTTGCAATATCCAGTGACATGCATGGTAACATGCATATTAGTAGCACGAGACAACACAGCAGGCCCTTGAGGGTGGTAATTCGGGTTCCCATAGGGTAAAACAGTTCGATGGTATGCAAGTGCTCATGCGAGGTCGAGGCGTTGCTGCTTCAACCATTTGTGTTGTGCATTTTATGGTGTATTGCTGTATGTTATATCGCCTCTTTCGCAGTCTGTGGTAGATTACCTTTCAGCTTGCATTCTTTGGACTAGCAGTAATATGCTTTATGTTTTTGACCAACAACTACACAAACCCCATCTCACACCATCTCTATACGTACACTGCACCATTGCCACATTCTAGAATGTACATCACTACTGTATAAACAACGACGCATTGATGGTGGTGGATTTGGGTTTGTCACATCACAAAAAGAACAACACCGCTATGGAAAACGGTTCATTCAAGGGGCGTGAGATGATGCCGAGTGGATTATCAGCATCCAGTGGCACGTATTCCCGGAACACCAGTGGGGTGCAGAGATCGACATCTCAACCCTCTACAGCCAAGGGAGGCGCGCTCATGCGTGGATGGCTGTATGAAGACACTCATGTAGTGCCCGGGGTTGTTGTCAAGAGGTATGAAGGGAATACGCCGACCAAGGGCTTTTGTTATTCCATGACACATCCCTGCACCCGCCTTGAACCCAGGTATGGTGCCATGTTTCCCCATGCCATCGCCACCTTTGCCAAGGAGCATGACAAGCAGCCACGCGATCTCTTATCGCTGAGCAATGCAGTGATCAGTCCACTTGTGGCACGCGTGTGCACCATCAAGAAACGACGCACGCCCATCATCATGGCACTCACCTCCAACAACTGCAAAACTCGCAAACTGGTGTGTTTGTGTTTTATGCCCAAAATGAAAACTAACGTAAACTGCATCCATTCCACCATCATCCATCACAGACTGGCTTTCGCATCTCAAGGACCAACCCTGCAGGTCATGTGACAGAAACCTCCATCTACTTTGATGAACCCCACACTGCAGAAGCATGGCGTGAGGTGCTGTTGCTCTCCACAGAAGCGCAATCAGGGATCGCACCAGCATCAAGCACACCAACGGCACCAATCCCCATGAACGTCAACCATGCCACCAGTCCCATCAAGACCACCATGATACAAGCAGCAGCACAGCCAAGACCAGCAGAAGAGGCATCTGTGTTTGCTGTAGCAGCTGTTGGGGATGTGGATGGAATGGCAGCCAAGTGTGTGGGGGGGATGTTACCAGCTTCACCATCAATGGGTGATGATCATGATGGGTAGGTGACAATTGGGTGGTTGTGATGTGGGAAAGATGGTACAAATCACGAGTAGACCTGATTCACACGTGATCATTGGCCTACACACAGAGTCCCACCAGAAACAGCATCCAGACATCCCCTTGATTTTCGGTCAGATGCAGACACCACCCCTCATCGATGGGCAAAACTAAAACATCACAATGGTGTTGCTGTGTATTTAGAGGTACTGTGAGTTTTGTGTGTGTTTGGGGGGGAATATGGTGATGAATCACAAACATACATACAAGTTTTACTCTACAGGTACCATTTGCATACATCACACTCACTACCACACCCACTCACAACCACACTCACTCACTACTCCACACGCACTCACTACTCCACACTCCTCCACACACCCACACCCACACGCAGGATGACCCGGGCAACGGTGTGACTGGTGCAATGATGGTATCAGCAGTAGTGAGAGCAACACCCAGCCACACATTCAAGGTAGGGGGTGATGTGGAGTGGGTGTGATGTGCAGTGGGTCTGTTGTCGAGTGGAAGGGGTGTGATGTGAAATGGGTATGAGTGTATGGTGGTCAGGGGAAATTGGCATAGGATGTACTTGCACCACCACATGGTACACATATAGTAGACTAGCAGTACTCATCACACACCCGCCTCACCCCCACACACAAAGGCACTCATGGACACAAATCGTGGTCGCAATGTAGGCAACGTCTTTGCTGATGGGCAACTATTGCAACAGGGAAAAGATGGGCGCGATGTGTTGCTGCTGGATTTCGCACCAGGTGGTATGGTGGGTGCAGTGGCAAGCCCAAGGGACCTGGTGGTGGCGCGTACATGGCGTCAAGATGATGATGGAACGTATATATTGTTGTACCAAAGCACAAAGCATGAGGCTGCACCTGCGCCTCGGGGTGGTGGGCTATGTGGGGGGGTGGTGCGTGGCAAGGTGTGTGGTTTTGTGGGAGTGGATGTGTAGGTGTTTCTGTTTGCACACTATATGGTCATGTATACACACACACATGTGCCACACCCACAAACACACACACCTGCCCACCCACCCACAAACACGAACACACAAACGCTCTCCAGGTTCAAGCAGCAGGCATCACCATCTCCCCCCTCGCACCCCGATTTTCCCCCCCCACCCTCCCCCCCGGTGCCTCCCCGGAGTGCCTCGTCACCCTGGTACTCAATGTAGACCCTGGTGGCTGGCTGAGCCCCTCCTGCTGGGTGGGGCGGTGTCTGCCTGCATGGTTACGGCTGGCATGGGCAGAGCCCTTTGTATTGTCGGTCATTGCATTGAGGGACAAAGTGGAACAGGCCCGATTTGCTGTGCAGCCGATTTCATTGGTGGAGGGGGGTGGGAGCATTGTTGTGGGAGGGGAGGGGGGAAAGGAAGAGGTGGAGGGGGTGGTGAGCCTGGCAGCACAACCTTCGTTTTTGATTCCCAGGTGTGTTTGTTGTTTGTAGTGGTATGTATGTGATATATGTGCGGGACACCTGGGCAGCACATGCTTGGTGCACCTTGTGTTTCTTAAGGTTACACGCATGTCGTACGTACACACACACTCACACCAAGGCCCTCACACCATCCCAAAAACAAACCCTCACAGGCACAGCGTGCGCTTGCACACCCGCACACACGACACCACTGATAGCCACCCCCGCCATCACCGCAGCACTAGCCTAACCAGCCTCAATGGTGCCCCTTCCACCACCCCCGACCAACCAACCCCGCTCACCGCCGCACTCCCCCACACGGCAAGCACAGACAGCATGGTCGATGCAAGTGAAGCGCTGTTTTTCACACAGCCCCTTGCCGAGGGACAAGAGCCGCCGTTGTCACAATTACAAGAGGATCAGTGGTGTTTTGCAGAGGGCACCTGTCCCCCTCAGTATTGGGAGTGCCCTGGGTCAAATGGGTATAAAGTGCGTGGACCTGGGTACTTGGTGGATAGGAAAAAAGTGCTCGCAGCAGAACCTGTGTTTTCACTGGTAGCGGTGGATTTGCTGCGTGTGAAATCACCACGTAAGCATATAGCACCACTGCTGCCGTCCATGCGGGGGAGCAGTGCACCATTTACGTTTATAGTGAATATTCTTATACCTGGGCCACCTCATTTGTGTTTGATAAGTATGTGGGTGGGGGGTGGGGGGTGGGGTGCATGTGGTGGGGTGGCTGTCTGGTGTGTAGCATCCTGTGTGTAGCATCAGCAATGCATGTGTAGGCTGCATACGCAACCAATGCACACAACACATTCTCCCCCCCCCAGTGTCTTGGGCAGCAGAGTACAACCCAAGTGCAACATCCACTGATACTGTGTCACATTCAAACATCAACAATGCAAGCAACAACACAAGCAACAACAACAACACATGCAACAATATCAGCAACAACACAAGCAATGATGTGCCCATTCATAATAGCTCAAGTAGTTGTACAGTGCCCAGTAGCCCCAGTGTGATGGGGGATGAGAGTGATGCTGATGTGGAGGAGTTGAGAGCACCTGTTGACATTGCAATGGCCAGGTGTGTGTGTGGTGTATGTGTGGTGGGGGGGGTATTGGAGGATATATATGGGTGTGGGTGGGTGGGTGGTGGGGGTACGTTTTAGGATTCCTCCTACAAATACATTGTACCCAAAACGCATCCTACCCTCTACTCCCCACAACAAACCACACACACACACACACACACACACACACACCACAAACACCCCCACAAACACACAGGTTCCTAGCAGGTGATGATGCCCATCGCAATGCAGTCTTCAAGCTCATCCCCCGCATAGCCAAGGGCAGCTGGATCATAAAGCAAAGTGTTGGTTCCACCCCTGTTATACTGGGACGCAAGCTGCAGTGCTCCTATCACAGGGGGCAGGTTCCGGGAAGTGATGCGTGCTATTTAGAGGTGGATGTGGATGTGGCAAGCTCGAGTGTTGCGGCGCATGTGGTGGGGTTGGTTCAGGTAGGCGTTTGGGTGTTTGTGTGTGTTGTGAAAAGGGGGGGAGAGAGGATATGGGGTGTGGTGTGGTGGATGTGGTGTGTCTATGTATGTGTGTGTGCATTGCTGTGCAGCAAGCATCATCGTGCAGTATCATGTGCTGCACGAGTGCTGTGCTTGTACACCAACACACATACATACACACACAGAACACCACCAAGAGTCTCATAGTGGACATGGCATGGTTGCTGGAAGGTACCCAGGAAGATGAGCTACCAGAGGCACTGCTGGGTACCGTACGCTTCAATTTTGTAGACCTGAATGCATACAGGTACGTGTGTGGGTGGTGGTGGGTGTGGGGGTGTGGGTGTGATGTAATATGGTGTTGCGTGTACGGGTGAAACATGCACATTGAAATAAACAACAGGTGGTTGGATACAGAGGATGGCAGGGTGTATGAGCAGGGTAAGCAACCTGCCCATTTGCATTGAGCAGGAAGAACTGCAGGTGCATGCAATGGTGTACATCAAAATCGCTGAAGAGTTGCAAAAACAACTACAAAATGCTCTAATCAACATTGTTCCACACTTATTGTTTAGATATGATGATGTGAGATTATGATGTGCTAATTGCAGCGTGTAAATCAAGCGTATCGTGAGCAGCATGCGATCGATTAGAGCAGGTTTTGTGAACAGGGCACTTGAACTTTGTAATAGCAGCCCTTGTGTGCAGGGGGCACCAACGAGTGCATATAGTTCTCTACAGCCTGCTTTGAGTTTGTCAACTGCCTCACAGCAGCGATGGTTGAGTGCTTCATCAGCTCGAGGTGCGTGTGGGTCAAGTGGTGTGGGTATGGGAATACAACATCACGGTGGTGTACAGCACATACATGTCGTACACATCCTACAGGCTATGCTGAACAACAACCCTCTCAGCAACCCTCTGGGGAGTACCCAGGTGCAAACGAACCACCACCAGACCCACCATCTGCTGCAACCACTGTGGGTGCCATGGGCTTGGGAGGTATGTGTGGGCGGTGTGAGGTGTACCAATGCCAGTGTGCTGGCACCAATTCATTGGGCATGTGTTGACCATCATGTTGTTGACCATCATTACGTTGACCATCATTACGTTGATTATCACCACTGATGACCATCACCATCACAGCGGTGGGTGCGTTGGCAGTGGCATGCATGGGTGTGTATGGTGTATTCAAAATGAGTCTGTGGGTGGCAGGTGAAACAGGTACGTCAGACTGTGTGCAGGTGTGCGGGTCTCATACACGGTTCTCACAGTAAACCCCTATGTTACAGGTCGTTCAATGCGCAAAGATGAGGATGAGAAAAAGACAGGAAAGCATGCGTGATGCGCACGGTAGTAGTGATGCTCACAGTGATGTTGGCTGCTTGTACCTCTTATACTTTTTGTTTTCCATATTCTGGAAATAGTAAACAATGCACCTGCAATACCAATAGCACAGCATCCATCCACAGCAACCCCCCAAACGCGTGTGCGTACCGTTGCAGCCATCCAATAGTTTGACCAACCTCACTACTTTGTCTATCACTCGCATCAATCACCAATCAGTCCCTATATCAACTGCACAATCATGGCAACAACATCGCAAATGTCAGTGCCGAGCGGACTGAAAATAACAGATCCCATTGGCAGTTTCACAGCTATTCAAGACGCTGTAAACAACTGGGCAAAAGCGCAACATCCAGCAGTTGAAGTTGCGTTTGCAACGTTTGCAAGTGGCTTGCAGGGCGCTGTATTGGGCGCTGGTATGGGATTCTTGACCGCAGCGGATCCCAAGGCAGCCGCCCCTGGACCCAATGGCGCCCCCAACCCACTCTCACAAGGCGGGCCAGCCGCCCAGGCTCGCAACTTTGCAGTCATCACTGGCACACAGGCTGGCCTGAGCCTGGCTATCAAAAAAGTGCGCAACGGCAAGGACGACGTCCAGACAGCGTACGTGTTGGTGAGGGTGCTTTCTGTACAATACCACAAGTGTGTGTACCAGAATACACATCCTGTGGTACTTTAATACTAACATAAAGTGCACACACTTTTTACAACACCCCACATGAGCATCAACAACGCACTCCCTACCATACACACCCCACACCCCACAAATTCACAGTATGCTTGCGGCATTGGGTGCAGGTGCTGCATTCTCCCTCGTGTCTGGCATGGCACCTGCAGGCAGCAACCCCATCACCAGTGCAGCAGCAACAGGTTTGTCATTTGCCGTGTTGCAGGGTGCATTTTACAAAATTGGTGAGTTGATGGGTGGGAATAAGAAGAATGCTGCAGAGGAGGAGACGCATTATGTGCGTGCCAAGGGGTTGTTGCAAACACTGGGACTGACGGTATGGTTGTGTATGTGTGTTGTTTATGTTTATGCATGCTGACAATGCAATGTTGTTGCACAAACACATATACCCTTGTATGCATGTTTGATGCAAACGCAATTCACATTGTTGACCACCACTACCCATACATTCATACCCACACAACACCACCCACAACAGGCATATGAGAAAAACCTCAAGCGTGGGCAACTGACAGACAACACAATCATGTTGTGGAATGATAGTGCACTGCAGGAGGTCAAGATACCTGCTGGTCCACGACTGTTGATATTGCATCATATTGATCAGTACAGGCACCTGCTCAAACCAGCAGGACCCCTGCCATGAAATGAAGGGGAAGGTGTTGACATGAAATGAGAGGGGAGGTGAAATCATGAAATGAAAAGGGGTGGGGAATAGAAAAAGGGTGTGTGGGAGGAGGGTGTGTATGTGTCAGTGGAGATGGTGGTCAGCAAGACGCATGTCTGTCTACGTGTGCATGGGTAATGATTGCCTGTGCAAGTATCACACAGTATTCATGTCGGTCTGCTGCAGTTTTGCTGCTGTTGTTTTTGTACCAGGGGTAGAAATGATATGTAAAGGCATATGCATGTGTGAGGCAACTTTGATTCCTTGAATGATGGGTGATGCAAGCACATGTATGTGTTTTTTACAAGAGTACCATGCTACTGAGGCGGTGTGTAATCACGCATATGAAAAACACAGCGGTGTGTAATCACTCATACATCAAGATACAAAACACGCACAAAATCATCACCACATTCCATGTGCAGTACACATGTATGGTTGCAAAATTGTGCACCACCTATGCAGGCCAAGGCAAAGGGAAACAGCACGGGGCACGCAACAGTGGGCATCCTATGCTGGAAATACATTTACTACTGAAAAATCACAACAATCACACGACCTACAACAAATAGCTGGAGCTATACAGTATACTTGCTAGATGACATGTTGAAGAAGGCGAATTGTGACTAGGTGACATAAAGGATCGGCTACAAGCACAAAATTGATGGACTAGACAATAAAACTACACTAGGCACCATACAGTTGCAAATGAACACACCCGGAAATACAGCAGTATTACTGAGAAAACACGCTCTGAAAAAACAATACGCAAGGCACACACGTCCTCATAAGCGGTTTGGAACAGTGGGGGTGCACCGGTCTGACTGCACAAAAACTGCTAGTAATCGGGCAGGTTGTACTTGCACAAGGACTGGTGCAATACAGTGTTCACTGCTGCTGTGGGCCCAAACATGCTGCACAAGGTGTATTACCATCCACACAGCACGGCGCAGCACCATGAGACCCACCACTGAGGCAGCAAGCACAGGTATGAGCTCTGGTTGCCATAGCATACAAAGGATAATGAGTAATATGGCAACCACATCCTCAACCAAGGGAGCGTTGCCTAGTGAACGGCCCATGGGTTGACTATCGAAATCAAGATGCGTGGCGGGGTGTTGTATCAACCTGTATGCTTGCCGTAGAATCAAGCTCCGCGCTATTCAACGTATTGCAAGGTGTTTGAGAAGAGCGTTGCTCACGCCGCAACACGTCGACACGTGGTATAACATCCCATGGTGTTGACTGACTTGTAGTTTAACAATTGTACGTTGCACCTCTACATTCGGTATTTTGGTTGCCAGCGCGTGAAAAATACAGCATTGCGAAAACGAGCGACGATATTTTGACACATAACACACAGGCAGCATACTAGGACTCGGACGTGGTGGTTGGCCTCACAGGGAAACTTGCAACCTTGCCACTGCCCCCCTCTGCTGGTGCAGCATCAAAATCAGCCAAGCTACTCCCCACAGTCTGCCCCACTGTGCTGATGTCTGTACGGGACGCTGTTGATTCCACATCATCCACCGATTTGCCCCATCGACTATCGGCGCCATGCAACACAACACTGGTGGATACAGATGCTGACGGCTTATCTTCTGAATACAGGTTATTAATGTGGAGGTGATTTTCATCCACTGTATCATTGTCCTCGCCTGTGTTGGATGGTGGGGGGGAAAAGTGGTGCCTGTCGGTATAGTTCATTGTATAAGCCACCAGGAGAGTGCGTACCTCTGATCCCACCACCCACACCATTTCCCCGTGCAGCAGCAGCAGCAACACGCTTGATCTCTGCTTCTTGTCGTGCTGCTTTCCGTGCTGCTTGTTCACGATCCACCTCTACCTGACGTGCCTGGCGAAACACCACAATACGTTGCATGGGCATGGAACCCACCTGTTCGTATTTGGGTGGGTGTTGTGTATGGGTGTATGGGTGTTGTGTGTGCAGAGAGTCATTCTGTACATATGTACAAATACACATTGTGCTGCAAAAACACGTGTTGTGTAACAAATACATGTTGTAACACATACACGCCACACACACAGACAGCACAATCACTCAACCTTGTTGAATGCGTCCTTCATCAGCTGATCCCTATCATACACCCCAGCTGTAAACTGCTTCATGTGCTGCAGCAGCTCCCCTGTGTGTTGTGTAACAACACCCTTGTGTTTTCAATGTGTACACACTCTCCATGCACTCTTCAATGCACTCTTCAACACATCAATGCACATCATGCCCCATTCCCTCCCACTCCCCCCCCACCACCACTCCCCCTCAACACCACCACGCCCTCCCAGCACCCCCCGCACCTGCATTATCAATACGCAGGAGCTGTGGTGTTGACATGGACAGCAGTGTTATTGCTACCCTATACAACACCTTGGGCCCCTCTAACAACAGTGCATCCCAGACCCTCAACACAGTTGCACATGGCAATGCAGTGGCATACAAACACAAAAACCAATCAGTGGCTACAAGGGACATGTCTGCTCCTAGGTGTACTAGGTGTTTGTGCAATTTGCTGTTTTTCTTAGCCAAGAGGTCCTGAGCGGGTATATGTATGCGTGTCGAGCATGTCTGTATGCCGCCACACATGTACACATTCCCCCCTCAACGCCCCCCCCAAACACACATACTGCCCATGCAACACATTTGTACTATACACACTACGTACCTGCAGTGTGCGCAACTCTACTTGGGTGCCCACCAGGTCGGCTACATACATATCCTTGTACAAGAGACCTAGGGGTGTATGTATGTATAAATGGTGTGTGAAGTAAGGTGTGTGAATAAAGTGCGTATAAAAGGGGTGTGAAAAAGGGGTGTGAAAAAGGTGTGTATCGGGTGCAGACCATTGCACAATATACATACAGAACAACACATTGTACCAACACCTCACAACCCACCCACAACCCACCACCCGCCCACCCACCATTGGTGTCCATCAGCGCCACCATCACCCAAAATGTATCCTCCTCATTCATATCCATGGCTATCAACAGCAATGCTGCCATATAATTCATCCCCTGACAATATCCAGTGCCTGGGTTGTGTATGGCGAGTGCTGTGAGGGTGCGCCTCAGCCTTGCCTGACCATCAGCAGTGCGCAACCATGAGAGGGCAGGGTAGGTTCTTGGTATATCCTTTTTGAGTGGGGGGTGATGGATGTGACTGGGTGGGTGGTGGTGAGTGTATGTGTGGTCATGTGTGTGTGAATGATGACAAGTATGCGTTTACTACTGACAGCAGGATGGTGCAAACAACATGATGGTGCACACAACATAATGGTGATGATGACACACACTGCATGGTGTTGATGCACACAAAAAACAATAACACATCATCCCCTCTCTCCTCTGATATCTCCGCACCAGGTCTATCTGATGCGCAGCATCATTGTGTGCAGCACGACTCCCATCCAACAACTGCCTATAGTAATCAACAGGGTACCCGGCTTTGCGATCAGTTGCTCGACATAGTATTGGCCACACCCAGCGACGCATGCTGGGGGGGATGCCCTGGTGTGAGGTACATGAATGAGGTGCATGAACGAGGTATATGGAAGAAGTACTTGCACAAGCACAATGAAACATTTGCAAAGCACACCCAAACACACACAAACATCAACACACCTTGCGGCAGTAGCGTTTGAGCACAGGTGGTGGTGGGAGTGTGCGTGTGTCATAATACTGTTGCCATTTGCCCTGTCTTCGTGTTTGATATGCATCACATCGTGTGCATGCAGCCTGCTGTGTTGGTGTGACCGTGATGGGGAAGCCATACTGGTCTACATCAGGTTGTGTGCTGCTGCCATTGGTTGGGGTGGGGTCGCTCATAGGAAGGGGGGCGACCGCCCGAGGACGCCTGCCCAAACGTGCCGTGGTGCTGTTTCACGCGTGATGTTGTTGTTATTGGAAATGATTACAATCCATTGACTGTTGAATGGGACTGGTGCTGAATTTGATAGGAATATATGGGTGGTGATGGCATACAAGATGCACTTGGGAACCTGTATCAGACAAAGCAGATGGTACGCCGTTTGTTTGTAGGATTTAGAGCAGAAGCCCTTCTGAGGTTGTCGATATTGCGGGGAACGATCTGTAGCCAACCGAAAACAATGAAGTGACCAGCAGTTTTGTGCTGGTTTTTGTTGCTGAATACTGTTGCTCGTTGATCACAACCGTCTGTGTATTTCATTTTAGACAATACACAAACACATCTCATTTGCTTTCCCTGCTCTTTCGTCCAGCTTGCAGCACCAACGGCATCTCTGTGCATCGAGCACCATTTTCCTGCAGTTTCGTGTAGCCATTCACTTGAGCAACCATGCCTGGAGGAGGGGTACGGCGTAGGGGAGTACTGCATGGCAAGTACTAGGCACCACAGTCAACACACATGCCCCCCTTTCAACATCAACACAGCTTGGCTTTCTCAACAAAAAGTACTGGCATCCTGCTCGCCCCCAAAACCTCGAGATCAAATGGAAAAAGGAACAGGAAGCAGAAGCTGAGAAAAAGCGCCTCGATGAGCTACGCAAACAGATTGAAGAAGAGCGCCAGCGTGAGGAGCTGCAATCGGTCGCAGAGAAGGCTGGCATCAAAAAGTATGTGTTGTTGTTTGGGTGCATATACAACACACATTTCTTCACCAGCTCCACATGCATACCACCCACCATCCAGGCGAGAAGAGCGGCTTGATTGGATGTATCAGGGTGGTGTTCAGGCACGACAAGATGCAGACAAGCGGGCAGAGGAGGCACTGTTGACGGGAAAAATACCAGATGCACCAGTAGAACAAGTGCAAAGCAGGGTATGGGCGTGATTGTTCTTTTGGGAAGGGGAGTTGTTGGTTGGTGTACATATTCTCTGCATGAAGACATCTTGCAGACTCGCACAGTGTATACCAAACCTGCGCATTCACATACCACCACCACCCCCAACATACACAGGGTGACAAGGTGTCGCTGTTGCCCACATTTTATGCAGAAGACACACCAGCATCAGCAAATGAAACATGGGCACGGTTGCACAATGACCCACTGTTTGCGGTATGCCTGTAGAAATGCTGTGTGTGTAGTGAATGAATGACGTCATGTATTGCATGCAATTATGCAGTGTATTGTGTAGATACAGTACAACATGATATGTAGGCACAGTGCACCCATCCTCCCATTGGCACCACAACACATACATGATATTGTATTACACTGTACACGCACCACCATACAAACAACCCCCCTCACAACACCCACCCCCACAGATCAAGCAGCAGGAGGTGGCACAGCGTAAACAGGTCCTCAACAACCCCATGACAATGCTGCAGCTTAAGAAACAGGTGTCTGCAGTACACGGGGGGGACTCAAAGCACAAAAAAAAGGACAAGAAAGAGAAAAAGGAGAAAAAGGAAAAGAAAGACAAAAAGGACAAACATGCATCACGAAGACAACCAAGTCCAGTAAGGGGGGGGGAGTATCGTGGTGGTAGTGGTAGTGGTCGAGGTGGTGGGCGTGCGTATGAGGAACACGAGGAGGATGGTCGTGGTAAGCGCAAGTACAGGGATTATTCACCTGATGTGCGGCGCAATGGTGATAGTAAACGATACAGGTAGGTTGTGTGTATAGGGGGTACACAAGGGGGAGAGGGGGGGGGGTCGATAGGTAGGTCATGTGTGTCATGTTTATAGAATGAATGTAGCAATGCGTTTCATTTCAGCACACATCGACCAATGCATACACAGGTCCACCACCAATGGGCACCATGCAGACCAACATCATCACAATGGACGACATGACACACGTGACACATCACACGCTGCCCATCATCATCATCACAATGGACACCGTGATGATGGCAAGGATGATGCACGCAACGGTACACATGATGGTGGTGGCACGAATGGTCGAAAGTATGGGTTGGATTATGGAGCACACAATCCTGACAAGGCAGTGGGATATGACACCAGGTATTGTGTGTGTGTGTGTGTGTGTGTGTGTGTGTGTGTGTGTGTGTGTGTGTGTGTGT
>VFQP010003588.1_pt1 | contig 15614 bp, 13 predicted proteins | sample 3512351 | NCBI WGS metagenome assembly VFQP01 (sample SAMN10412372, study PRJNA504923) | tailings metagenome | isolation source: Relicate 1 Philex TSF1 revegetated site | place: Philippines: Tuba, Benguet | collected 2017-08-29 | reverse complement strand
GCGCGTCGGCAATGCCATCGATCACGGTGCCAATCGGCACGCCGCGCGCGGTATGGGTTTGCGGATCGAAGAAAATCTCGGCGTGGCGGACATTGTCGGCGGCGGCGCGCTTGACGTAGTCCATGGTCATGTCGAAGAAATCCTCTTCGGTCAGCAATACGCTGGCGCCAGCGTAGTAGATGTCCAGGAACGATTGCAGGTCGGTGAATGCGTACGCGGCGCGCAGCGCCTCCACGTCGGGGTAGGCCAGCTTGACGTGGTTGCGCTGGGCCAACCGGAAGATGCGCTCGGGTTCGAGCGAGCCTTCGATATGCACGTGCAGTTCGGCCTTGGGGGTACGGCGGATCTTGTCCGCCAGCGCGGCATCGATGGTCATGGGGCCTCTTTTCTATGACGACAGCCGGATCGCGGCTGTTCTGTTACGGATGCACCGCCTCCAGCCGGCTCGCGGTCAGCGCGGCAATGCGCTGGTCGCGAACCTGAAGCAACTGGGCGACGATGGCTACCGCAATCATAGCCGGAGCCTTGTCCGTAATACCGGCGACCCCCATCGGACAGGTCATTTCCGGCAACCGCGCCGGATCGATGCCATGCTCCACCATGCGGTGTTCGAACTTGGCGCGCTTGGTTTTCGAGCCGATCAGGCCGAAGTAGGCGAAATCGGTGCGCCGGAAGATCCGCTCGCACAGCTGCTGGTCCAGCGCATGGCTGTGCGTCATGACGATGAAGTACGAACCGGGCGGCGCCTGGTCGACCACGGCTTCGGGCGTGTCGGTGGCTTCGGCTTCCACGTTGTCGGGCAGGCCGCCCGGAAACAGCGTGTCGCGTTCGTCCACCCAGTGCACGCGGCAAGGCAGCGTTGCCAGCACCTTGACCAGCGCATGGCCGACATGCCCGGCACCAAACAGCACCACACGCATTTCGTCGGGCACCAGCGTGTCATGCCAGGTCTCGTCGGCCTCGAGCGTCACCGACGGCAGCAGCGCACGGCTGGCCATCGTCGGGATACTGCCTGACAACGGTACCGTGCGTTCCAGCGAACGGCCTGCCGCAAAGGCGCCGTTGACCGCATCGAGCCATGCCAGGTCGTCGACGCCCAGCACCTCGAACGCCAGCTTCACCACGCCGCCGCAGCACTGGCCAAGCGTTGGCCCGAGCGCAATGCGCTCGATGCGGCGACGAGGATTGCCGTTGACGTGCCGGTTGGCCAGCATCGCCCGGGCAATGTCCATGCCACGCCATTCCAGGTGGCCGCCGCCGATCGTGCCGACCAGGTCGTCGGCAGTGACCAGCATGCGGATGCCAGGCTCGCGCGGCGCGGAACCCTTGACCTCGACGATGGTGACCATCGCCACGGGCACGCCGGCACGCACCCAGCGGGTGGCGTCGGCGAAGCGGAACGGTTTGAGCGGGGCGTCCTGCATGATGGTTCTCGCTGGCGTCAAACGGTTGCGGGCTGGGCGGCCTGCGCGGCCCGGTCGGCCTGCGTGGCCTGCACGGCTTCCACGGCGTCGAGGATGGCCTCGCTGGTGGCCGGTGCGCGCAACGGTGGGTTGACCTGGTAGTCACCCACGGCGGCAATCGCATCGCGGATCGCGAAGAACACCGAGAACGGCAGCAGCAGCGGCGGTTCGCCGACGGCCTTCGAGCGATGAATGCTGTCCTCGACGTTGCGGTTCTGGAACAGCCGCACGTGGAACGCTTCGGGGCAGTCGTTGATGGTCGGGATCTTGTAGGTCGACGGGGCGTGCGTCATCAGCTTGCCGTTCTGGTTCCACCACAATTCCTCGGTGGTGAGCCAGCCCATGCCCTGGATGAACGCGCCTTCCACCTGGCCGATGTCGATGGCCGGGTTCAGCGACTGGCCCGCGTCGTGCAGCGCGTCGGCGCGCAGCAGCTTCCATTCGCCGGTCAACGTGTCGACGATGACCTCCGAGCAGGCGGCGCCATACGCGAAGTAGTAGAACGGACGGCCGTGCAGCGCCTTCTGGTCCCAGTAGAGCTTGGGCGTGGTGTAGAACCCGTCGGACCACAGTTGCACGCGGGCCACATAGGCTTCGCGGGCCAGGTCGCCGAACGACAGGCGCAGTTCGCCGGCCACCCCGAGGTCGTCGCCAAAACGCACCGCGTCAGGTTCCACACCGGCCTTGCGCGCGGCAAACGCGGCCAGGCGTTCGCGGATCTGGCGCGCGGCGTCCTGCGCGGCCTTGCCGTTGAGGTCGGCACCGGTCGAAGCGGCCGTGGCCGAGGTATTGGCCACCTTGCTGGTATCGGTGGCAGTGACTCGTACGCGCTCCATGCGGATGCCGAGTTCGTGCGCCACCACCATGGCCACCTTGGTATTCAGGCCCTGGCCCATCTCGGTGCCGCCGTGGTTGACCAGCACCGAACCGTCGTTATAGACGTGTACCAGTGCGCCGGCCTGGTTGTAGTGCGCCACGTTGAACGAGATGCCAAACTTGACCGGCGTGATCGCGATGCCTTTCTTCAGGATCGGGCTCTGCGCATTGAATGCGCGCGTGGCCGCGCGGCGTGCCTGGTACTCGGCCGAGGCTACCAGTTCGTCGATCAGTTCGTGGATGACATTGTCTTCCACGGTCTGGCCATACGGCGTCACATTGCGCTCGCCCTTGCCATAGAAGTTGGCACGGCGCACTTCGAGCGAATCCTTGCCAACATTGCGTGCGACGTTGTCGAGGATGTACTCGATTGCGAACGCGCCTTGCGGGCCGCCGAAGCCACGGAATGCGGTATTGCTCTGCGTGTTGGTCTTGCCGCAGTAGCCGTCGATCTGCACGTTGGGCAGCCAGTAGGCGTTGTCGAAATGGCAGATCGCGCGTGTCATCACTGGGCCGGACAGGTCCGCGGAGAAACCGGCGCGCGAGACCATCTCCACACGCACGCCTTCGATGCGGCCGTCGTCGTCATGGCCCACGTCGAAGTCGAACGTGAAGTCGTGGCGCTTGCCTGTGATCATCATGTCGTCGTCGCGGTCCGGACGCAGCTTGACCGGGCACAGCAGTTTCCACGCGGCCAGCGACGCGCAGCACGCGAACATCGCCGATTGCGATTCCTTGCCGCCAAAGCCGCCGCCCATGCGCCGGCATTCCACCAGCACCTGGTGCACTTGCCAGCCCAGCATATGGGCCACCGCGTGCTGCATTTCGGTCGGATGCTGGGTCGAGCACCATACGTGCATGCCGTCGTTTTCACGCGGCGCGGCATACGCGATCTGGCCTTCCAGATAGAACTGCTCCTGGCCCCCGAGCTGGATCCTGGCGTGATCGCGATGCTTTGCCGCTTCGAGGTGGCGCACCGGTTCACCGCGCGTCAGGTGCATCGGCGGCAGCACGTAGCTGCCGGCCGCATGCGCGGCTTCCGGGGTCAGCACTGGCGGCATGTCTTCGTATTCGATATCGGCCAGGCGCGCTGCGCGGCGCGCCGCATCGTGCGACGATGCCACCACGATGAAGATCGGCTGTCCGATGAACTGGACCATGTCCTTCACCAGGATCGGATCGTCGTGGATGATCGGGCCGCAGTCGTTGACGCCGGGAATGTCGTCGACCGTGAGCACGGATACCACGCCAGGCGCCTTGCGCACGCGGTCGAGGTTGACCGTCTTCAGCCGGGCATGTGCCTTCGTGCTCATGCCCAGCGCGGCGTGCAGCGTGCCGGCCAGTTCCGGGATGTCGTCGGTATAGGTGGCGGTGCCGGCCACATGCAGGTGGGCCGACTCATGCGGGCGCGAGATGCCCACTTGCGGGGCGGATTCCGCAGCCACGCTGGCGTCGAGCAGGAAGGGTTCGGTTTGCTTGTTCATGCGTGCTCTCCTCAGGCGCTCACGGTTTCACCGGCGCCGATGGCGCGGACATTGACCATGGCGGCCGGCAGCGCGCCATCGCGCGTCTCCAGCCAGAAGCGATAGAGCAGGTTGGCGGCGCCGCGTGAGCGATACGCTGCAGTTGCGCGCATATCGCTCAGCGGGGTGTAGTCCTGGCCCAGCGCGGCCATGCCGGCGCGTGCGGTGGCTTCGTTCCAAGGTTGTCCGGTCAGTGCGGCCTCGGCCAGCGCGGCACGCTTGGGCGTGGCCGCCATGCCGCCGAACGCGATGCTGGCCGACGTGACGATGCCTTGCTCGACCGTGATGCCGAACGCGGCACACACCGCGGAAATGTCCTCGTCGAAGCGCTTCGAGAGCTTGTAGGTGCGGAAGTGCTGCGGGCCGCTTACAGGTACGCGCAGCGCGGCCACGAACTCGCCTTCGACCATGGCGGTCTTCTGGTAGGCCAGGTAGAGGTCTTCAAGCGGCAGCGTACGGCGTACCTCGCCATGCTGCAGCACTACTTCGGTGCCCAATGCGATCAGCGCAGGCATCGAGTCGCCAATCGGCGAGCCGTTGGCGACGTTGCCACCGAGCGTGCCGGCATTGCGGATCGGCAGCGAGGCAAAGCGCTTCCACAATTCCTCAAGCTCGGGGTGGGCAACGTTCAGCGCGGCGTAGGCCTTTTCCAAAGTCACGGCGGCGCCGATCTCGATGAAGCCATCACGCTCCGCAATCGTGTTCAGGTCTTCCACCTGGCCCAGATACAGCAGGTTGCCAAGTTCGCGGAACTGCTTCGTGACCCACAGGCCAACGTCGGTGCTGCCGGCCAGGATCCGGATGCCCGGCTCGGCGGCCTTGATGGCGCCGAATTCCGCGGCAGTCCGCGGCGCATAGAAATGCTGGTCGCGCACGTTGTAGTGGAAGGTCTCGCCACGCTTGAGGTTACGCAGCGTGTCGGCAATCTGTCTGGGGTTCAGGCGGCTGGCGGTCGGGGCCGGCAAGGCCATCATGCGCTGGCCGGCGTCCACGATCGGACGATAGCCGGTGCAGCGGCACAGGTTGCCGGTCAGCGCATCGCAGATTTCCTCGCGGGCCGGTGGTTCACCGCCCGGAGTGTGCTGCTGGTACAGCGCCCACAGCGACATCACGAAGCCGGGCGTGCAGAAGCCGCATTGCGAGCCATGGCACTCGACCATCGCTTCCTGCACCGGGTGCAGCGCGCCGTCGGCCTGGCGCAGGTCCTCGACCGTGATCAGTGCCTTGCCGTCGAGCGTGGGCAGGAACTGGATGCAGGCGTTGACTGCCTTGAACTCGACGTTGCCGTCGGCCTGGAGGTCGCCGATCACGACGGTGCAGGCACCGCAGTCGCCTTCGGCGCAGCCTTCCTTAGTGCCGGTGCAGCGCACGTCCTCGCGCAGGTACTGCAACACGGTACGGGTTACGGGGGCGTCGGATACTTCCTGGACCTGGCCGCGGTGGTAAAAGCGGATGGTTTGCGTCTCCATGGTCTTCTCTCTTTCGGGGATGGCGGAAACATAGCACCGGGCCATTTCATGCAATATTCAGCCCATGTGATATGCCCCATCAAGGCGCGCGCCGAACCAGGCGGGAACGGCGCGGCGCCAGCCCCCGTGCGGCCTGGCGGCGATCTACGGGTCTTCCCGTAGTCCGTGCGGGGGAGGCGCCGAATTTGACCGTATCAGGGGTCCCTGTCATACACTATGCGCCGTTCCCTTCCCCCACGCCACCCACGCCGCACAGACCGGGCGGGGCGGTATCTGCCATGCACGGACGCGACCATCTCGATACTTATTTGCTGCGGGTACTCCACACCCTGCTGACCGAGCAGAGCGTGACCCGCACCGCTGTCCGCCTTGGGCAGTCGCAGCCGGCCATCAGCAACACGCTGAAGCGGCTCCGCGAAATCACCGGCGACGCCATCCTGGTGCGCGGCAAGAGCGGCATGGTGCCAACCGAGCGCGGCCGCGAGCTGCTGTTGCTGGCCGAACAGAGCCTGGCGGCGATGGACCGCATCGCGCGGCCACCGCAGCAGTTCGACCCGGTCACCACCACGCGCACGTTCCACCTCGGGGCACCGGACTACCTGGACGCGTTCTTCCTGCCCAATATCGTCGAACGCGTGCGCCGGCTGGCGCCAGGCGCCAAGCTGTTCGTGCATCCGATGACGCAGTCCACCGACTTCCTCGATGCGCTGGAGCAGGGCCATCTCGACATCGTGGTTGGCAACTGGCTGTCGCCGCCCGAGCACCTGCATATCTCGCCATTGTTCGACGACGAAGTGGTGTGCATGCTGGGCGCCCAGCATCCGCTGGCGCGCAACGGCCTGACGCTGCGCCACTACCTGGAGATGCCGCATCTGGCGCCTGCGCCGTATGCGTCGATGCAGCGCAGCATGATTGACCAGGCGCTGGCCGAGCAGGGCTACAAGCGAAATATCCAGGTCACGCTGCCGTACTTCGGCCTGGTGCCGTATGTCTTGATGAAGACCGATATGGTGTTCACCACGGGCCGGCAGTTCGCGGCGCACTACGCGCAATACCTGCCGATCCGTATGGTGCCGTCGCCGGTGCAGTTCCCGCGCATGCGCTTCTACCAGCTCTGGCATGAACGCTGCCATGCCGCGCCGGATGTCATGTGGCTGCGTCGCATGATTGCGGAGGTCGCCTCGGATCTTCCGCAATTGCCGCGTCTCGAAGCCGCTCCCGCCAGCTAGTCGTTGTTGACCGCTTGGGGCTGTGCTCCACGGGGCGCCCCGTGACTGTACTTATGCTGATAAATTCATAATTGCCACATCGACGATTGATGTAGAGAATGCTGACATCGTCGTGGAAACCGAGGCAAACGTTTGTCATCGAGCCACATTGTCGAATAGATATGCAAGGCCAAACATATGACATTCCGTTTTGACCTGTTTCCGGTCATTGGTGCTGACGACAATCCGCGCGCCAATGGCAAGGTGTTCCAGTTGCTCAAGGCGGTGCGTGAAACCGGCTCGCTGCATCGCGCTGCCCAGGAAATCGGGTTGTCCTACCGCCATGCCTGGGGCGTGATGCGCACTTGGGAAGACATGCTGGGCCGCTCGATGCTGGACATGGAGCGAGGCCGTGGCGCGTCGCTGACACGTTTCGGCGAGCGCCTGTTGCGGGCCGAACTACGCCTGCGCGAGACCATCGACCCGGCCATGCAGCGCGCGATGGCCGAGTTCCTGAGTGAGCTCGACGATGCCGCGGCGCCACAGACCGTTCTGCATTTCTCGGGTAGCCACGACCCCGCCGTTGAAACGCTGGCAGCCGCGCTGCGTGGCACGGCAATGCCGTTGCAACTGGACACGGTGTTCTGTGGCAGCGTCGAGGCGCTGGTCTGCCTGCAGGAACGCCAGTCCGAACTGGCCGGCTTTTACGTGTCGCCGGTCCAGACCGCCGGGTCGGTGGCGCACGTGACACTGCGCAAGTGGCTGCGGCCGGCCACGGTACGGCTGGTGCGGCTGGCGTGGCGCGAACAGGGCCTGATCGTGGCGCCCGACATGGCGCGCGAAATCCGTGAGTTGCGCGATCTGGCCCGTACCGGCGCCAGGTTCGTCAATCGCCAGCGCAGTTCGGGGACGCGCATGCTGTTCGACCAGCTGCTGGCCTCGCACGGCCTGTACCCCGACCAGATCACCGGCTACGACGAAACGGAGTTCAGCAACGAAAAGGTGGCCGACGCGGTGCATGCCGGCCGCGCGCAGGTGGGATTCGGCCTGCGCATGAATGCCGAGGCGCATGGCCTGACGTTCGTGCCGCTGACGCACGAGGCCTACTATCTGGCGATCCGCAAGAACGACCAGACCGCGCCGTGGATGAACGCGCTGCTGTCGCTGCTGGCCGATCCGGCGTTTGCGCGCCGGCTCGAACAGTTGCCAGGCTACCGCTCGGCCGACCCCGTGGGGATCCTGACGCCGCAGGAAGCGTTGCCCTGGTATGGCGCCGATGGCAAGGAAGGTCCGTAACCGCCGGGCTGGCGTTACACTCCCCTGAAGTCCGATGCGATAACCGCGAGGGGAGCCATGCTCGAAACCGCCGCGCTGGCTGCAGGCATGTCCTGGGCCAGCGGCTTGCGTCTGTACCTGGCCGTGCTGACGGCGGGCGTGCTGGCCCGCCTGGGCTGGCTCGACCTGCCCGCGGGCCTGCACGTGCTGTCGTCCTGGTGGGTGATCGGGGTGGCGGCGGCGCTAACGGTGGCCGAGTTCGTGGCCGACAAGGTGCCGGGCTTCGATACCGCCTGGGACAGCGTCCAGACCTTTATCCGGATTCCCGCCGGGGCAATCCTGGCCGCGGCGGCGTTTGGCCACATGGACCCGCAGTGGACCGTGGCCGCCGGGCTGATTGGCGGCACATTGGCTGGCACTGCGCATGCCACCAAGGCTGGTACGCGCGCGCTGATCAATGTCTCGCCCGAACCTTTCTCGAACTGGGTGGCCTCATTCACAGAGGATGTAGGCACCGTGGGCGGGTTGCTGCTGGCGTTTTTCCTGCCCGTGGTGTTCCTGGTCCTGCTGCTACTGTTCCTGATCGTTGCGGCGTGGCTGTTGCCGAAGCTGTGGCGTGGCGTGCGCCGCCTGCATGCAAGCCTGCGCGGCAAGGCCGAACACCCGCCGCATCGCCCCTGATCCTGCTACCTGAAACCTGATACCTGTCAGCCGAAGACTGCCCGATGTCGACTGCATCCTCTCCCGTTGCTACCGAAGCAAGATTTTCCCCCTGGCGCCAGGCGCTGCGCATGGCGCGCCGTGACTGGCTGGCCGGCGAACTGACGCTGCTGCTGTTTGCGCTGGTGCTGGCCGTGGCGGCACTGACCAGCGTCGGTTTCCTGGCTGACCGCATGCGGCTGGGGCTGGAGCGCGATGCGCGGCAGATGATTGCAGCCGACGTGCTGCTGGTCTCCGATCAGCCGTTCGATGCCGCGTTCAGCGATCGCGCAAGGCGCGATGGCCTGCAGGTAGCGCAGACCGTTACATTCCCGAGCATGGCCACGGCGCGCGTGAATGGCGCCCCGGCCAATGGCGAGGCGCCGAGCCAGCTGGCCGCGCTGAAGGCGGTCACCGATGGCTATCCGCTGCGCGGCCGGCTCAAGGTGGCGCAGGCGCCGGGCGGCGCAGAAACCGTGGCCGAGGATGTTCCGGCACCGGGCACCGTCTGGGTCGACGAAGCGCTACTGATTGCGCTGGGCTTGCGCATTGGCGATGGACTGCAACTTGGTAGCCAGACCTTTCGCATCGACCGCATCATCACGCAGGAGCTTGACCGAGGCGCGGGCTTCATGAATTTTGCGCCGCGTGTACTGTTGCCGATGTCGGACCTGGCGGCTACGAAGCTGATTGGATGGGGCAGTCGCGTGACCTACCGGCTGCTTGTGGCCGGCCCCGATGCCGCGGACAGCGCCTATCGCCAATGGGCCACGGACGAGATCGAGCGCCGCCACCTGCGCAATACGCGCGTGGAATCGCTTGAGTCCGGACAGCCGCAGATGCGCGCCACGCTCGACCGTGCCGAGCGCTTCCTGTCACTGGTGGCCGTGCTGTCGTCGATGATCGCGGCGGTGGCCATCGCGATGTCGGCGCGCCGCTATATGCAGCGCCATACCGATGCCTGTGCCGTGTACAAATGCCTGGGACTGTCGCGCAGCCAGATCTTGCTCGCATTCGGCATCGAGTTCGTGCTGCTGGGGCTTTGCGGTGCGGTGGTGGGCGTTTCGCTCGGCTATGCGGCGCACTATGGCCTGCTGATGTCGCTGGGTGGTCTGCTGCAGGTATCGCTGCCGCATCCGTCGGTGGTGCCCGCGCTGGTTGGCGTGGCCGCCGGCATGGTACTGCTGGCCGGCTTCGCGCTGCCGCCGCTGCTGGCGCTGACGCGTATCGCGCCACTGCGCGTGCTGCGGCGCGATATCGGTTTGCCGCCGGTCTCGGCCTGGGTGGCCTATGCGCTGGGTCTTGGCGCGTTCGTGGCGCTGTTGCTGGTGGCCGCGCGTGACCTGAAGCTCGGTGCCACCACGGCCGGTGGTTTCGTGGGCGCCGGCGTGGTCTTTGCGCTGTTGGCGCTGGGTTTGCTGACGGCGCTGTCGCGGGTCATGCGCGGACGCGCGCGCGGCAGCGTGGGCTGGCGTTTCGCGCTGGCCGTGCTCGAGCGGCGCCGTGGCGTGACGGTGCTGCAGACCGTGGCGCTGGCGGTCGGGCTGATGGCACTGCTGCTGCTCGGCATGACGCGCAACGACCTGATCGATTCGTGGCGCAATGCCACGCCTGCCGATGCGCCGAACCGCTTCATCATCAATATCCAGCCCGACCAGCGCGAACCGCTGCGCGCGATGCTGGCAAACAGCGAGGTTGCCGACCTGCTGTATCCGATGGTGCGCGGGAGGCTGATCCAGATCGGCGAGCGTCCGGTGCAGGCCAGCAGTTATCCCGACGGCCGTGCGCGCAACCTGGTCGAGCGCGAGTTCAACCTGTCGTACATGGATAAGCTGCCCGACGGCAACCAGGTGACGGCGGGCCGGTGGGACGGTGGTGCATCGGTGGAAGAGGGCATCGCAAAAACGCTGCAGATCAAGCTGGGCGATACGCTTCGCTTCGATGTGGCGGGGCAGATCGTCGAGGCGCCGGTCACGTCGCTGCGCAAACTCGAATGGGGCTCGATGCGCGTGAATTTCTTCGTGATCCTGCCCACGTCGAAGATGCAGGGCCTGCCCGAAACCTACATCACTGCATTCCACCTGCCGCCAGCCAAGGCCGCGCTTGGCAACCGGTTGACTGCCGCATTTCCGAACATCACCGTGGTCAACACGGACCTGATCCTGCGTCAGATCCAGGGTGTGCTCGACCAGGTCATCGCCGCCGTGGAGTTCCTTTTCGTGTTCACCTTGCTGGCTGGCGTTACCGTGCTCTATGCGGCGTTGTCTGGCGCGCGCGATGAACGCAAGCGCGATGCGGGCCTGCTCAAGGCGCTGGGTGCGCAAGCCTCGCTGGTGCGGCAGACGCAGTACGCTGAATTTCTGGTGGTGGGCGGACTGGCGGGCTTCCTGGCCAGCCTTGGCGCAATCGCGGTGGGTTGGGGTTTGTCGCAATTCGTGTTCGATTTCCCGTACCGCTTCAATGCGTGGATCGTACCGGTGGGCGTGGTTTCTGGCATGCTGTGCGCTTTTGCGGGCGGCTGGCTCGGTTTGCGCGAGGTATTGCGGCAACCTGCGTTGGCCACGCTGCGCGATGTGAACTGAATGGCAATGAGTAATCAACCCGAAAACAATCCTGAAGAACAGCGTGAAGAAATCACCGCCTACGAACTGATAGGTGGCGAAGCGCGTGTGCGTGAACTGGTCGACCGGTTCTATGACCTGATGGACCTGGAAACCCAGTTCGCCGGACTGCGTGCGCTGCACCCGCCGTCGCTCGACGGCTCTCGCGACAAGCTGTTCTGGTTCCTGTGCGGCTGGCTTGGCGGCCCCAACTACTTTATCGACCGCTTCGGTCATCCCAAGCTGCGTGCGCGTCATTTGCCGTTCGAGATCGGCACCAGCGAACGTGACCAGTGGATGCGTTGCATGGCGCTGGCGATGCAGGATGTGAAGTTGTCAGAGGATCTGCAGATGCGCCTGATGCAGGCGTTGTTCCAGACCGCCGACTGGATGCGCAATGTCCAGCGATAGGCCGATTCCCGCCGCGGCACGCGAGGTACTGGACTTCTGGTTCGGCTTGCCCGGAACGCCCGCGTGGAATGTCTCGCGACGCGAGTGGTTCGCCAAGTCGGGCGCATTCGATGCGACGATTCGCGAGCGGTTCCTGTCGCCATGGCAGGACGCTCACGATAGCGCCGAGGACAGCTGGTCGGTCACCCCCGAGGGCGCCTGCGCGCGCATCGTGCTGCTCGACCAGTTCCCGCGCAACATGTTTCGCGGCGATCCGCGCAGCTTTGCGACCGACGGCAAAGCACTGGCACTGGCGCGCCGCATGCTGGACAAGGGCTGGGATCGGGAACTGCCGACGCCGTGGCATCGCATGTTCTGCTATCTGCCGTTCGAGCATGCCGAGGCACTGGCTGATCAGGACGTCTCGGTGCGGGAGTTTTCGCGTCTGCGCGAAGAGACCGGCGGTGAAGTGGATGTGGTGGAGTGGGCGGTGAAGCATCGTGACTTCATCGCGCGCTTCGGGCGTTTTCCGCATCGCAACGCGGTGTTGGGCAGGACGAGCACGGCCGATGAACTGGAGTTCCTGCGGCAACCGGGTTCATCGTTCTAGTTCTGAGTAGTCGTGGTGCTCAGAGGTAAGTGACGGTGAAAGTCGCAAGGCCATCGATGGGAATATCGCGCGTCAAGCTCGGCAGTTTTTCCTTGCTGTTGAGGCCAAGGCGGATTTTGTACGGTTGGGTGACCGAGACAAAGCTGCCGGGGGCAATGTCGCCAGTGGCGGCCGCCCAGCCGTGCAGGCGGCTATCGGGGATGATCGCGTTGTTGGCATCGTACCGGTTGTACCATGATGCGCCGCCATCATTGGAGAAAATCGGGCGGACTGCTTTGCCGTCAGCGGTGGGTGTATCTTCACGATAGATGATGTACGCACCGATGTTCTTGCCGTCGATACTCCCCACGCCGAACATCGAGGCATCATTCTGGTTCCCGAACAGGAACGTGCCGACGCCGGGTGCCACGGTGCCCTTGCGTCCATCGGAAGCCGTCACTGCTACTTTGGCGGCCGCATCGCAGGTCAGCGTGAGCGAAACTGTCTTGGCGCCGAGGTTGGTGTATTCGGCTGCCTTGAGGTCCTGCGCGCGAATCACGCCGAAGTCGACCGTCCCGTTGTTCGACAGCGATACATTGCAAGACACCGGGATCATGTCGGCGCGCAAGCGGAAGCCGGAGGTTGAAGCGGCCATCGCGTTGTGGCTTGCAACGGTCAGAACAACGGTCAGAAGCGCGGCGATGGCGCCAGAGGCAATGGGTCTAGTTTGGATTCGCACGGTAAAGCTCCAGGCAGTGTTGCCATGTCGCAAGTCGCAGGCGGTAACGCGTGCACCGAATTGTGGTGGTTCGCCGAATTTTTCTGAATAGTTGATCTCTTAATCTGATGTCACAGTTCGAACCGGACGCTGGTGGCGCAGACGCCACTGTTGCAGGTAACGGTGGGCGCTGTGCTTATAATCCCAATCCTGCCGATCGAAAGTCTTTCCGATATCCATGGAAGCCAAACCGCAAGCTGGTCCGCGCCGTACCCGGGACCGCATCCTCGACGTCTCGCTGCGCCTGTTCAATGAAGTGGGCGAGCCCAACGTCACCACCACCACGATTGCGGAAGCCATGGAGATCAGTCCTGGCAACCTGTACTACCACTTCCGCAACAAGGACGACATCATCAATTCCATCTTCGTGCGTTTCGAGCAGGAGATGGAACGCCGCCTGAAGATGCCGGAAGACCACAAGGCCACGCTGGGCGAAAGCTGGGGCTACCTGCAGTACATGTCGGAGTTCCTGTGGAACTACCGCTTCCTGTATCGCGACATCAACGACCTGCTGGCGCGCAACCGGATGCTGGAAACCAATTTCAAGCGCATTGTCGACCAGAAGAAACGCTTCGCGCTGGAGATCTGCCGGCAGTTCCAGGAAGATGGCGACATGGAGGCGACGCCCGAGCAGGTGGATGCGATCTGCACCAATATCGTGGTGATCGCCACTTACTGGCTGTCGTTCCAGTTCGTGCAACACCCGCGCCAATACAACGATCCCGAGCAGATCCGCGGTTACCTGCACGGTTCGAGCTATCACATTTTCTCGATCCTGGCGCCGTACCTGCGCGGCAAGGCGCGCGAGGCTTTCGACCAGCTCGCACGTGAATACGCGACGCAAAAGGCGCAAGCCGAAGCTGCGAAAGCTGACAAGGACAAAAAGTGAAATCGGTTTGCGTATATTGCGGTTCGAGCCCGGGTTTCCGGCCCGAGTATGCCGCAGCGGCGAAAGCGCTCGGGCGGGCGATGGCCGAACAGGGGCTTGCGCTGGTCTATGGCGGCGGCAAGGTGGGATTGATGGGGATCGTGGCCGATAGCGTCATGGCGCATGGCGGCGCGGCCATCGGCGTCATTCCCGATGCGCTGATGCAGAAGGAAGTCGGGCATCGCGGTCTGACCGAACTGCACGTGGTGCGCAACATGCACGAGCGCAAACAGATGATGGCGGATCGGTCCGATGCGTTCATTGCCATGCCCGGCGGCGTCGGCACGTTCGAGGAGCTGTTCGAGACGTTCACGTGGGCGCAGCTCGGCTATCACGACAAGCCTGTGGGTTTGCTCAATGTGGCCGGATTCTACGATGGCATGCTCGCGTTCCTGAACCATGCCGTGGGTGAGGGGTTCCTGAAGCAGGTCCATGCTGACATGCTGCATGTGTCGGACTCTCCGTCGGACCTGCTTGGCAAGCTGTCGGCCGCGCCCCGCGTGGTCGTGGACAAGTGGCAGCAGGGGCGGGACAAGACCTGAGTCCCGGCAGGCCGGGCAAGCAACGCAAAACGCCGCCTTACGTTACAGGCGGCGTTTTGCATCGGGCAGGCGCCACGGTACCAGGCCAGTCACACCAGCCTGCTAGGCCAGCAGCATGTTTACCCAGCGCACCACATGCGGCCCGCCTAGCGCGATCCACGTACCACCGCACAGGATCAGCGCCAGCATCACGGCCGCACTGCCAAAGTCCTTGGCGCGTTTCGACAAGCTGTGGCGTTCCAGTGAAATCCGGTCGATCGCCGCTTCCACGCTGGAATTGAGCAGTTCCACGATCAATACCAGCAGCAGCGTGCCGAGCAGCATCACGCGTTCCACATTCGATACCGGCAGGATGAAGGCACATGGCGTCAGGATGACCACCAGCGTCAGTTCCTGGCGAAACGCGCTTTCCTCCAGTACCGCATAGCGCAGTCCCGACAGCGAGTTGAGGGCTGCATGCCAGGCTCGTGTCAGGCCGCGATTGCCTTTGTGGGGATTGCTGGCGATCGAGTATTCGGTTTCCACTTCAGCCGCCACTCGCGTGGCTGTCGGCCGGTGCAGCGACGGATCGGGCGGATGCGTGGGTTGGGGCTTGGCCATGATCGGGTGCGACGGAAGATGCCGGATTGTCAGAGCCGCCTGCTGCCCCAGTGGACAACGGACGCAAATGTGCGAGGAATTGCTCGGAGGCCGCGCGCCATGAAAATTTCTCGGCATGGGCACGCGCGGTTGCGCGGTCGATGCGCAACGCTTCCAGGCAGGCTTCCCGCAGGTCTTCGTGCATGACACCGGCCGGGCTGTCACCGAGCGCATCGATCGGCCCCGTCACCGGGTATGCCGCCACGGGCAGGCCGCTGGCCAGTGCTTCGAGCAGGACCAGCCCGAAGGTATCGGTCTTGCTCGGAAACACGAAGACGTCTGCCGAAGCATACACCCTTGCCAGTTCGGGCTGCTTGAGTACGCCGAGGTAGTTGGCGGACGGATAGCGCGCCTTCAGCGCCGCCAGCGCCGGGCCGTCGCCCACAACCCATTTGGAACCGGGCAAATCAAGCTGCAGAAACGCCTCGACATTCTTCTCCACTGCCACGCGTCCCACGTACAGGAAGATTGGATGCGCGGTGTTTAAAACGTTCGCTCGCTGCGCGGTGAACACGTCGAGATCCACGCCGCGGGTCCACAACACGCCGTTCGTGATGCCGTACTTGCGCAGGTCGTCCAGTACCACCGGCGTCGGGGCCATGACCGCACGCCCTGCGCCATGGAACCAGCGCAGG
>VFQP010003587.1_pt1 | contig 15614 bp, 24 predicted proteins | sample 3512351 | NCBI WGS metagenome assembly VFQP01 (sample SAMN10412372, study PRJNA504923) | tailings metagenome | isolation source: Relicate 1 Philex TSF1 revegetated site | place: Philippines: Tuba, Benguet | collected 2017-08-29 | reverse complement strand
GTGTGTGTGTGTGTGTGTGTGTGTGTGTGTGTGTGTGTGTGTGTGTGTGTGTGTGAGTGAGTGTGTGTGTGTGAGTGTGTGTGTGTGTTTCTCCCCAGCACATCGCCCACCCCCATGCACCCACCCAATCCCACGCACTTGACAACCCAGAAAACAGCGTTTTGGTCTCCCTCCTCGCCCTGGCTCAGCAACGCAGCATCCACGGCTTCCAAGAACTCCCCTCCAGCAGGGCGAATAAATGCACGCGTGACACGTCCAGGCACGCCAGCTACGCGCTGGAATGAGAAGCGCACGAAGAATGCTTCCACGTTGACGAGACGAGTGACAATGGGTTCCGATATCCACCCACAGTCAACAACCCTCCACTCCACCCGCCCCTCCCCAAGGCCTCCTGGAAGCTGCACGCCAAAGACGCGCTGGAATGTGTAGTCGCTGAAATCAAGATTGTATGTGTCCTGTGCAGCCAATCCGTTGCACCTTGGGTCGTCGCACTGGTCGAGCACCTTGACGAGCACCGTGTCCTGTGTCGGGCACGAATCACTGGGGCCATTGCCGAAGAGGTTCAGGCACCGTACTGCAAGGCACGAGAAGCACTTGTTGAAGGTTGTTGTGGGTGTGGCAGGGAAGGGGCCCAGGGGCAGACCAGCTGCTAGGGCCACCAGCTGATCGTTGGGACTGTTGGGTTCCAGGTCACCTGGATGAGTGGTGGAATGGTGTTGTGGTGCTGGATGAGGTGTATGAAAACAGCGTCTGGGCGCTGGGGTGAGTATGCTGAGGTGCATATGTTGAGGTGTGTGTGTTTAGGAGATGTGGTGTTTGATGATGATGATGATGTACATGGTGCATGCACATGGTGCTAAACAACCCTCCACACAGTATCACGCACGCTGCTGGCATAGGTTGACCTCTGGCGATGTATAAAACGTAGCCAAGCCCGTCCCATTGAATTGCCCCTGCACAGAACCAGCAAGCAGCGCGATGATCAGCGTCACCGCCGTCCAAGCACTGCACATTGTGTGTCTTCCTTTCGTGTATGATCGAGGACTCGGTATATATGGCCTAGATACTGCGTGACAGTTGATAAGAATAAATTTGGTGGTGCGTATACAGGGCAAACAATAAGCTATAAACAACAGGGTGCCGTTTGCGATAGCTTTGTGGTTTTTCCTATTGATCACCTCTTTTCTGGCGAGGTTTTGCCGACAAGGTGGTTTCGATTTTGAACTATTTGGTGCACAAACCAAAGGGACGGAGATGAAATTGGGGACCATCATCACGATGTCTAGATTTGTCCACCATCGACTTGCGTTTCTTCTTTTTGGCATCCTCTGTCGTTGACAGTACCCTAGAACACACCGCCCTTGGCTTCTTGTCCGGTACAAACTGGTTCACTACGCCATCCCCAAATACATATCCATCTGTTACAACCGTACATAAAAACCACCACAATCACCAAGAACAACCACCACATATTCTTGTGTGTTGTTGTGTGTGTGAGGGGGTGCATACACCACCCGTGTGGGTGAAAAAGAGATCACATTCATCTGTAGATTGTGTTGGTGATGGGTTGTACATGGTCACACGCAATCAGTCATGCATGGTCAACAAACGGGGAGGGGAGTGTATACAACACCTTGCTTCCAAGTGGTGGATGACATGTCGTACACTACGGCCCCGCCACTGCCACCACATTGACCGACGAACCCTTATTGTCAACTATGATCTTTTTCTTCTGCATGAGCTGTGCGCCATTCTCCATGTGACCACCATCCATCTCCGCATCATCCGCATCATCCCCACCAATCCCCTCCTTCATCAACATGCTCTGCTGCACCATTGCTTGTGCAAGCTGTGCCTCCAAATTCCGCACTCGACCATGCAATGTTTCAAGCTGCCTGCTCTGTGCTTTATTTTGCTCCCTCAAAAACATCAATTCCGCTTCCCGTGCAGCAGCTTCGGCCGCAGCCGCCGCAGCCATGCCCACATCGACCACCTCTCGTGGGGGTTGCTGCTGCAGCTCCATCAGTGCTTCCACAGTGGCTTGTTTGCGTGCCATGGGCGAGGCCTCAGGGGAAAATGGTGTATCCATTGGAGGGCCCCCAGATTGGGGTGGAAGATGGTACGCACGGGGGTATTGGTCGTCGCCATCCATCGAGTAGTCGTCATCATGCCCTCCCACATAGCGTGGCCCTCGTCGGCGTGGCAAAGGTGGTGGGTTGAGCAGTGCAGGGAAGCAGTGTGTGGATGGTGCGTTGTAATACCCACCGCTGCTCCCCCGGGGCATGGTTGGGTGGGCGGGGAGGGGCCCCCATGCAGCCTTGAGGGGCCCTGTGGACACGGTGGCCACGCTGCCAATGCGCCCCATCTTGGCGCTCTTCATCATGTTGCCACCACCGCTGACATTCTTCCTCTTTTCCCCTGGTCGCTTGGTGCGTGGCTGACGTGAGGATGTTTCCCCATCACTGCTCATCCCATCACGGCTGCTCGTGCGCGGCATAGCATCCTCGCCCACCACAAAATCCTTCCACATGGCAGAGTGCTGCCTGGAACGCACAGGACGGCGTAGACGCCCACCAGAATCAGTCGCGGGCCCGTTGTTGTTGTTGTTGTAATCAGACCCATAGGATGGGGGATGATGGGCAGCCTTAATGGCAACATCCTCCACTTCCGGGTTGTTCTCTTCAGACGACGCCTTGTCCTGTTGCGTTTGCAAAAACGGCAGGGTCTTGCCGCTGCGGGCAGCAATCACCGCAGCAGCGGCAGTGGCTTGGCCCTCATCGAGGTAGCGCTGCAGGCCTGACGTTACGTTTTCCAGGAATTCCTCGCTCGACATGGGTGGCTCTTGCTGCACAGGCTGCTTGTTGCGCACATGGCGGCCAACACGGTCTGCTGGGTAGCCACATGTACGCACCAGCAGCATCATGGTATCCTGTTGCATGGGTCGGTTGTGCAAGCCCCTCTGGGTGGGAAGATGATACCAAACCCACATACCAACAGCACATACCGTATCCATGGCATCTAGTAGGTCGAGTACTTTTTCATAATCATCCAGTGGGTAGTTGAGCTGTGCTGCCAGGCCGCGGCATTTGAGTGCAGCAATGTCATACACGCGTGCAGCATGGTGTTCGTTTTCATAGCTTCCTAAATAGACGTCACGCTGGCCATACCAAATGTGTGCATTCCAGCACCCCACACGCCTGTGTGATTGTGTGGGATGTGGTCGTGTGTTATTGCCCCACACAGAGTAATTCAATGCACATCCCCCCCTCCCCCCCATCAACATACGCGTAGAAGCAGACGCCCTTGTATTTGGTATAGATGCTCTTGGGCCCCTTTTTGTCATTGGCAACATACACTGCATGTGCAGCAGCGAGCTTGCGCTCCTTGTTGGGCGACTCGTATGCAGTGCGCAATGGCCCTGGCTTTTGGGCAACCGGCTTGATCAGTGGTGGTGGCTGTGAAGGAGTCTCCTCTTGCACATCCTGTGATTAGTAGTACAAGGTTGTACACAAGGTTGTACACACACACACACACACACAATTTGATGCACACATCATCACAAAACCTTCTTCAACCAGCCCACCTTGGGTGTCTCGTCTTTATTTTCATCGCCCACGACGGAGTTAACGACCATGGGCAACCCTGCTAAAGCTTGCAGTGCCTCGTTCTCAGCGTCTGTGATGGCTCGTTTGTCGTGTGCAGTGGGACTGGCCATGACTGCTGGTGTCGCTGCCATTTGATTGTAGTGTCACGTAATAGACAGCAGTGTGCAGCAAAGGGAACAACGGTTGGACGGTGGAGCGTCTAGTTTGAAGTGGCGAAGGAATGATCTTCTCCTCCACGCCCCTCAACGACGGTATCAGACGCTGAGCGTGACGTTGATGTGAATAATTCCGATTGTGGGCAATGTGAGAGATGTATAAACCGGCAGAGGTGTTGTGCAGGTTCAGGGGCGATGATGTGTTTTTTGAGGTTGAGTGGGTTTTATGTGCGTTGATTGTGGTCTGCGTATTATAACAGCGACGTTTGATGTAGTATAAGGGGTAATACAAAAATGGTTGTGGCGAAACATTAGCAAATTTTGTCTGGGCCAACAACATTGCTCCCATCTCTCACCAACTCTCCCGACGACCCGCAGCTGGGTTTGTCTCTAATGCTCATCTCGTGACTCTGCTGCAGCGCAGACCCCACCCCAGATCCCCCACCTTGCTTGCGCATCCACAGCCAGGTGCCCATGTCAAAGAGGGACATGCCGTGGCCGATGCTCTGTGCAAAGTCCAACCCATGCTCCTCCTCTGCACGACTCGCCCGCAGCCACCCCACCCGAAGAAGCACCCAGAAAAAGGGCAAGACGAGGATGGTGACCCACACAAGGACCACCACCAGGCCGAGTACCTGCATTCCCAGCTGCATCCACCCACCACCGTAGAACAAACCCCAGGTGTTGGCATACCCCAGGACCTGTGTAATTGGGATGTCGTGTTTTTTTCTTGAAGGGGGGTTGACATGCACTGTAAACACGTGTATTGAAATACACCACTTTGAATGACACACCACTGCATAGACACCATGCTCCACCTTGGGATGGATGTTGCACCCCACACACAAATGACACCCCCACCCACCCCTCCACCCTCCACACATACCTGAGACACATTGCCCTCTGTTGCCAGCAGCCCCAGAGCAATGGTGCCCCATGCCCCCCCCCCTAAATGCACCGCCACTGCATCCACCACATCATCCACATGGAGTCTACGTAAAAGAGAACTCAAACCGAGAAACACAAAGGCTCCTACAAACCCGATGACCATGGCTGCGTATGGCTGTGTGGATGAAAGAAGGGGGGGGTTGAGAGGATGCAGGTAAGGATCGTGTATGTGTGGTACATACTCGATATGCACAATCTATGCATACACACACATGAATACACCTACCAAATATACACAATCCATATGTACACACTGACAATCACACACATCCCCTCCTACAACACGCCTACCAGCACAAACCCACATGGCGCTGTGATCGACACCAGCCCCACCAGTATCCCATTCAATGTGGGTGCAATGTCACCTGGGCGACCACAAAACAGCAGCAACACCAACACGGTCAAACAACTGGTTCCTGCTGCGACAGTGGTGTTGACTGCAGCACGTGATACTGTGGCAGCACACCCTACTATACACCCACTGTACCCTGTATTAAACCTGTGGGTGGGTGTGGGTTCTTCGTTCTTTTTTTTGTCGGTACTGATGTGTGTGTTGGGGGTGTATGTCGGGGTGTATGTGGATGGGGTATGTGTATGTGTATTTGTCAGGGTATGTTTGTAGGTGATATGTGTGCATGCTGCCAGGGAATATCGTCCTGTACAATACACATAGCAGCACGTGCACATCACAATCTCATGCACACAACATCCAATCCCATCCCACCCCATCCCCATCACCCATCACACGTACCCAAACCAGCCAAACCACAGGATCAACACCCCAAGCGTCATGTGGGTGGGATTATTGGGTGTGAAATCAATCAAGTGTCCTTCCCTGTTCCAACGGCCCAAACGGGGGCCCACTAGAACACATCCCCACAGAGCAGCCGTGCCACCTGCAGCATACGTGATGGTGGGTGGGTACAGGTGGTGGTTTGTGATGGGTGTGTGTAATGGGTATGCTGGGCATATGTGATGGGCATGAGGCAATTGTACATACCATGTGTAGATGTGCATGATGATAATGGCCTGCTGCAATAGTATTGTATTACCCCATCGAAACAAACCACTATCATCATCTTCAACACCACCACCTGTACCATTGCCCCCCACTCCAAACCCCCCACACCTACAACCTACACATACCTACAACATGCACCACCAACCCCCCTGCGAAATCCAACACCCCATTGCTCCCGGGTATCAATGGCGCCACAACATCTGTTGCACAATCCACCACCCGTCGACTGGACAACCACCCATTTGACGACCATATCCAATACTCCACAAGGGGGTATATGAGACCAGGCAGCAGTAGAGAGTATAATACATAGGCACGAAAGCGGGTTCGTTCGGCAATGGCACCCCCAACGATGGTGATGGTGGTAGCGCTAAAGGCCCATGAGTAGATCCACTGTGTGTGTGTTTTTGGGGTGTTTGGGTGTGTGGGTGTGTGGGTGTATATGTGTTTGGGTGTTGTGGGGGTGTTGGGTTTGGGGGTGAGGGTGGTTGCGGGAGAGAATCGTGGTGGTACACAGAGGGGGGGCACACACCACCACAACAACCAACCCCCCCCCAAAAAAAACATCATCGCCATAACCATACGTGTGCATAGGCTTGTTTGTAGGTGTTGTCGTACGCTCCAGAACCATCTTCCCACCCCAAGTTGAGCAATAGAAATCCACTATACCCTATAAAGGGGCTATCACCACATTGTGCCCATGCAAACGCAAACCCCCACAAAAACCACACCAGCGCCGACATGGATATGCCGACGACGTTTTTCAGCAAGATGTTTTTCACATTTTTCAACCTGTATGTGTTTGTTAAAAGAGGGTTAAACATACATATGGTGGTGCTGTTGATTGCCATGCACACATATATTATACACACCACCATGTACTACGTTGGCAATATACACACACAAATCCACACACACCCCAAATGACCATACCTGACAGTGCCTGCTTCCAGGAGGGCAAATCCACATTGCATGAGAAAAATAAGATATGACATGATGAGCAAGCGTCCAATGCCAATGTCTTGGGCGACAATGTCCGCCGTGATGGAGACGCTTGAGGCATTGACCATATTGATGAATCTGAGTGATGTGAAACCAAGAGGGGGGCTTGGGTGAGCAATAAAAGGAGAAGAAAGAGGAGAGAGGGCGGTTTTGGTGGCGGTCAGCGTGTCTCACTGATGGAGACTGGCCACATGGGTCCCATTCTTTGCGTGTGTTGTTGCCTCTCTCTTCTCAAGTGTATGTCTCTATCTGCTGTCAATTAGGTGGTTGGCCGCAGTCGCCGTGGTATTGAGGTACGCTGAACAATGAATCACTGTCGTGACGTCTCGTGCGTTGCTCCTCTGCCAACACCCCGGCGCCTGCGCATAGCTACACCTATGCTGCTATCATGCACGGGTTTGTGCTGGGTGCTACTTGTTGTGGGATGTGTGTTCAATGATGGTTGCTGATGGTTGCTGACAATGTCAGCTTTTGTATGTTGTACCAAGGCGTACTGCTATGTAGACAATATCCTAGACATACAAAAAGGATCTTGCAAAAACACACCAAAAACACACCACACCACAAGGCATAAATTTATTCCATGCTGTTTTGAGAGCGTGCAAATCTTCATAGCAACTGCTTGGATTGTGTAGATCCCGATTTAGCGGTGCCTATTGTCTAGCACTCCATCACCAGACGCGTTGGATTGAGCAATGCTTGCAGGTATGCCACAGCGCGTGCTGTGTTGCTCCGTGTTACCGCACTGATGGATGCGGCAATATGCTCGCAGTGGATTCAATACACCATTGTGATGATTGGATAGACAATTGGGGCGCTGGTTGTCGTGTTTGTGTGTTGAGGATGGGGGGATCAGGGTTGCTGCTGGGCGTGGCTTCATTCTATCTATGTTCTTCATTCTATTCCCCACCCACATACCACAGCAACTACACAACAGCGTGGCACCCTTGCCCGTGGTGCCTCAAGTTCGGGTATGGTGTATTCGAGAAGTACAACCCCCGACCACCACATGTCCATCCCATCATCATCACCCACCACACATAGGCATTCTTGCAAGCCCTTGCGCACTGGGCCTCCGTGCACCCACCACCCTGCGATGTGCCCACCAGCGTGCCACCAGCGGTCGTGTGGGGGTACGTGTGCCCATGCAGACGATTGCTGCGGTCGCTGCACCAGAGGTCCCCACCCAAAGTGCTAGCAGTGGTGGTGCAGGCACCAAGGTCATGATTGTTGGTATGTTTGGTGTGTTTTTGGGGGGGAGGGGGTGAACAAGTGGGTTCTGTTTGTGTGGAGAGTATATGTTGCAGGGATGGTGTTATTTTGCGCTGTTATTGAACACAACACCCACGCACCCACCCACTCTTTATACACTTCTATATAAACACATTTCCTCTGCGACCCAATCAAACAGGTGGTGACGGGTACTGTGGGTGGGCAACTGCGCTGCACTTGTCAGCACGTGGGTATCAAGTGTGTATTGTGGACAACCTGTGCCGCCGAACATTTGACCTGCAGTTGGGGTTGGATACACTGACACCCATTGCCTCCATACATGATCGTGTGCGCAAGTATGTTGTTGTTGTTGGTGGTGGTGGTCGTCCTTTTGTTGTTGCTGTTATTGTTTTTTTTTTATGTGGGTGTGGGTGTGGGTGTGTATTATGAACGTATATTTTGTGTCACCCACACCCCTGTTTCCCCCCCCTCAACACCTTCTTCCCCCACCTCAACACCATTTTCCCGCACCTCAACACCATTTTCCCGCACCTCAACACCATTTTCCCGCACCTCAACATCATTTTCCCGCACCTCAACACCATTTTCCCGCACCTCAACATCCCCCCCCCGCCTCCACCCCCCCCCCCACCACCACCTCAACACGCCCCCTGCAGGTGGCAAGAGCTGTCTGGCAAATCCATCGACCTTCAAATTGGTGATATTTGCGATTTTGAGTTTCTCTCACAAGCTTTTCAGTCGTTTATGCCCGACGCAGTGGTGCACTTTGGTGAGCAGCGATCTGCCCCCTATTCGATGATTGATCGCTCCCGTGCAGTGTTTACCCAGCATAACAATGTGATTGGTACCATCAACGTGCTGTTTGCAATCAAGGTTGGTGTTGATATTTTTTCTGGTGTGTTTACATTGTTTGTATGTTTACATTGTTTGTGTGTTAAAATTGTTTGTGTGTGTCCAAACAGGATTGTATTGTCATTGTCATGTACACAACATGAACAATAGCAAAAAAACATCACGCCATGTCACAACCCTCCCACCACCACACAAACACACACCACAACCTCTCAAAACCCCCCCCCCACACACACACACACAACCCCCCCACCCATTCACAGGAATTCAAACCCGACTGTCACTTGGTCAAGTTGGGTACCATGGGTGAATATGGCACACCCAACATTGACATTGAAGAGGGTTTCATCACCATTAATCACAATGGCCGCACCGACACCCTGCCATACCCCAAGCAGGCAGGCAGCTTTTACCACCTGAGCAAGGTGCATGATAGCCACAACATTCATTTTGCGTGTCGTGCATGGAAGATTGCTGCCACTGACCTCAACCAGGTACGTGTGTTTTTTTGTCTTTATTTTTTGTTTCTTGTTTTGTTTCCTTATTATATGTTTTGTTTCCTTTGTTTTTCCCTTTTTTTTGTATTTTTTTTTGTATTTGTTGGGTCACTTTGTGATTTCTCTACCACACCAGCATCATCACATCACGCTCCATCGCCCCCCCCCTCTCCCACAGGGTGTTGTGTATGGTGTGCGCACAGAGGAAACCATGGCAGACCCCCTGTTGCTCAACCGCCTAGACTATGATGGGATTTTTGGTACAGCCCTCAACCGCTTTATTGTGCAGGCTGCAGTGGGGCATCCCCTGACGGTGTATGGCAAGGGTGGGCAGACACGTGGCTACTTGGACATCCGTGATACTGTATGTGGGTGGTTTATGGGTGTGGGTGGTGGGTGTGTTTTGCTTGTGTTTAACTTGTGTGTTTTGGATGTGTTTTGGGTGTGTGTTTTGGGTGTGTGTTTTGGGTGTGCTTTATGCGTGTTTTGGGTTGGGTGTTGCTGTTGTACCTAGGTGCGAATTCCACACCCCATTCCCCACCCACCCACACATACACACACTCCTCAACACCCCCCCCAACACACACAGGTGCGCTGCATTCAAATTGCCATTGACAACCCAGCCAAGGAGGGTGAGATGCGTGTATTCAATCAGTTTACAGAGATGTGGAGTGTCAATCAGCTGGCAGACTTGGTGCAGCGCAAGGGCAATGAAAAGGGGTTGAATGTGGAGGTATGGTGAGGGGGGGGAGTTGATGAGGGGGTGTGTGTATGTAATGGGGGGTGCATTAAAAACCTGTTTTGTTGGTCATGACTACCACACCCAAATACAATGGGTATTCATCAACACACCCTGCATTATCACCAACTTGTGGCACACCATCCTTGCAACACCATCACCCATCACCACACAGATCAAGAGCTACCCCAACCCCCGTGTGGAGGCAGAGGAGCACTACTACAATGCCAAAAACACCAAGCTCAAGGACCTGGGCTTGGAACCCCACCTCTTGGCTGACTCCCTCATCGACTCGTTGCTCGAGTTTGCTATCGAGTACAAGGATCGTGTCAACCTTGATCTGATCAAGCCTGCTGTGGACTGGCGCAAGGCTGGTGTGAAGCAGGCCACCATGAGCGCTGCTGTTGCTGACAAGAAATAAAGAGGGACGGTTGTGTGTGTCATGTTTCCGCCTGGTTGATTTACTTTTTGTGAACACATTACGAGAAACCAAGCACGAAAAAACTCCTCCAGCTGGTGCATGATGGCCGGCACCGATGAAACACAGCAGTGTCTCAACCAGTGTGATCAACCACAGCCCAGACAAACTTAATGTGTGTTGTAATGTGTGTTGTACCACACATGCGTGCACATACACGCGCACACACAAACCATAACAACAGCAACACACATTGGGTGCCATAGCATCAACCCAGAACAAAAAGCGGGTGTACTTTGGCTGTATTCTTCTTGTCGTAATATAGCCTCCAATTGTTGATAGCACTGGCATACAACAAAACAATAAGCGGTGGTGTACCGAAACAAGCTGTGTATTCATAAAAAACACACACACATTAATAAACAAGTGCATACACCAAACCTGGTGCATACCACAACAAACCTGGTATAACAACAAAACACCGACAACGTGCGTAGTGAGAAGAACACACATTCAACACACTGTATATCCTGTTTGTTTTTTCGTGTCTGCGGTGCGCATCATGACATATGGTGTTGCCGCACATAGCATGCATACAATAGCAGCATACAACATGCCTCCGGCCTCCAGCACAAACTAAAATGGCTGTCATACAACCTTGAATAAACACCGATGTCAGTGCAACTGCGACAATCTATTGATATAGCAACACTGAATGCGACAGTGGTGATGGTACAACAAATGGTACAACAAAAACAGGTGTGCAGCCCAATATTGTGTGGGTGCTGCGACACATCGTCGTCCATACGACCCTCTCTCATCGGTACACTCTCAATGGTACATCATGCAGTGAGCAAAAATGCCGGTGGAGGAGGGATGTCGGAGGGTTTGGGGGACTGGTAGCTTGTGGCAGGGCCAGCAAATGTGACATGCGATCCACTCTGTTTTGGGTAAGCCTTCCTGGTCGCAGGAGAAGACGGTTTGTTGTTCCTTGTCGAGTGCACAGGCTGCTTTTTGGGCTGGGGCGTGCGAGGTGTGCGGTTGCGCTGCTGGCTGTGGGATGCCTCTGGAACAGGCCCTCCGAAATCGTAGGGCTGCAGCTGGCGACCATACAGAGCAGGGTTGCGTTCGAATCGTTGGAAGCGGGTCTGTGTTCGTGTGGACGTTCGTGTGTACGCGTTGGGGCCACACGCGCATTGAGCGAAAATGGGACACAAACGCACCTCGCACGCGTTCACGAGCATCTCCAAGTGCTGCTCGTCGTCACCGATAAACACAGGGGAGCGCATAACGGCTGTCATTAGGGATGGAAGGTGGGATTGCTGACGTGCTGCGTTTGTGGACGCAAGAGTTGGTTATGGTTATGAATTGTGAAGTGTACAGTGTGGCATAGTCGAGAACGAATAAAATTGTGAAGTGAGGTGGTGATGGCAAGAAGGAGAGAAAAAACGGGGTCACAACACAGCCCACAGAATCATGCTTGCTCGTCTTGTGTAGCTTGTGCAGTAGTCATGTGATCAAATGACACAGTGCCCTCGCGAGCGTTGACAAAGAGCGCCTTGGCCTCGGCAAACAGGGTACCACTTGGACCATCACGCACGTCTGCTCTTAACCATATCTGGTGGGGGGGTGTGGGGGGTGTTGTTCAATTTGTTTGTGCCTCCCTTGTGCACACCGCACCACACACACCACACCTTTCTCCTCTCTACGCTCTCCAACCAGCAGCGGCACAGCACTTGTATGCCTGCTGGAATTGGCTGTGGTGTGGAGAAAATTCATGTAAAACATACAGCAGGTGTACATACATGCAACATACAACACACGATACCGCACGAAAATCGACTTGCAGGTTGGCTGTGAATGCAGGCCCCTTGTCAATACTCCCATTGCACTTGAGCATGTAGACCAATATGCCAAACGACTCATCAATCACACTGCTTGTCAATCCACCGTGGATGATGCCAGGATGGCCACATGTGTCAGTGCCGAGATGGTAGGCGTTCAATACGCTCTTGGTGTCTGGATGAAACAGACAGACAATGTCCTTGATGAGGTTGTGACGGAGAAACGCTGTAAACATGTGATCTGGTGTCAATGCTGTTTTACCTAAAGAGTTGTGGGGGGTAGTATTGTACGGCAGGCACCCTGTGATGATGGTGACCTTGTCCACCATACCAAGAACCAAATCGCTGGCGTTCATGATCAATCGATATTCGTCTGGCTTTGCAAGCATGTTTAACAGCCATGTAGGGTGCGTCTGATCAGCATCGTCCCACTCATCCATGGTCGTCATCCCTTTGGTCATCCTTCCTTTCGGGGCGCTACGTGCTCGCTGGATTGTGGCTATATATTGTTGTGTGGGCGCTGCAAGTGTTTTGTAAGTGTTGTTGTTGTAAGCAGCAAGCAAAGAAAGCAGAAAGAAAGAATGATTGAGGGAAAAAATACTGGACAACGCTCGCGCCTTGCACTCCTTGCATCCCACCATCACAACCTACTGCCCCCTTGCTTGCAATACACCCTGCTGTTATGGATCCCTCCTGCTGTGCCCTCCTACTGCAGCGTGGCTGCGTGCAAGCACATGTGTTACATTGAGTGTTTACCAAAAAATCAGCATGCATTACGAGTAATAATCACGTGAAATACACATCCATCAACAATCACCACCACCCATCAACAATCACCACTATGGCAGCAAGCCTAGAGTCAGGGGTTGATGATCCACAGTGTGAGTTTGACCTCAAAAAGGCCCTTGTGCTTGGTGGATGTGCTTTCGAGGTGATGCTAGCGGCCATAAAGGCATACTCAAGGCCTTTGTAGGCTTTGTACCAAAAACCACATCACAACCAGATCACATGACGCTTGTTCACAGGCATACAATGTCCCGAGCAAAGCAAACTATGCCGATACATTTGATTTTCGACAACAGTGGTCCAACGGTACAGCAGTGACGTACACAGATCGCGCTATCGTTCGTGATCTGATCAAAGGCTGGCTTCTCATCACCGTCCATCGCGCCTCCAACCTGCCCAAAGCAGACTTTTTGACAAGATCCAGGTCTGGTGTTTGTCAATGACACACCCAAAGCCATCATCAGCAACACCACATATGTGTTCCCTTGTGCCACAGTGATCCCTATGTGACTGTGCAGATTCCTGGTAATTACGCACGCACCCCAACAATACCCACAAACCTCAATCCCGAGTGGAACACCACCATGTGCTTGTTTGTACGGTATGGGCGTTGAGTTTGGTATTTTACTGTGTGTCTTTTCGCACATGCTGTTCATAGTAGGGTTGTTTTGCCAGCGTCTGCATATACTGCTGGTCATTCCATGTGTCTACCTGCATACAACCTACATAGTGTGTACCACTCAGGGATCCAGCATCCACAACAGTCACAGTGGAATGCTATGATGAGGACAAGGGCCACAAGGTAAAGACTGGGTATGGTGAACATATGTGTGTGTGAGTGTATCTGATTGGATACACCATGTGGGCATGCAACCCTCACAAACTACCCTAACACACACCACCCTCACACACACCCTCACACACACCCTCACATCCATCCTCTCTCACACACACTCTCGCTCTCACGCACACAGCCCCACCCAAACACCCACCCACACCAGATGAAGGCAGATGATTTACTTGGTACAGCCACATTCACAGTGCAAGACATCCTAGACAAGGGTGGGGATGGCAGCAATGATGTGTCACTGGACCTTGCATTGAAAGATGGGCTGGTGAAAAAGGGCAGTGAGGCTACAGTGTCTCTCACTGCACGCTTTGTGAGTAATAGTGGTGTGTTGTGGTGTGGTGTGGGTATAGTAATATTGGTGTGGGTGTGGTGTGGGTACTCTTTGTGTGCATACACATGTAAACACAAGCATCATCAGCTGCTCTCATTTCACACATGCCCCGTACTCATACACATGCTCCCCTCCCTCCACAAAAACAACCACACACTCACATCTTTCACACACATTTCCACACAAACACACACCATCTCCACCCCACCACCACACAACACACAGAGGACATTGCAGCACAAGCAACTGCAATAAAAACCAGTGATAATACAGATGCTATTCTTGCTGATGTAGGCCTGCAAACCAATGGGGACATGTTTAAGCAGGTGCTGCATGCTGCTGGTATTGCTGCTGAGAGGGAAATGGAGCCAGTGCTGTACTTTGACAACCAGGGGTCTCATACACAGGTGTGCTGGGGGAGGGTGTGCTGGGAGAGGGTGTGTGGTGGGAGAGGATCTGTGTGTGTACAGTGTGTGTGTCTGTGTAGAGAGAGAGAGATGTACAGGAGTCAGCCACATGGTTGCCAATTACCCACACATGCACTCCAAACCTTCCCCCACCCACCCACACTCATACACACCAAACCTCACCCCCCACCCCCCCACACACCCTTGCTGTTCAACATCCAACAAAACAGGCATGGTTGTTTTGGAACACAACCAACAGAGTGATGTGCCTCGCATTCCGTGGCACAGAACAGGATGCCATGAACGATTTCTTCACGGATGCCAACTTGGTGCCATGGTCGTATGAGTTGATGGCAAATGATGATGGCAGTGTGTCTCGCAAGCAGGTGTCACCCATGGCCACCATGTTTGGCACGTGGGTAAGTGCGTGAGGGATGGGGTGTTGGGTGTTGGGTGGGGTGCGTGGGTGGGTGGGAAAGGAAAGGGTGGGCGCATGTGTATGAAAAGAGATGATTGTACATGCTCCATTTTGCAACCCCCCTTCCTCACACACCCCTCCCCACCCCCATACACACAAACACACTCACATCAGGCATCCCTGCTCACCCCCATACACCAAACCCCCCACCCCACCCACCCCAGGTACACAGTGGATTCCTCGCAGGGTACGACAGCATCAGTGACACCATTGCCTTTCATGTACAGGAACTGTTGAAATATGCTGCTACACAAGAGAGTGGGGGTAGTGGAACACAAGAGAGTGGGGGTAGTGGAACACAAGAGAGTGGGGGTGGTGGAACCACCACAAGTACCAGTGCAAAGCCATGGCAGCTGTGGATTACTGGGCATTCCTTGGTATGTGGTGATGTAGTGTGTGTGTGTGTGTGTTTGTGTGTGTGTGTGTGTGTGTGTGAGAGAGAGAGAGA
>VFQP010003586.1_pt1 | contig 15615 bp, 12 predicted proteins | sample 3512351 | NCBI WGS metagenome assembly VFQP01 (sample SAMN10412372, study PRJNA504923) | tailings metagenome | isolation source: Relicate 1 Philex TSF1 revegetated site | place: Philippines: Tuba, Benguet | collected 2017-08-29 | reverse complement strand
CTCCTATAGCTGCGTAACATCCACGCCATCTTCTCATGCTGTTTGAGCAAGCCTGTGCAGAAATCGCTGCTGCCAATGTCTTTGTATTTTTCGTCAAAGTCGGTGATGAGCGTGCGGAGGCGGTGGATGATGGTTTCGTGATCGGAAGTGAGGTTGTCGATCTGTGAAGGCTGGTCAACAGGCACTTCGGGTTCTTCGAGTGATGCGAGTTTGAGCAGTTCTTTGAGACGGCCTTCAGCGAAATGGCCGATGGTGCGGATACGTTCTGCTACTTCGTCGATCATTTCAGCAAGCTGATCATACTGGCCTTCGTAAAGTTTATGGAATTCCATAAAGCTCGGTCCTTCCACGCTCCAGTGATAGTTACGGGTCTTGTTATACAATACGTGTTCGTCTGCTAAAAGTTTGTTGAGTTGTTCGGCTACTGCCTGTCTGTTTTTCTCAGAAATACCAATGTCGATTTTCATAAAGAAAATTTTTGGGTGAAGACAAAGATGACCCTGTCGTCAGTCCAAAAGTGATGCCAGCTCCGCCAGTTCTTTTTGCTTGTGGGAGTCGGCTTCTGTTGTAAAGCATTTGCCAAATTCTTCCAGCAGACGCTGGATCACTTCCTTGTTCTTAAGGGGTTTGAAGAATGAGGGATCGGGCACCACGTTGAGGCGCTGGAAGTAGTTCTCCACATCATGATGAGAGAAAACCTGCCCGGATGTAGGTTCTATAAAGAATTCAATCTTACCCTGAGGATCAGGAAGATTTTCCTGTGAATAGCCCGGTTTGAAGTAGGCTATAATACATTGCTGTGGAATATTGACAGCTCTTACCGGAATATCAAGCAGCTCGCAAAGCAACAGGTATAGGATCGCATTGCTTACCTGGTTGCCACGTTTTGTTTCCAGTGTTTTATTCAGCAGGAATTCATTGGGCTCTTTATGGTTCATTTCCGCACCTTTAAGACCGTAGTAGCTGTAGAGGATGCTGGTAACGATCTTGATCTGTTCAAGCGGCGTAAGATAGTTGTTAAGCTCCAGCCAGATATTGCGGCGGAGCTTTTCAATCTCCTGCAATACGGGAGCAGTGGTGAGTTCGGGATACTGAAACTTTGCAACAAGCAAGGCGCCGAGCAAAAGATCATGATGCCCTGCCACGTTCCATTGACGGAAGTCTTCTGAAAGATCGCGATAATGAAGACGATGTATAAGCAATTCGATGCGTTCCTGTATTCCTTCATCCGGTGTTGTTTCCCAAAGATGCTCGAGATTGGGGATGATAGGTTTCCCATAACCAACGATCTTATCTGATACAGCATCGAATACTTCTTCGTCGGGATCGTCAATTAAATGAAACAGCGCCGATATTTCCTTATTGTTCTCCAATGCTGCAAGTTGGTTAATGCATCGGAAAAGAAATAATGAAACTTTTCCACAAGGGTGGATTAAAGTAAAAATTCAAAAGTAAAAAGTAAAAAAAGACTCAAAATAAGGGAATACAATTACTGCTTTCGCGAGCCGTTTTTTACTTTTTACTTTTGAATTTTTACTTCCTCACGCTCATCATTTTATTTTGCGGGCCACCGTCATCCAATCCCATGGTTGTGGTTGTTGCAGCCAGGTTGGTACTTCAACAAATTCGGTATTCCAATCGTAGTTGATCTTCTTTCTGGTGGTCACTTCAAATCCCGATCTTGATAAGAGCAGATCGAGTTCATCACCGAGATAATGTTTGGTAGCCACATCATCGATCTCAACATTTCCCTGTTGAAGATCTGAATATCTTTTTGCGGCCTCGACTGTGGGAAGTTTTTGCTGGAATAGTTTTTTATCAATCTTCCATTGATGTTGTATGATCCGGGTGAGTAACCATGATTCGAGAGACGGAACTACCAATACGAGGTGGCCCTCTTTTTTCAGGCTCTTATTGATATTGTAGAAAAAACGTTGGCGTTTCATCAGGGATTCTGAGAGGATCGCATTTACACAGAGAGCAACATCATACCCGGAGAACGGAGGTGTTGATGAAGACATGTCTGCGCGTTGATAAGTAACATTCTTCAGATCCGCATAGTTCTTTTTTGCGATGGAAATATTCTTTGCAGAGATATCAACAGCATGAACTTTCTTAAAAGCAGGAGAGAGGACGGGCAGCCATTTTCCTACAGCGCAGCCGATATCGATAATTGATTTATCTGTTCCGGCAACTTTCAGTATCTCTTTTTTGATGAGTCCTTTTTTATCCTGTGCAAGAACATCAAAAATCTCTTCATCGTATCCAGGAGCGATATTTTCCCAGTATGAGCGTTTCATGGGCGAATGATTTTTGTAAAAATATAGGTAAATAGTTGGGGAGGGAAATATGGACGAGGTTAAATGGTGGAGATTAGGAAAATGGGAGGAAGCATGGAGCAATCATAACTGGTTTAAGTAAAAAAACTCCCACTATTCTGTATAGGATTTGGGTCCGGGGTAAACTATCTTCTCTATTACAACTAAAAAAAGAAATTCCGATGTCATCCCGGGCGTCAAACTCCCGACCATAACAGTTCCAAACGACGCAGACCCGGGATGGCGTCGCGTTCCCCACCCAGTTCTTATGCCGGGCCTTCTTTCGTTCTCTGACGACCTTAATGCAAGTGGACCCGGCATCTCCGCAAAAGGAAGGTCATTTCTCAACTGAGGAGATGCCGGATCAACAATCTTTACACTTGTAAGTCTTTTAAAGTAGGTCCGGCATAGGTCGTTTAGGGGGGAGGAGATGTCGTCCCGGGTCTGCGTCGTTTGGAATTGCTATACTCCGAAGTCTGACGCCCGGGATGACATCGGAATTTCTTTTTTTAGTTGTAATAGAGAAGATAGTTTACCCCGGTGGAAGGTCCGGGGCCCGGGATTACATCGAGATATTTTTTCTTCGTCTTTAGAGGAAAGCTAAAATTGTAAATGAAACAAAAACGGGTCAGGAATTGCATCACAACTCCCAACCCGTTTGTTTTTATCAGCGTTCTCTTATTTCTTCTTTGCAGCTTTCTTCGTCGCTGTCTTTTTTGTTGCTGTTTTCTTTGCCGCTTTTTTCGCCGGTGCTTTCTTTTCTTTTTTTGCAAATGCTCCTGGCACTTCTGCTTCGATCATTTTCTTTACCTCTTCGAGGCTGAATTGTGCGGCTTCTTCGGCTGTGTACTTCGTGTCATCAGCTTTACGCGGGAGCTTTAGCATTTTTTTGCCAAAACGGATGAAAGGACCCCAGCGGCCATTTTCCAGTGCGATATTTTCATCAGCCCAACGCTGGATAAAACGGTTTGCTTCTTTTTTTACCTTACCATCGATCAACTCATCCATATCCGCTTGCGTCAATGCATCAAAATCGTAGCGGCGAGGAACGTTGATGAACATGCCATCCCATTTGATGAACGGACCGAATCTTCCTTTGCCTTTGGTAATTGGTTTATCTTCATAAAAACCAACCGGTGCATCGGCCTGCTTCTTTTCTTTGATCAGTTCGATCGCCCGGTCAAGATCTACCGTTGCAAGATCTGTTCCTCTCGGAATGGAAATGTATTCTTCCCCCCATTTCACATAAGGACCAAAACGGCCTACGTTTACAGAGATGTCTTTGTCTTCATACTGCCCGAAAGTTCCCTGCAGTTTGAAAAGCTCCATCGCTTCTTCATACGTGATCGTCTCGATGCTTTGCCCTGTCGGGATCTTTGCAAAACGAGGCTTGTCTTCATCTTCAGCGCTGCCGATCTGCACCATTGGACCATAACGTCCCATACGCGCCACAACAGGCTTCCCTGATTCGGGATCAAGACCAAGCTCACGCTCACCTTTGATACGTTCTGCTGTTTCTATCGTATTGTCTACATCCTTTTTGAACGGACTGTAGAACTCATCGATCATTTTATTCCATTTCAGTTTTCCTTCAGCAACATCATCAAACTCTTCTTCGATCTTGGCAGTAAAGCCATAATCCATGATGTCATCAAAGTATTGCTTCAGGAAGTCTGTTACCACCAAACCGAGATCGGAAGGGAACAGTTTTGATTTTTCCGCCCCGGTATTTTCCTGTTCAACTTCTTTGGAAAGTTTATCATTCTTCAACACCAGAATGCGGAAATCCCGGCGAATCCCTTCTTTATCACGTTTTTCAACATAGCCTCTTTTTAGGATCGTTGAAATGGTTGGCGCATAGGTAGAAGGCCGGCCAATGCCGAGTTCTTCCATTTTTTTCACCAGCGAAGCTTCCGTGTAACGTGGGAGCGGGCGGGTGAAACGTTCCGTTGCTTTCAGTTCACGCAGCGGCAGTTGCTGACCAACCGTCAATGGCGGCAGCATGCCTTCCTGTGTTTCATCTTCGTTCACCTCATCATCGTCCTTGTCTTCGCGGTATACTTTCAGGAAGCCGTCAAACTTCAGTACTTCACCTGAAGCGGTGAGTTCTTCCTTATTAGTAGAGATCTCAATTTTCGCGGTTGTTTTTTCCAGTTCTGCGTCTGCCATCTGGCTGGCCATCGTCCGTTTCCAGATCAGTTCATACAAACGTTTCCAATCAGGATCTTCTACGGTTGTGTTGTGCATGTAAGTAGGCCTGATCGCTTCGTGAGCTTCCTGTGCACTTTCGTTTTTGTTTTTGTATTTGCGGAACTGATGATATTTCTCGCCATACAATCCTTTAACGGTTGCGGTGATATCACCCAGGGCAGTATTACTCAGGTTTACGCTGTCTGTACGCATATAGGTGATATGACCATTCTCGTACAGCTTTTGTGCAATGAGCATCGTTCTTGACACGCCGTATCCCAGTTTACGGGATGCTTCCTGCTGTAGTGTTGACGTGGTGAATGGTGGTGCAGGGGAGCGTTTGCCGGGTTTTACCTGGATGTCCGTTACTTTATAATCAGCGCCAATGCAGCTATTGAGAAATGCTTCAGCATCTTCAGCGCGGTTTTGTTTTTTGCCTTCGGCGGTAAATCCTACCGCTTTGCCGCTGAGGTCTTTTGCGGTGAAAAGTCCTTCTATTTTGAATGAACTGGTAGGAATGAATGCATTGATCTCGCGTTCGCGTTCTGCGATCAGGCGAACGGCAACGCTTTGTACGCGGCCGGCGCTGAGGTTATTGCGCATGCTCATTTTCCTCCAGAGAACGGGGCTGAGTTCAAAACCCACGATCCGGTCGAGGATCCGGCGGGCCTGCTGAGCCATAACGAGGTTCATGTCCAGCTTGCGTGGATTTTGCACGGCAGCCTGGATAGCGGGTTTGGTGATCTCATGAAATACGATCCGCTTGGTGGTGCGTGGATCCAGGCCCAGCACTTCACATAAGTGCCAGCTGATCGCCTCACCCTCGCGGTCCTCATCCGTTGCGAGCCAAACCTCTTGCGACTTGTTAGCCAGGGTTTTAAGTTCTTTTACGACTCTTTCTTTATCATCCGGAACGATGTATCTCGGTTCGTAATTTTTTTCTATATCAATACCCATCCCGGCTTTCTCCAGGTCGCGGATATGCCCGAAACAGCTCTTTACCTGGAAATCACTTCCAAGGATCTTCTCGATCGTTTTTGCTTTCGCAGGGCTCTCTACAATCAATAGGTTTTTCGCCATATTCTCACCGTAATTAAATAAAATAACCACCTGTTAGTGTGCCGGAAATTGGATTTTGAAACACGGAAAATTCTGGTCGCAAAATCAGATAGCAGGCATATTAGTGGTCGCAAGTTAGAACAAGAATAATAAAAAAAAACGTAAACCATTTCCCGGATACCCTTCAGACGGTCATTCTGACACTGATTTGAATCTCTGAAATCCTTGCTGGTAAAGGGTTTCAGGACTGTTTATTTCTTTCGGTAAATGTCTCACACATTTTTTTCTGAAAAAATGCGTTGTTCCGACGCGAAATATTGGGTGAGATAAACGTGTCGTAGCGTTATTTTTTTGTTTTGGAGAGGAAGTATTGGGCGATTTCACCGGCCCATTCACCGTATGCTTTTCCTGAGGGATGCAGTCCGTCTTCGGCTAAAAGACTGGCATCTGAAGAGGCTTTTCGCGTGCCCGGAGTGATGTCTATATAATGTATACCATATTTTTCGGTGATCAGGAGATTGGCGGCATTGTAAGCGTCGATGTCTTTGGCTATCTGCTGGCGGTCGCGCCCCTCCGCAAACGGGGTAACTCCCCAGTCAGGTATCGACAAAACAACGACGTGTGAGGTGTCATTTCCCGCAAAACGGATGGCTTGCTGCAGGAGTTTTTCAAATTCCGGGATATAGTCCACGATTTTTAACCCGCGGTACTGGTTGTTTACACCTATTAATAAGGTAACGAAATCATATTTCTTCCTGATACGGGCCTTGGTGACTGCTGCCTGGAGTTCGCCGGTAGTCCAGCCGGTGGTGGCGATGATCCGTGGCGCGGAAAAATTCTTTCCTTTTTCCTTCATGATACGTACCACCTGGTTGGGGAAATTCTCCTCCGCCGGTACTTTTTCACCGATGGTATAGGAGTCGCCGAGCGCGAGGTAATCGTATTTTTCTTTTTCAGGAGATTTCATGGCTACGAAAATAACGGCCAGGGAAAACAATAACAAGAGTATTGCTGATGGAAAGAGCTGGAAACCTGGAATAGGGAACAACTTTTCTTTCTTCATACAGCATTACATTTTAAAATTTGAGCATCAATTTTCCGCCTGGGTAATTAACCGGAAATTGTACAAATATTATTCCTCAGTTTGGTGTGACTATTCCAACTGAAGCGACTTCTTCCCGTCTTCCCGCCTTAGCGGTGAGTTTTTACTGGTAAGGCGGGAAGACGGGAAGGAGTCGCTTTGACTGTTTCTTATCTTAATCCGGTGGTCAGGCGTGTACCTTGCAAATTGTAAAAGGCGAGGTATTAACTGCCAGATAATGGTATAAATATACAGTTGAGACAGTGAATTTGACGCTGCATCCTGTTTTACAGGCAGTACATCCGGGTTTCACATACCTTCAAAAAAAGGTTAACGAATGAAGGATATATCGCTTCGAATCGGCGGCCAGATATTTATCAACGTGATAGCGATTGGCTGTTTTTATCCATCATCTTTCGTGGCACCTCAAATATCTTCGGCAAAACTGATCCTTTATGTAGTAGTTTCTACTTTTATAGTGTGGGAATTGCTACGGCTTTGCATTTACCAGGCAAGGCGTTTTTATCCCGGCATCCGCTTCACCCGTCAGCGGCTTTTGTTTGTGGGATGCCTGACGCTGCTGATAGTAGCGGTATCTCCTTTTTTGCGGTTTTATCTGGGTGAGCTGATCAATATTTACGGCAATGTAGGAGGCAATTCGGGAGATTTATATGCTTATCTCAGGATCGTTGGGCAGAATATCTTCTATTGTCTTTTTATTTCAGCCACCTATGAAGCCATTTATTTTTTCCAGGAATGGAAAAAGTCGTTCAGGGAAGCGAGTGATCTCCGTCAGGCAACTTTATATGGTCAGTTCAATTCGCTTCGTGAACAGGTAAACCCGCATTTTTTGTTCAATACGCTCAATACGCTTACGGCATTGATCCCACAGAATGCTGAAAAAGCAGAAGCATTTGCGCTGGAAATGGCTGATGTGTATCGTTATCTCTTACGAATGTATCAGTATCCGTTGATCGATCTTGAGCAGGAAATTGCATTTATCCATTCTTATACGACATTGTTGCGAACCCGGTTCAACGATAACTTTTCGCTCGAAGTTGTTTATAAAGATCATCCGGAAGGCAGGTCGCTTCCGCCCTTAACGCTTCAATTACTTGTTGAAAATGCAGTGAAGCATAACGTGGTTTCTTCCCGTATGCCGCTCAGGATCTTCGTGGAAGTGCACGAAGATGAGTTGCTGGTGAAAAACCGTTTGCAACCCAAAGTAGAACCGGTGCAGTCAGAATACACCGGTCTTTTTAACCTTTCAGAACGTTATCGCCTGCTCGGTATCGGCGAAGTGTTTGCGGGTAAAGAAGGGGATTTGTTTGTAGTAAGACTACCTTTTAAAAAAGTCAGGGAATATGAACGTATTGATCATTGAAGATGAAAGGCCGGGTGCAGAGCGGCTGGCATCTATGCTGCAGTCGATCGATCCATCGATCACGGTATGCGGTTTTGTGGAAAGCGTGGAAGATGGTGTTCATTGGTTTTCGCAAAATCAACTACCATCGCTTGTGTTCATGGATATTGAGTTAAGCGATGGTAATTGTTTTCAATTGCTGAAGCGTATTAACCCGGCGTGTGGTATTATATTCACTACGTCTTATAACGAATTTGCACTCGAGGCATTCAACTATAACAGCATTGCCTATCTCACGAAACCCATACGTAAAGATGAACTGAAGAAAAGCATCGACAAGTTCATTGGGTTTAAAGAATTGTTTGAACAGCGACCATCTGTATACCAGCAGTTGCTTCCTTCTTTACACAAACGGGATCGCTTCCTGGTAAAGCGCGGACAGAAATATCTTTCTGTGTTAATGGAAGAAGTTGCCTATTTCTATAGTGAAGGAAAGATCGTTTTTCTTGTAAGCTGGCAGGGCGTCAAGTATGTGCTGGATTATACCTTGGATGATCTGGAGGGCATGGTTGATCATCGTCAGTTTTATCGCGCCAGCAGGGCGTTTATCATACATATCCGGTCAGTGATCAGTTTTGAAAATGATGTAAACAGCCGTCTTCGTATTGCCGTTCACCCCTCGATTGATCGGGAGATACTGGTGAGCCGGGAGAAAGCAACCGACTTCAAAGAGTGGATGGGCCGTTGAATTTTCCGTTTCGGTAAATATATGTTCCGTTTGAGGAATGTTGCACGGAGGCACCTGTTTTCTGAAAATAGCTTTGGTTCAAAACAGCTATGAAATTCATCTTTGTTCTGATAGGAGTGTATCTGTCTTTAGGTGAGATCTCACATAAGCGGCAAGAAGGTTTATGCAACGTTATTCGCGAAAAGTGTCAGGACAACTGTGTTAAAGGACCATGTGTTCCTGCATCAGATAAGCACAAAGACATTTTACCGGGGAAGTGCCCATTTCCAGTCGGGTATGGTTCTTGTCGAAGACCCGCTCAGTTGTTGGACTAAGCGATTTTGAGTTAAGACAAGTTCAGGCAAATTATTGATCAAAGAAATCGAGCACGTGTTTTCTGACAGAGGGGTCTCTATAGATCTTATTATGGCCAAGACCCGCTGTGATCTCAAAGCGGATATTGGGAGGATGACCATCCCTGATCTTCAGTGCATCTTCTATTGGCGTGATCGTATCATCTTTATCATGTATCCAGAGAATTTTTGCATGGAAAAATTCAAGGGTACGTCCGATCGAGAACCAGGCAGTGGGTTGTCCACCAACGCGAATAATGATCTTTTCAAACTCTTCGCGCACTTCGGGGCGCTTGAGCCGGATGAATTTGAAGAACTGATTTACCAATGTGGCCGTTTCCGTTGCGGGGGCGATCAACGCCACCCTGGGCTCTTTTTGCATATCCATTTCCGCCAGTGCCATGCAAAGAGCAAGTCCGCCGAGTGAATGCGCAATAAATGCATCCATTGGTCCGTATTGCCGGCAGATATGCTGAATGAAGTTACAGTACTGCAATGCATTGACGCGTTTTCCGCTGCTGCGTCCGTGAGCAGGGGCGTCAAAAGCGAGTACTTCATAGCCTTTATCGAGAAATCCCTGTATGTATTTATCGAAATTGATCATGGACGATTCAAATCCATGAATGATGAGTGCGCGTTTTGCGGCGCCTTTATTCCAGCGGAATCCTTTTATGTGATAGTGCTCGAATGCGAAGTACAGCTTTTCTGCCGTACTGAAAACGGGAGGGAGGGAGCCTTTCGTCCGTCGTTGCGGTGTCGAGAACAAATTGAGTGCTTGTTCCGCTGTTTTTGCCGGTGATACTGCGGATAATACCCTGAATTTTCCGCGGATATAACCCACTGCAATTTTTTGCACTAATTTCATCATTGGTTACAAAATTATTCAATACTGATAAACTTCCGGTCGAATTATGAATATCGTTATCATCGGTTCTGGAAATACAGCTGCGATCCTTGGCAGAAAGTTCAAACGTGCCGGTCATGAAATATTACAAGTAGTAAGCCGAAATGCTTCTGCTGCCAGTCATCTCGCCTACGAATGGGATACAGAATCGGCAAATTATATCAGTTTGCTGAACAGGAATGCAGATGTATACATCATTGCCGTTTCTGATACAGCCGTGAAAGAGATCGTTGCGGATCTGCGCCTACCGGGAAAAGTGGTGGCCCATACAGCCGGCGCATTGTCAGCAGATGTGCTAAAAAATGTCACAGACCATTACGGAGTTTTTTATCCGTTGCAAACTTTGCGAAAAGAGATGAAGCGGTTGCCGGATATTCCGGTGTATGTCGATGGCCATGATAAGATCGCTAAACAGGTATTGGAACAGCTCGCGCTGTCTGTATCCTATTATCCTCCGTCGGAAGCGGGAGATGAGCAGCGTTTAAAACTGCATGTGGCAGCGGTGGTGGTGAATAATTTTGTGAATCATCTTTTTGTGCTGGCAGAAGAATACTGCAAGCGGGAGGGGATTGCTTTTGCGCAATTGTTACCATTAATTGATGAAACAGTTTCGCGTATAAAGGAAGTGCCGCCTAAGCAGGCACAAACGGGACCAGCTATCCGTCATGATGCAGAAACGATCGCAAAGCATTTGGAGATACTGGAAGCGCATCCGGGATTGAAGAGGATTTATGAGGTGCTGACGGGGAGTATCCAGCGTAGTGAGTAGATGCCGCACTTCGCGTTTCGCCGTTTCGGCTGGAAAATGAACCGGAGGTAAGAACGGGAAGGGGGCCCGGCTAAGCCAGGTTTATCATGAATGAGACAGGGAATGCACAGGTGTGGAAAATAATTAAGTTCTGATTTACAATGAATTATAAGCGACTTCCCGTGGTCGCGCATACCCCGGTCTCATTTTGAACCAAGTGGCGTATCTTCACAAATCATTAATGATTAAGCAGCACTAAAACTGACTGACCATCGTTAATCATTCTAAGGATATCCCGCACATGAAAAAACTGATCATACCCGTTCTCGTTTCCCTTTTGTTTATTCTACCGGCAGGCGCACAGACCTCAGTGAGAAATGCCGCATTAACGAGCGCATCCTTCATTGATTATCAAAAGACTTTTACGCGTCCCGACGAATCTTTCAAACGTAAGGAAGATACTTTGCAGAAGCAGTTTGCGGCTAAAAAGCTGAAATGGCCTGCGAATTACATCTATATACGTTCGTTCAAATATGACAGCAATATGGAAGTGTGGGTCAAGGATGAAATGAACGAACCATTCAAATTATTCAAGACTTATAAAGTTTGTGCTTTGGCGGGTACACTTGGGCCAAAACGGCTGGAAGGTGATTACCAGGTTCCGGAAGGGTTTTATTATATCAATGAATTCAATCCTAAAAGCCAGTATTATCTTTCTCTGGGCATCAACTACCCCAATGTGTCAGATCAGATCCTGAGTGATTCTTTGAGACCCGGAAGTGCGATCTATATCCATGGAAGTTGTGTAACGGTAGGCTGTATCCCGATCACTGATCAGCAGATCGATGAGCTTTATATTCTCGCAGCGCATGCAAAGAATCAGGGGCAGGATTATATACCGGTTCATATTTTCCCCGTACGTTTTAACGTACAAAGAAGTGTGAACTATCTGAACAATCTTTCCAAAGATGATCCTACGCTGAAACGTTTTGCTAACCGCATGGAAGACGCGTTTGATTATTTTGAGAAATATAAACAGCTTCCTGTTATCATGATCAATGATAAAGGGGAGTACATCGTCAATAATGTTCCGGAGAAGAAAGCACCTGTGGAAGTAAAGCCGGTAAAAAGAGAGCCTATGCAGCATCGTACGCGTACGATTGCAACCGTTGCAGAATCAGTTCACCAATGGCCGCAATTCCAGGGAGGAACAGAAGGATATACGAAATATCTTGATAAACTGGGTAAGGACATGGCTTCCAAACTGCCTGAAGGTGTGAAGAAAGCCTACGTTCAGGTGGAGTTTATTGTCGATAAAGACGGTGTGCCCACCAACTTCAAAGTGCTGAAAGGTCCAAAGGATGAAGACTTCGCCGATCTGCTGATCATTGAGATGGAAAAGATGCCTGAATGGAAACCGGCGTTGTTAAATGATAAGCCTGTAGCAAAAAAGATGGTACAGACGATCACCATCGACGCTGACTAACCAGGTCTTCGGCAACGAATACTCTTCTGACCAGGAGCCTGATTTTATTTTATCTACCCCAATAGTACCTGCACGGTATCCGGTGTCTGTTGTTTTAACAAAACAGTTTTGCCTGCGATCAGTTTTTCCAGGTGATCTCCGGTATAATGACGGATGGTCAACAGGGAAAGATCCTTCATCACTTTTGTATCGAAGATAGCAGCTGCTTCAAGTGCCAGTCGCTCTGTTTTTTCACCCTGGTCATCCACTACACAAACGAAACTGATAGCGCCGTTCTGAGTGAGATTGGGTTTTACTTTGATCTTTTCGAAGAGATGATAAAGCTCACCAACATGATGTTCGCCTACGAACGAGAAGTCTTTTGAATTCAATTGCAGCATTACCTGTTTTTCTTTCAATACGATCACTGGTGGTAATTGTTTTACCGGCTGATTGTGGATGATCGTTCCCGGGAGTGAAGGATCCAGAAAGCATTTTACATACAGGGGAATACTTTTATTCTGCAGTGGTTTGATTGTTTTGGGGTGAATGACCTGCGCGCCATAGTAAGCCATTTCAATAACTTCCTTGTAGTTCAATTCAGGCAGTGGCTGTGCATCCGGAAAGCGGCGCGGATCAGCATTCATGACGCTTTCTACATCTTTCCAGATGGTAAGGCTTTCAGCTTCGAGTATATTGGCGAAAACGGCAGCAGTATAGTCACTGCCTTCGCGGCCAAGCGTGGTGCTTTCATTTTCATCAGTTGAGCCGATGTATCCCTGGGTGAGCACGAAATGGCCGTTATTCAGGACCGGTTTTACGGTGCTTTCTACCTGCACGGATGTATAGTCCCAATCGATCGTAGCATCGCGGAAGTTGTCATCTGTGCGGAATATGTCCCGCACATCCAGCCATTTATTGGAAACGCCTGTTTCATTCAGATAATGGCTTACAATAGAAGTGGAAAGCAACTCGCCGACACATACTACCTGGTCATAGTAATAATCGAATTCTCTTACGGGTTTATCATGCAGCATCCATTCTACTTCGGTGAAGAAGTCACGGAGTTGTTCTTCACAGGCGAGATAGTGTGTTACCAAAAGATATTTGGCGGTGGTAAGATGTTGCTGCTTTACCTGTTCAAATAATGCCAGCGCGTCATCTTTCCGGTTGGCATAGAATGCTTCAACTACTTTTTCAAGTGCGTTGGTGGTTTTGCCCATGGCGGAAATGACCACCAGGAGTTTTTCTCCGCGGTAGTGTTGTAAGATGTTTGCTGTATTCTTAACGCGGTCTACGCTATTGACAGAGGCTCCGCCGAATTTAAAAACCTTCATGAGTGATGTGATCTCCGTGATTGTACGGAGGGACAAATGTCGTTAAAATGGTTTGTTTTTTATCTAGACGATTTAGTCTTATAAGTGATCTTCGGGATTTTTTATTGATTAGGTACAGTTTTTCCGAGGTGAGAACCTCGAAGTCTCCGTTTACTTTTTTTGCCTTGATGCAAAAAAAGTAACAAAAAAAAATCAAGGCTTTGGAAAAAATGGCTAAAAATGGGAGGGTGTCACCTGCACAAAAAAAACTCGCCGGAGGAGTGTTGGTGATTATGTGGCGTGCCGGCTCAGACAGCTTTTTTGTGCCTTCGCCGCCTGCGGCGCTCAGACGGTGCCAGCCTCCCATTTTCTTCACGCCATTTTTACCAAGGCCGGCCCTCCGAAAGTGGAAGGATCTTCATTATACAAATTCGTTACCGTTTCGAATCTGTATGTAAACAGAAGGCTTGGTAGCATTATGATTGTTAGCCGCACATTAAAGTTGATAAGACCATAATCCCTATATATACACGTAGTAAAAAATAAAGACAACAACCTACTTGAATTACGAATAAGCACAGGGCCTGCTTCCCGCTTTGAGAGGGTGTGGCCTAGTGCGGATGGCGTTGAGAAAATGGGAGGCTGGCACCGTCTGAGCGCAGAAAGTGCGAAGGCACAAAAAAGCTGTCTGAGCCGGCACGCCACATAATCACCAACACTCCTCCGGCGAGTTTTTTTTGCAGGTGACACCCTTCCATTTTTAGGCATGCGCACGCTCTGTCCGCCGTAGCTTAGGAGGGTAGCCTTGATTTTTTTTGTTACTTTTTTTGCATCCTCGCCTGCTAACGCACGGCGGGCGGAGAGGGCAAAAAAAGTAAACGGAGGCTTCGAGGTTCTCGCTTCGAAAAACCATGCTTCAGTAAAAGAAGACCCCAGCCCCGCAGGGTAATGTACCACCAACACAATCACTAAAACTTCTGAACTTTCCACCTTACATTTGTTAGCTTTTAACTGACTGCTATGAACTTCAACAGAAAAATCCTTACACTGGATGAGTTTACCATCCAGCAATTACGTCATATTCCTCATGCTACCGGTGAATTAAGTACACTGCTACGGGATATCGGCCTTGCGGCAAAACGAGTGAACGTAGAAGTGAATAAAGCCGGGCTGGTCGATATTTTGGGTGATGCCGGCAGCGTGAATGTGCAGGGAGAAGACGTAAAAAAACTCGATCTGTTCGCCAATGACCAGTTCACCGGTGTGCTTCAGCATGGCGTCAGTTGTGCGGGTATCGCCAGCGAAGAACTGGATGAATATGTCGCTTTTGACGATCCTATCAGCAATAATTCTAAATATGTCTGCCTTTTTGACCCGCTTGACGGCAGCGGTAATATCGATGTGAATGTGTCCATCGGAACTATTTTTGGCGTTTACAGACGTGTAACGCCCAAGGGCCAGAAAGCAGGTAAAGAGGATTTTCTCCAGAAAGGAACACAGCAGGTGGCGGCGGGTTATATCGTTTATGGCTCATCCACCATGCTGGTTTACGCGACGCGTCGTGGTGTGAATGGTTTTACACTCGATCCGTCGATCGGTGAGTTTACACTGAGCCATCCCGATATAAAATGTCCGCCAAGCGGAAAAATCTATTCTGTGAATCACGGAAACTTCTTCCAGTATCGTGAAGGCGTGCAAAAATATATCGACCGCTGCCAGAAAAAGGAAAAAGCCACCGGTGGTCCCTATACACAACGCTATATTGGCAGTATGGTGGCCGACGTGCATCGCAACCTGATCAAAGGAGGCATTTTTATGTATCCGGGAACTATCGACAAGCCCAAAGGCAAACTGCGCCTGATGTATGAGTGTAATCCGTTTGCATTCATTACGGAAGTGGCAGGAGGATTGGCTACGGATGGCGAAAGACGGATCCTGGACATCCAGCCGACAGAGCTCCATCAGCGGACTCCGATGTTCATCGGCAGCAGCGACATGATGGCAGAACTGGAAGCGGAACTGGGGAAGGAGAGTTTAAAAGTTTAAAAGTTTCAAAGTTTAAAAGTTGAAGGGTTTAAGAGTTGGATTTTC
>VFQP010003585.1_pt1 | contig 15618 bp, 17 predicted proteins | sample 3512351 | NCBI WGS metagenome assembly VFQP01 (sample SAMN10412372, study PRJNA504923) | tailings metagenome | isolation source: Relicate 1 Philex TSF1 revegetated site | place: Philippines: Tuba, Benguet | collected 2017-08-29 | reverse complement strand
TCACTGGCAAAACCGAACCATGAGGTTTCACCACTATTCACCAGATGATACACACCACTTTGTGTCACATCTTCCTGATGCCAGCGCGTGACTAGTTCTGTCACAGCTTTGGCGATCGCCGTATCCGCAGTCGGTGCGCCGTACTGATCTGCCACAATACGCAAGTGTTCGCGCTCCTGAGCCAAGCGGATAATCGTTTTGAGGAAGTTTTTACCATAGCTGCCATACACCCAGCTAGTGCGTAGAATCAGGTGCGGCAACCCAACATGCCGAATCGCCTCTTCCCCAGCCAGCTTGCTGGCGCCATAGACGCTGAGCGGATTCACGGCATCGGTTTCGGTATAAAGGGCATCCTTTGCACCGTCATAAACATAATCAGTAGAAAAATGAATCAAGCCGGCATTGAGCTTTGCGGCTTCCTCAGCCAATACGCCAGGCGCTATCGCATTAATGGCATAAGCCAGTTCACGCTCAGACTCCGCTTTATCTACCGCCGTGTAGGCCGCCGGGTGAATGATTAAATCTGGGGCGATTTCACGCACTGTTCGCCTGATATGCTCAGGCTGCGTTAAATCCAGTTGCTGGCGGTCACAGGCTACTATTTGCCACTCACTGGCTAGTTCTAAAGCCAATTGCTGCTGCAATGCGTGACCCACTTGACCGCTGACGCCGGTTAACAGAATTCTTTTCATGGCTGCATCAATGTTGGTCAAATAGCATCAAATTTAGGTGCATCTGCCCAGGATAAGCCTTGCTGATCCTTGGCTGACAGGCTAGGCGCCTGCGTCAATGGCCAGTCCACGCCGACCGTGGCATCATCCCACTTCAGGCAGGCTTCATGCTGTGGTGCGTAATAATCGGTAGTTTTATACAAGAAGTCCGCCGTCTCTGACAAGACGACAAAGCCATGCGCAAACCCGGCAGGCACCCAAAGCTGACGGTGATTTTCTGCACTTAAATGGACGCCAGCCCATTGGCCAAAGGTAGGTGAGTTGCTACGCATATCCACCGCGACATCAAATACCTCACCCTGCACCACCCGCACCAGTTTGCCTTGCGGTTGCTGTATCTGATAATGTAGTCCGCGTAACACGCCTTTACCAGACCGAGAGTGGTTATCTTGCACAAACTGCACATCCAGCCCGGTGCAGTCTTTAAAGGTATTGGCGTTAAAGCTTTCGAGGAAAAAACCACGCGCATCGCCAAAGACTTTAGGCTCCAGAATCAACACCTCTGGAATCTTTGTTGCAATCACTTGCATTAAAACACCTGCTCTTTGAGAATTTGTTTCAGATATTGCCCATAGCCGTTTTTGGCGTATTTATCGGCCAATTTGTCCAGTTGCTCAGCCGTGATAAATCCCTGGCGGTAAGCAATCTCTTCCAGACAGGAGATTTTCAAACCCTGGCGTTTTTCTATGGTCTGGATAAAGCCACTGGCTTCCAGCAAAGACTCATGCGTGCCAGTATCCAGCCAGGCCATACCACGCCCCATGACCTCCACATTGAGGTCACCCCAAGCCAGGTACTGTTTATTCACATCGGTAATTTCCAGCTCGCCACGCGGTGAAGGCTTGAGGTTTTTGGCAATATCGACCACGCGCTGATCGTAAAAATAGAGGCCGGTGACGGCATAACGCGATTTAGGCTGTGTCGGTTTTTCCTCCAGGCTAATCGCTGTGCCTTGCGCATCAAACTCGACCACGCCATAGCGCTCAGGATCATTCACCGGGTAAGCAAACACCGTGGCGCCCTGCTCACGCTGACCGGCGGCCATGGCCATTTCACCTAATTCGTGACCATAAAAAATGTTATCGCCCAGCACCAGTGCGCTGGTATCGTTGCCAATAAAAGACTCACCGAGAATAAATGCCTGCGCCAAACCATCTGGCGAGGGTTGTACCTGATATTCAATCCGCATGCCCCACTGGCTGCCATCCCCCAATAACTCTTTAAAACGCGGTGTATCCATGGGCGTGGAAATAATCAGCACTTCGCGTATCCCTGCCAGCATTAATGCTGACAAGGGATAGTAAATCATCGGTTTGTCATACACGGGCAACAGTTGCTTGGAAACCACTTGCGTTACCGGATACAAGCGTGTGCCAGAGCCACCTGCCAATACAATGCCTTTTCTTGCCATTATGCGAGCTCCTCTCCACGTTCGTGGTAATTCTTGTTGAGCCAATGCTGATATTCCCCGCTAGTGACGCGTGCCACCCATTCATGATGCTCCAGATACCAGCACACGGTTTTACGGATGCCGGTTTCAAAGGTTTCTTGCGGCTTCCAGCCAAGTTCCTGCTCAATTTTGCTGGCATCAATCGCGTAGCGCGCATCATGGCCTGGGCGGTCTTTGACAAACGTCATCTGGTCACGGTAACTGCCTTGTGCTTTAGGCCGTTCCTGATCGAGGATGTCACACAAGGTGTGCACCACGTCCAGGTTGGTTTTTTCATTCCAGCCGCCGATATTGTAAGTTTCGCCTGGCGTGCCTTTGGCCAGCACTTCGCGAATGGCACTGCAATGGTCCTCTACATACAGCCAGTCGCGGATATTGCTGCCATTGCCATAAATCGGCAGCGACTTGCCAGACAAGGCATTGTGGATGACCAGCGGAATCAGTTTTTCCGGAAAATGATACGGGCCGTAATTGTTGGAACAGTTGGTGGTCAATGTTGGCAAGCCATAGGTATGGTGATAGGCGCGGACCAGATGGTCAGACGCTGCCTTGGAGGCCGAATACGGACTATTTGGCTGATAAGTATTGGTCTCTTTAAACGCCGAGTCATTCGGCCCCAGTGAGCCGTATACTTCGTCGGTAGAAACATGCAGAAAGCGGAACTGCGCTTGCTCGTCTACCGGTAAGGCTTGCCAATATGCGCGTACCTCTTCCAGCAAATTAAAGGTGCCCACGACATTGGTTTGAATAAAGGCATCAGGCCCATGAATGGAACGGTCAACGTGGCTCTCGGCAGCGAAGTTAAGTACCGCGCGTGGTCTGTGGGTTTCCAGCAAGGATTTCACTGCAGTCCTATCACCGATATCCGCGTGCACAAAAATATGGTGAGGATTTTGGCTGATGCCGGCCAGGTTTTCCATGTTGCCGGCATAGGTCAACTTATCCAGATTGATCACTGTCCCCAACTTGTGCCTGACCCAAGCATTGACAAAGTTGCTGCCAATAAAACCGGCGCCGCCGGTAACTACGATTGTTTCTGTAAGCATAAAAGACCTAAATCCAGAATAGTTTTACTAATTGATACATGCCTCATACTAGCGCACAGCCTGTGATCTCAAATGCCCGATAAGCACCTTAATCATGCACTACCAGGCAGTCGCACCTGCCTTGGCAAGGCCAGTGATGTATTGTTGATGTGCGTCCAACTCTTCTGCATCTGCCGTAACCAGCTTTAATGCAGAAAAATCTACTGCCAGATGCGCATGCGTCGCTTGCTCTACCGGGCTCGATAACTCCATCAGCAGGCTCTCTTGGCCGCGCGTCATGGCGATATACACTTCAGCCAGCAACTCCGCATCCAGCAAGGCGCCGTGCAAGGTACGCTGCGAGTTATCAATGCCAAAGTGTCGGCACAAGGCATCCAGGTTGTTACGTTGACCAGGCCGCATTTCCTTGGCCATTTTCAAGGTATCGATAATGCCGCTGACATAGGTTTCCAGCTTGTCCTGGCCCAGCTTGGCGAGCTCCATATTCAAAAAGCCGATATCAAACGGCGCATTATGGATAATTAATTCGGCACCACGGATAAACGCGACAAACTCTTCGGCAATGCTGGCAAACAAAGGTTTGTCCTGCAAAAACTCCAGCGAAATACCATGCACCTCTTGCGCGCCGGGGTCGATCTCGCGCTCGGGGTTAATGTAAATGTGGAAATGACGCTGGGTGGGCCGGCGGTTAAATATTTCGACTGCGGCAATTTCAATAATACGATGCCCTTGGTCCGGGTATAAACCGGTGGTTTCCGTATCGAGAAAAATCTGTCTCATCAATAGCCCCTCTTAACTCGCAACAACCGTCAGCACGCCCTGATTAGCCAGTGCATCCGCCCGCTCATTGCCTTCATTACCGGCATGGCCTTTTACCCAGATCCATTCAATCTGGTGCGTGACCGCCAGTGCATCCAGCAATTGCCATAAGTCGGCATTTTTAACTGGTTTTTTATCCGCCGTACGCCACTGTTTCTTTTTCCAGCCTGCCAGCCACTCTGTCATGCCTTTTTGCACATAACTGGAGTCTGTATAAACCTTCACCTGTGAAGGCTTTTTCAATGCTTGCAGGCCTTGAATCACCGCCATCATCTCCATGCGGTTATTGGTGGTCAGTGCTTCACCGCCAAACAGTGATTTTTCGTGTTCACCCGCTTTGAGCCAAACGCCCCAGCCCCCGACGCCAGGGTTGCCTTTGCAGGCACCATCAGCGTACATTTCTATCCATTGTTGTGTCGACATCCGCGCATTCTAACTGTTTTTGCACTTGTTTTTGTATGCTGGACTGGCCTTTTCGCACCTGCAAAGCATGGTTGAGCGGTGATTTCTTCCAGTCAGGTTTGAGCAAACGCACATTCAAGACCCTTTTTTTGGCAATCAGAAAATACACGCCACCGGTCATGCCACAGGTGTGCCGCCCCCAACGCTCAAGGCAAGATTGCCTTGCCAGCCACAATGGGTCATTCACTGGTAAGGCATGAATCAAACTGCCACTATGCACGACTTCAAAGCCAAGCACACTTAGCCAATCACGTATACGCCAGGCGGTAAACAAACGCTCAAAGTGCCCGGCTTGCTTAAATTGGCCCACGCGGGCGCGCAATCCCAGGCAGCTGACTGGCGTGATGCCTGTAAGCACCACCGTGCCCTCAGGCACCAGCACGCGAAACACCTCACGCAGCGTTTGCTGCGGGTCAGCACACTGCTCAAGCACATGCGGCATGCACACCAGGTCAACTGACTGTTCGGCAAACGGCAAAAATTCGCTTTCACACAATAGCGCAGCCTTTGGTGTCGCCGAGAGCTGTAAGGAGTGTTTATAAGGGATGCGGCAATGCTCAAGTAAATCATGCGTCGGCCAGCCTATCTGCAAGGCATGGAAACCAAACACATCTGCCACCGTTTGTGCATACAGCGGGATCTCGCGCTGGGCAATATAGCGGCCCAACGCCATGGCATCAAAAGCAGTTTCATTTAAGCTGGCTGGCTGGCTGGATTGCAAGATGAAGCTCCCAAAAATGCCAGAAATAACAAAAAGTGTAAAACAGGCGGCTAAACACGATTGTGCCTTGACAATCATGACCATTTTTTCAATGATGCGGGATGCACGACACTTCTGCAAGCATAGAGATCACCGCACTGCCCGCTTTTAGCGATAATTATTTATGGCTGATTCACCGCGGCCAATATGCACTGGTGGTTGACCCTGGTGATGCCGAGGTCGTTGAGCAGGCGTTGCAGGCGCGCCAGTTACAGTTGGATGGCATCCTGCTCACCCATCACCATGCTGACCATGTCGGCGGAGCCGTAGCGCTACAGCAGCACTGGCAATGTACCGTCTACGCCCCCGAGAGTGACCACCCAGCTTATCAGGCTTTACAGGCCACACGTGTCAAACAAGGGGATCGCCTGACATTCGAACACTTTGGTGCACTCAGTTGCGACGTACTGGCCCTGCCCGGACACACACTGGACCATATTGCCTATTACCTCAATCATCAGCACCTGTTTAGCGGCGATGTATTGTTTGGCGCAGGCTGTGGCCGCTTGTTTGAAGGCACGCCGCCGCAAATGTACGCCTCCTTGCAACACATCGCAGCGCTGCCTGCAGACACGCTGATCTACCCAGCACATGAATACACCGCGCACAATATTGCTTTTGCGCAAACAATAGATGCCGACAATGCAGACTTGCAGCAACGCGCACGCAATACCGCACACTTGCGCGCACAGAACCTGCCTACCTTGCCCACAACACTGGCGCTGGAGTTAGCCACCAACCCGTTTTTGCGCTGCGAGGCCTTGTCACAACAAGCCGCCTTTCAGCACTGGTCAGCGATTGATGTGTTTACCGAGCTGCGCGCACGGCGCAACCACTTCTAATGCCAACGCTGATAGCAATCGCCTGTGTAGACATAAAAACTTGTCTCACTGAAAAATTAACGTAGAATGATGTCCTCCTTAAAGCGCTTGTATGCGTTACGCCAATCACGTGCTGGTTGGCATGGCCCTAACGGCCACCCGGGTTTATCAATGCATGTGCAAGTTTTTCTCAGTATTACCTTGTGCAACAGTCTCAGGATTAAGTATTACCGTCATGCGTTTTAAAAAATTACTGCTATGTGCCGCCCTTTCAGCCTTTCCATTACTGGTATCGGCTGAATATGTAGAGCCAGCCAGCATGTCGGACGACAACGGCAGTTATGATGAAAGTTATGGCGGCCCGGAATCAGAAAATTACAACTCCAGTTACCAGTTTGAAGACTCGTTAACGCTGCAAGACAGCCTGTGGGATCGCGTCCGTGACGGCTTTAACATGCCGGACATTGACTCTACCTACACCAACAAGCACGAACAATGGTACGCCTCACGCCCGGACTATGTGTCACGCATGCTGGAGCGCAGCAAAAAGTACCTTTACCACATTGTGGTTGAAGTCGAAAAAAGAGGCATGCCGACCGAAATTGCGCTGTTGCCCATGATTGAAAGTGGTTTTAACCCGAAGGCACTTTCAACCAGCAAAGCCTCTGGCATCTGGCAATTTATCCCCTCTACCGGCAAAGACTTTGGCCTCAAGCAAAACTACTGGAAAGACTCGCGTAAAGATGTCACCGCAGCCACCCAGGCTGCGCTTAACTACCTGCAAAAGCTCTACACCATGTTTGGCGCCTGGGACCTGGCGCTGGCTGCTTACAATGCTGGCGAAGGCACCGTGGCCCGTGCGATTGAACGTAACCGCCAGTTAGGCTTGCCAACCGACTACCAGCATTTGTCTTTGCCTGACGAAACGCGTAATTACGTACCAAAATTGCAGGCGATTAAAAACATCATTTTCCGCCCGGAAAACTATGGGTTAACGCTCAACGAGATTCCTAACAAACCCTATTTCACCACGGTACAAGCGCCCAACAAAATTGACGCCAAGCTAGCGGCTGAGCTGGCAGGGATTTCCCTGGAAGAGTTTAACGCGCTAAACCCCAGCTTTACGCGCCCGGTGCTGATTACTGAAAATAGCTATCAAAAACTGTTGCTGCCTACCTGGGCCGCCAGTAACTTCACCAATAACCTCAGTGGTTATAACCGCCCATTATCTAACTGGCATAGCTACCAGCCCAAGCGCGGTGAGCGACTAGGCGCCATTGCCAGCCAGTTTGGCATCAGTATTTATGAGCTGAGCGCCACCAACAACCTCAAGCCTAACCGCAACCTGATTGTGCGCAGGCCTCTATTAGTGCCTGCCAGTGTGCAATCTGGCCTGACGCGCCCTATTGATGTCGCCGCGATGGCACAATTACCGATTGAGATGCCCGCGGAAAAAGAATCCTCGGCCAAATCAGTCTCTATCTCGCATAAGGTGAAACAAGGTGATACATTGGCAAAACTGGCTAAGCGTTATGGCGTCAGCAGCAAACAAATCATGCAGCAAAACCACCTGAAGTCCAAAAACCTGGCCGTTGGCCAGGTATTGCAGTTGGAAAAACAGGAAAGCAGCACAAGCAGTGCCAGCCAGTCACATGGCTCAAAAACCAGCGCGAGAGTGAGCCATAAGAAAACAACGACTACCAGCAAAACGCGTAGTAGCGGGCAATCCCCTACGCACAAAAAAACCACGACAACACATAGTAAAAAAACCAAACACTGACACGGCGAGCCACCATGATGAAACGACGCATGACGAATCGACGATTGACCGGGATGCACCACACTTGCACCAAGCAATATGCGTCCATTGGTCAACGACTCGTTATCGGCATGCTATGCAGCACGTTACTGGCTTGCAGTGCAGATAGCCCAGACCAGAATACGGCAGTGTTAAACCAGCCATATCCCGCACAAACGGGCGGCACGCTGATCAGTGCCATGCTCTCAGACCCCAGCAGTATGATAGGCATGGTGGCGGGTGAGTCGGTCTCATTGGCCATCGGTGCTTATCTGTTTAACTCGTTGCTGACATTCAATCAGGACCTTGATCTTGCTGGTGAACTGGCGGAATCATGGCAGGTTGCAGATGATAAAAAAACCATTACGTTTAAACTCAAGCCAGGCTTGCAATGGGCAGACGGCAAGCCACTCACCAGCGCCGATGTGTTATTTACCTGGCAACTGATCATTGACGAAAAAACGCATAGCCCGTATGCATCAGACTATCAACTGGTGACCAAGGCCGAAGCGCCTGATGCCCAGACATTTATCGTGCACTATGCCCAACCCTTTGCGCCCGCGCTCGAAAGCTGGGCACACTTGCAAGTGCTACCAAAACACAAGCTGGCCGGGCAAGATATTCATACCACCAGTTTTGCGCAAAAACCGCTAGGCAGCCACTACTACCAGTTAAAAGAATGGCGGCATGGTGAGTATTTAAAACTGGAAAGAAATCCAAAATCAGTCTTGGGCCCAGCCAATATCGATAACGTGGTTGAGCGGATTATCCCAGACCCGGCCGCGCAGTTTCTGGAGCTGATGGCCGACAACATTGACAGCATGACGCTGGACCCGATTACCTATGCGCGCATCATTCCATCGCGCCCGGCCCTACAAGCCAAGCTTAACCAGTACAAAGAGCTTGGTAATAGTTACACCTACCTTGGCTTTAACCTCAAGCGCAAACCGTTTGACGATGTGCGTGTACGTAAAGCAATTAATTACGCCATAGACAAACAAGAGATTATCGACGGCGTATACCTCGGCTTGGGCATTGCCATTGCCTCGCCCTACAAACCAGGGACGCGCTGGAGCAATCCCAACTTGACGCCCTACCCGTTTGACCCGACCAAAGCCAAACAATTGCTGGCTGAGGCAGGCTATGTGGACAGCAATGGCGATGGCATTGTGGAGCGCGACGGCAAAAAACTATCGTTTGAAGTACTGACTAACCTGGGTAATAAACAACGTGAAAAAACGGCGGTGATTATTCAGCGCCGATTGAAAGAAGTGGGCATTGAAACGCGTATCCGTACCCTGGAATGGGCCAGCCTGCTCACCAATTTTATTAAACCAGGCGACTTTGATGCCGTCGTCATGGGCTGGGGCTTGAGTCTGGACCCTGACCAATACTCCATCTGGCACTCCAGCCAGCAAGGCCCGGGCCAGTTTAACTTTATTGGCTACAATAATCCGGCCGTCGATAAATTGCTGGAACAAGGCCGCATGGAGTTTGATCCGGAAAAGCGCAAGCAGATCTACCACGACTTTGCCAAGGTGTTATATGAGGATAGTCCGCTAGTGTATCTGTCTGCCGGCTATGGCCTGACGGCGATTCATAAGCGTGTTCAAGGCATTATGAACCCGGTGCCTCCTGCCGGTGTGGGGTATGATTCACATAAATGGTATCTTCCTGAGCCCCTCAGACGCACGCAAATACAGGCAGAATAAGCATGCTCAATTACCTGATCAGACGCATAGTGTGGATGATTCCGATGTTGATCGGCATCAGTCTGATTTCTTTCTTCATCATGCACCTGGCGCCGGGGGATATCACCAGCACCGAGGCCGCATTTGATCCCAAATCATCTGAAGAATCTCGTCAAAAGCTGCGCGAGCTCTATCATTTAGACAAACCCGTGATTGTGCAATATGGCCTCTGGCTGGAGCGCATGGTGCATCTGGACTTTGGTCATTCATTTGCCAGCCACCAAAAACCGGTGTTTTGGGCAGAAACCGATAAAGAGGGCAACACCACGCCCGGCATGATCCAGGAGGCGCTACCGATTACGCTGCTGATGAATTTGGTCGGCTTGTTTCTGACCCTGACCCTGGCTGTGCCCTTAGGCGTCATCGCGGCCAAAAAATATGGCCGCTGGCCAGACCGCAGCATTACCCTGTTTAACTTTATCGGCTTTTCTATCCCGGGTTTCTGGCTATCGTTATTGCTGATGTACTGGCTGGGCGTCATTCACCCCTGGTTCCCGATTTCTGGCCTGCATAGCCTTAATTATGCGCAACTGGATGCCTGGCAAAAATGCCAGGATCTCTTCATGCATTTGTTCCTGCCAGTGGTGATTCCAGCAATCACAGGCCTGGCCGGAATCACCATGTTTGTCAAAAATGGCATGCTGGATGTCCTCAGCCAGGACTTTGTGACCACAGCACGTGCCAAAGGCCTCAGTGACCGCACCGTCACTTATCGCCACGCCTTGCGCAACGCCCTACTGCCACTCATTACGCTGGTCGGCTTATCCCTCCCCGGCCTGATTGGCGGCTCAGTGATCGCCGAAACCATTTTTGCCATCCCCGGCATGGGCAAACTGTTTTACGACGCCGTCATGATGCGCGATTTTCCGGTGATCATGGGCATACTCACCATCGGCTCAGCGCTGACGCTCATGGGCAACCTGCTGGCAGACTTAGCCTACGCCTGGGCAGACCCGCGCCTGCGCAGAGGCGTGATGCCACAACGCTAGGCAAACAATACGCGAGGGCAAAAAAGACTATGCAAAGAATCCTGCAAAATCCTATGGCCATCACCGGGCTGTGCTTCATTGGTATCATTTTACTGCTGGCGCTGCTCGCACCGTGGATTGCACCCTATGACCCAGACGCCGTGCAAGTCAAACAAATCCTGATAGGCCCTTCTGCAGAGCACTGGATGGGCACCGATGGCCTGGGCCGGGATGTCTGGAGCCGCATGCTGTTTGGCGGCCGTGTCTCTTTATTAGTTGGCCTGGTTGCTGTCGGCATTTCTACCGTTATTGGCGTGATTTTAGGCGCCCTGGCTGGTTACTACCGCGGCTGGGTAGATACCGCCATCATGCGTCTGGTCGACATCATGCTGTCTATCCCCAGCTTTTTCCTGATTCTGGCCGTGATTGCCTTTTTAAGCCCATCTATCACCAATGTCATGATCGTCATTGGCCTCACCTCCTGGATGAGCGTCACACGCCTGGTCAGAGCCGAATTCTTAAGCCTGACCCAACGTGAATTTGTCGCAGCCTCTACCGCACTGGGCGCACAAGACTGGCGCGTGATTTTTAAACACTGCCTGCCTAATAGCCTCACCCCCGTATTAGTCAGCGTCGTGCTGGGTATCGCCAGTGCCGTGCTGCTCGAATCCGGCCTCAGCTTTCTCGGCCTCGGTGTGCAGCCGCCACAAGCCTCCTGGGGCAACATTCTCACCGATGGCAAAGAGTATATCCAGTTTGCCTGGTGGCTCTCGCTCTACCCCGGACTTGCCATATTAATTACCGTGTTAGGGTATAATCTGCTCGGCGAAGGTTTGCGTGATGTGTTTGACCCGCGTTCTCACACCCGCTAACCCAATTAACTGAACCAAATTACCAAACAGGAACAAGCATGGCATTTCTTGCTGGAAAAAAAATTCTGATTGCCGGTTTGCTTAGCAACCGTTCAATCGCTTATGGCATTGCAGCTGCAATGAAGCGTGAAGGCGCTGAGCTGGCCTTTACCTATCAAGTCGACAAACACGAAAAGCGTGTGCGCGACCTGGCTGCTGACTTCGACTCTAACATCGTCTTACCCTGTGACGTGGCTGAAGATGCGCAAATCGACAACCTGTTCGTAGAGCTGGCCAAAGTCTGGGATGGCCTCGATGGCTTGATACACTCGATCGCCTTCGTGCCTAAAGTCGCCCTGGATGGCGACTACCTGGACAATATCAGCCGCGAATACTTTCATATCGCGCACGATATCAGCTCCTACAGCTTCTCTGCCATGGCTAAAGCAGCCTACCCAATGATGCAAGGCCGCAACGGCAGCCTGCTCACACTGAGCTACCTGGGCGCAGCGCGCACCATGCCTAACTACATCGTCATGGGCGTAGCCAAAGCCAGCCTGGAGGCCAACGTGCGCTATCTGGCCCAAAGCCTCGGCCCACGTGGCATCCGCGTCAATGCAGTTTCTGCTGGCCCGATCAAAACCCTGGCCGCTTCAGGCATTGCTGACTTCGATAAAATGATCGGCTTCAATGAAAAACACGCCGCGCTGCGCCGTAACGTCACCATTGAAGAAGTCGGTAACGTCGCCGCTTTCTTATCCAGCGACTTAGCTTCTGGTGTCACTGGTGAAATCACCTACGTCGACGGCGGCATGAACATTACTGCCGCAGGTCAAATCGACTAAGTAGTCCTCAGAAATGCAAAAACGCCTGATCTGTAAAAAGTCAGGCGTTTTTTTACAGCTCAATGCTGAGCACTTGCATTATTTAACAATAATACAGTAAATTACTTAGAACTTATTCGTCGCTATCTAAAATGCTAAGCAAAGACAAGGTGCACTAAAATATAAATAGAATTAAAAGTGGTGTACGAAAAAATAGTAACTATATGATTATTAAAAAATAATTAATAAATTTATGTTTATATACACCATCCCCAATAAAATATTAAGTTCGCTTTTGGTGTCTAATTTACGTTGGGCGGCTTTACTATCACGGTGATTTGATGGCTTTTGATATCCGACATTCCAAGCTGGCCTCATGGCTAAATGTAATTGCTGCGCTAATTGCAATTGCAGGCGTTGGCAGCGAACTCTTTCCAAAGTTTCTTCCTTCGCTTCAACAGCCCATCCCTATTCCTCTGTGGGCGTTACTCGCGACCGTTGCAGTATCTCCGACCATTGCGGTCTTCTTAGTGAGGCGGCTGCAATCGTCGAGCGACGAACCGACAAAGGTGCAACAATCAGACGAAATCAAACCTAATGCTGCTCTTGAAGATGGGCAACGTGAAATCGAATTATTGAAGAGTGAACTGAGTAGCTATCGCACGCTTGAAAACGAAATCTTGAGCGTGCTCGGCTCGGGGGAGGAGTGGGATCTTGATGGTCTGACCCGACGACTCAATCTGATGAGTTCTGAAGATGGCCGCCAGCGCGTAAGGCTCGCTGTAGCAAGTCTCATCGAACAGAAAAGAATTGGAAGCGTCGGCACCGCGCCCTTCGCAAAGCTAAAGCACCTTGCACAATAGCTATGGCAAATAGCCGCCCAACCCATCATTTCACCGGTCTGCGCGAAAATCCGCGCAGACCGGTGAATTCAGACGTTAGGCAAGTCATTTCGATGCGGAGGTAATTTGCAAGACTCAGAAAAAAACAAAAACTTTAGGGTAGGCGTGTTTTACACTCTTCTAGGGTTTATGATTTTGGCTCCCCTCTTTTACCGAAGCCTCGATAGTTTCCAAAATAGAAATGTAGTAGGTCTTTTTTTTGGTATTTGCCTTGGCATAACATTTCTCTTTTCTGGAGTCGTGCGAATTTCAAAATCACGAAACTCGCACAAAAGTGACCTTGCCCCTAACTTAATAGACTTTCAAGAAAGCAATTCAGACAAAAGTGATAAGGCAAAAAAACCCATATTCATTAAGCTTGTAGCTTTTTCACCACTCATTGCCATCATCATTTTCATTATTTTGATGCTAGGCTGTGAGTATTTGGCCTTTGGCTATTTTTTAAAATGTCATAGTGACTCAGGCTTAATAGCATCACTTGGCTATTATGGAATACTAGGTTGGTTTCTAAGTTTACCGATTGCTGGCATGCTTAGCTTAATTAACAATTCACTTAAATCATAATGAAAAATTGCCTAACCCATCATTCAAGCGGGACTGGCTAAAGCCAGCCCCTTAATTCAAACGTTAGGTGTGAATAATGACCAAAGAAATAGATCTTGTTTCGAAGGTATTTTCAGAAATGGACAGGTGGGGAGGAGTGCCTTCAGTGGACAATTTTACTGAATTAATGATTGTAAAGTTTTCAGACTTTTCGCCTCAGGACGTCAAACATGCAATTGATTCAGCGATACGACTTCAAGTCCTTGTTCAAAAAAGCAGTGCTTTCTACAATGAACCGTATGCAACTATTCACGATAAAGTGAGATTTTATCTGAGGGAAAACTTACCAGGCTTATCAGAAGATGCTTATTTCTTAGCTAAGAACCGAATCATGTATATGTATATAAAATAGCCTTGGTAGGCTTAGAAAAACCTAACCCATCATTCAACTGAGACTGGCTAACGCCAGCCCCTTAATTCAGACGTTAGGCAATTATGGAAAATACCTCCTCTCATATTAAGGTTGAACTGCTTAATCCCCCTTTACAAGATCCTTGGCGCACCCGCGCCGAGTATATCGAAGAGCAGAATCTACAAAAATGGCAGTTCAGGCTCACCATCTTGGCACTGGTCTTCAGCATCATCGCTTCAATAGCTGCTGTTGCTTCAGCATACGCAGCTATTCAGGCACTTAAGCAAGTGCCAGTGTCATCGATATCAACAAAGTGATATTGCCTTACCCATCATTCAAAGCGGACTGGCTAAACTCTGGGGATTTTTTGGGCTTTCCTTAATAATTGCAATCATTCGGTAATGCATAACCCATCCATCAATGGGACGCGCTAAAGCGCACTTCGCAACCAAACCTTACCAATGAGATTCGAACATAAGATCCACTATAGTATTCACAAGCGCTCCACTGTCAAAATAGCCAAAGTTAATTTGACAGACGAGCCATAGATTTAAAAATGTTAGGTAATCGTGTTATGCGCTATCAAGGCAGAGTCACCTCTTGGAAAGACGAACAAGGTTTTGGCTTTATCACACCGCATGGCGGTGGCAACCAGATGTTTGTTCATATTACGGCTTTTACGAATCGTTATCGCCGACCGATGAATAATGACATTGTGACTTACACCGTCAAAAAGGCTGCAAATGGAAAACTGCAGGCTGAACACGTTAAATACATTGATGATGCAGTACCATCCAAAGATGGTACCTTTCTGTTACTTTTTGCTATTGTTTTTCTTGCCTGCATGGCTACCGCAGTCTTTTTGAGCAAACTACAGCCACTTATCTTTTACCTTTATATCGCAGCAAGCATTTTGTCGCTGATCGTCTATCAGCGAGATAAATCAGCAGCCAAGCGAAATCTGAGACGCACACCAGAAATTACATTACATATACTGGCATTGATTGGTGGCTGGCCGGGCGCAATCCTGGCACAAAGGTGGTTTCGCCACAAATCGAAAAAGCTTTCTTTCCAACTCGTATTCTGGATGACGATTACTCTTAACTGTGCCGCGCTTGCCTGGTTGCTTTCATCTGGTAGTACAACCGCTTTGAGTTTTCTTGCCAGTTGGCAATAAAAACCTCTATACAAAATAAAAAAGGAGGGCAATGCCCTCCTTTCTTTACTTCAGCTCGCTAAATTATTCGTTACCTTTTGATAACAATACTTTCGCGTTGAACTGAATATCCTTCTTGGCTTTGAGTGAGCCGACATAAGCGTGGGACATCTCATCGCCCAATGCCGCCTGATAGGCTTTAAACGCTCTATCAGCGACGTCTGGCTGGTCTTTGAGCTTCTGGTTAACCGCGATCACTTTAATCACGGTATAACCGCTGTTAGCTTCGTTAAAACCATAATAGGCTGGCAAGGTATGCGTATT
>VFQP010003584.1_pt1 | contig 15620 bp, 18 predicted proteins | sample 3512351 | NCBI WGS metagenome assembly VFQP01 (sample SAMN10412372, study PRJNA504923) | tailings metagenome | isolation source: Relicate 1 Philex TSF1 revegetated site | place: Philippines: Tuba, Benguet | collected 2017-08-29 | reverse complement strand
AGTCCGCCACCGCCCAGCCCCCCTCCGCCCAGCCCCCCTCCGCCAAGCCCGCCGCCGCCCAGCCCGCCCCCACCGCCCAGCCCCCCTCCGCCCAGCCCCCCGCCGCCCATCCTCTACGCGTCCCCACCTTCTCCCTCACCGAGCCCGCCGCCTCCCAGGCCCCCTCCGCCAAGCCCACTGCCTCCTTCTCCCAGCCCGCCACCGCTCGTCTACGCGTCTCCGCCCTCTCCTCCCTCACCCCGGCCTCCCTCCCCAAGCCCGCCGCCGCTTGTGTACGCCTCACCTCCTTCGCCCTCGCCCCCGCGCCCGCCGCCCCCGAGCCCCGCGGTGGTGGCCCCATCACCCTCGCCTCTGCCGCCCTCGCCAATTGCGCCATATAGCTTCCCTCCACCACACAAGAAGTCGCCGCCGCCGTCCCCAACGACGCCGTACGCCTTCCCTCCTGCGCCGCGCAAGGCGTCGCCGCCGCCGTGCCCGCCCCCTCCCTCTCCTCCCAAGCCGCCCGCCAAGTACGACTTCCCGTCGCCCGCGGCGTCACCGCCCAGGCCCCCGTCCCCCAGCAGGCCGCCGCCCCCGCCCGTGCGCAAGCCGTGCGGCAAGAAGCCGTGCAAGAAGGGGCAGGTGAGGGCGCCGTGCTTGAGGGTCGGCCTGCCGTGCACGCCTTGCCCTCTGCTTCGATTGAGGTACGACGGGTGTGACCGACGCTTGTTGACTGCAGGTGTGCGGCGTCAAGTTTGCCAAGGTCAAGGTGTGGTACAAGGTTTGGGTCGGGAAGAACAAGAAGTACGGCAGCTGGCAAAAGGTCGCCAAGTGGGAGCTGCGACCCGTCTACAAGTGCTTCCCGGCCAGGCGGTGCCCCAGGGGCTGGGCCGTCTACTGGTCGAAGTACTGAGCCAGCTGGGATGCGCGGCAAGGGCGCTCCCTGCTTGCTGGTGCCTGTGCTTCTTGTGCCCAGACGCGCTCGATGGGCGCACCCAGTGACCTTGACCCATCCATTCTTGGCCGACGCCGGTGACGTGGCTTTTCTCTCACACCAGGACTGAGTGGACCCAGGCGGACTAGGGCGGTTGATCCTTGGCCGCACACTGGACCGTCGCTGGATGCGTGCGCTTGCTCGCTTTTGCTGCTCTGTTTGTGCTCTGCTGCTCTGACGCTGCGATTGATCCCAGTTCTTCCCTGATTGCTGATGCTCTGTGGGTGAACGCCCCGCGCGGCTCGCGTGCTGCGCCCCCTTTCAAGGACGCTGACGTCCCCTCATGCGCTCAGGCTGCTCGCTGAGTGCAATTGAACCTTGATGCACCTTTGCCGTCGCGTGCAGGGCGCCTGAGCGAGTGCTGAGGCCACGATGCTCCAACTTGCGTCGCAGCCCAGGCCCCTCGAGAGGAGGCGAATCGTGCGAGGGCGTGTGCTTGCATCATCGTCACGCTGCAGGAACGCCGAACACGCCGAGCACATCCGTGCATGCGCAGGGGCTTGCGCGCTTGACGCGTTCATTGAACGCGGGCCCCTCCTGTAGTGAGTTCACTTGCGTGCGCCGAAGTCCTCCTGGGGGCCTTTCAGTGCTGTGGTGGCCGGCATGGCTCATGCCGACCACACAGAGCCTCCCTCCAGCTTCTACGCGCGTCTGGTACAGCTCCCGGAAGACACGCCAAGCTGGATTGGAGTCAGCGCAGCGGCGCAGCTGGCGGCTCCGCCAGGGGCTGGCCTGGGGGCGCGCGCGGCCTCACCCGCTGGCCCCAAGCAGCAGTGCGTGGGGCGCTTGGGGTCCGCGAAAGCTCACGCTTCCTCCTGCACTCGCTGCTCATGCATGAGCGTGGTGGCCCGCTCGCTCGTGCGTGCGCGTGCAGGGCCCGCGGCGCCGCCGCCGCCGCCGGCAGGACGACGGCGTTCGTGTCGGCCGGGCTGCAGGACCTGAGCGTGTGCCCGCCCGGCGTCACCTCGGCCACGCTGCCGCCCCTGCGCAGACCCGCCGCTCAGGAGCCTGAGGCCCCCTCGGCCCAGCCCGCCCTCACCGCTGTAGACGCCGACGACGATGCTGGCAGCCCCAGCACAGGACGCCCTCCCGCGCGCCGCCGGAGTGCCGCCGCACTCACCGCCCCGGCAAGCGCCCAGGGGATACCCCGTGGCCGCGTGGAGGGCCCGGGCCCCCCGCCCGTGGGAACGCATCTAGAGGGAGCGGGAGGGGAGGCCCGCCCGCCCCGGTCACTGGCGGCCGCCGAGGCGTTCCTTGAGCGCCAGTGGCAGGCGGCCCAGCAGGCCTTCACCGCCGCGCAGGACCGGGCGGCCAGCAGCAAGCCGGCGCTGCCCCAGGACAACGTGGGGTACCGCCTGCTCAAGGCGGCGGGCTGGAAGGAGGGCAGGGGCCTGGGCGCGCACGAGCAGGGCATCGCCGCGCCGCTGGACGCGCGGCGCAACCCCGGCGTGCAGGGCATCGGCTTTGCGCAGCGCAAGCGCGCCGTCGGCGCGCGGCCGGTGCCGGCCAGGAGAGCGGGGGGCGCGGCGGGAGGCCAGCAGCAGCAGCAGCAGCAGCAGCAGCAGCAGGGCGGCGGTGGTGGTGGTGACGCTGGGGCGGCGGCGGCGGCGGCGGCGGTGGCGGGGCCGATGCGGCCGACGGCGCGCGAGCGCATGGCCCAGCTGGCGCACAAGGAGCTCGAGGGTGAGCGGCGAGACGTGGGGCATCCATCTGCTAGGGCATGTTGCGCGATGGATGGCACGCCTGCGCGTCGAGGTTCTTGTGTGCGCGTGCGTGTGTGGGATTTGCGTCTGTTAGGACGCCTCGGCGGGGCTGGAACCCAGCTGCCGGGCGCACCAGGTGTGCAAGCCCCTGCGTGCCCGGCATGCCTGCCCCTTGCCCGGCGGCGCAGGGGAGAGCGTGGAGCAAAAGGTGGCGGTGCACAAGGCGGCCGAGCGCGCCGAGCGCGAGGCGGCGCGGGGGCGCGCCATCCAGGCGGCGCTGTACCGCGCCTTTGACGACCCGTTTGACAATGTGGGGCAGGCCACAGCCAACCACAACCCGCTGGGCAGGAGCAAGCGCCTGCGCGCCACCAACCCGCTGCTCGACAGCGACGACGACGGCTGATTGATGCCGCTTGCGCTTGAGGATGCAAAGGCGACGCGAGGCGACGTTGCAGACGTTGTGGCGCGCGGGGTGGGTCAGAAGGAAGAAAGCGGCGCGCTCAGGAGGAGTTCACGTTCCCGTTGCCGTCGTCCTCGCAGCCGGGCAGCGAGAGCGTGGCCGGCGCTGGGCAGGGGCGGGGAACAGAGGATGCGGCGTGGCGCTTGGGCCATGGCGTGCCCGGCGTGGGGCTGGCGGCGGCCCGGATGATCTGCAGCACGCGCCGCGGCTTGCTGGGCAGAGGGGGCAGAGCCTTGCTCGCGGGCTTGGCGTGGTCCACGCGTTTGATGGTCACGCTGCGCGTCGCAGTGCAGGCAGGTCATGTCGCGGGTCACGTCGGTGGCGCGGGGGCCCAGCATCCAAAAGCACCCCGCATTGCGTGAGCCGTGCGCACAGGAGTCCACGAGCGCGCACCTGCCGTCGGCTGCATAGAGGTGCAGCTCGCTGTGCGCAGAGGACGGAAGAGGGGAGGCCATCGCGCAGTGCGTGCAGTCGAGCCCGGCGCGCTTCCTGCTCGTTTGCGCGCGAGCAAGGATGGGCTGTGCAGTGAGCTTGCGGTCGCGCAGCGCTGTGCCTGTGTCTTCGTGCGCGCGCGTGTGTGTGGAGCGCCGAGGTGCTGCTGGGGTTCGCCGCCCTGGCTCAGGGCAGGATGGGCCATCTCGACCGTGTGGGCCAGCCCCAGCTGCAATGCAGCACACACTTGCACACTGTCCAGTGCTGTTGCTTTGCGCCGCTGCTGCGTGCCACTGCCCCCGGCACGCCGGCCCCCCCGACGCGCCCGCACGCTCTGGAGAAGCGCCCGCACGCTCTGGAGAAGCGCGCATGAGCACAACACAAGGTCAGGAGATCATACTTGACCGCCTTGCTCGCCCTTCCTGCTGCCGGGCGCTGATCCTCTGCCGTGCACCCGCAGGACATGTTGACCCTTGCGTCGCACCAAACACACGCACACTTGCGCGGCGACGTGCACAACTACACATTAGCATTTGCATATCGTGAACCACGCCGGCGCGCCGCAGAGGGAGGAGAGCTCTCCGCGCGGTCTGCGGCGACCCGCGCAGCCACACGCGCCACAGCGCGAGATGAGCAGCGCCGCTTGACGCAGCGGTGGAAGCAGCAACGACGGTATCAGCTGCACTATCAGCAGCCCGTCGCGGCGCCTTGAGCGACAGCGACAGCGGGGCGCCTCGATTCCGCGCCTCCGAGGCTGCGGGAGAGGCCAGCCTGGAGCAAGGGGCGCCCACTGCACCTAGCAGCGCGCAGTCAGGACAGCGCCGACGATGGGCAAGAGCGTGACCGAGTCCGACGCGGGCAGGCGCGTCCTCCGCTCGGGGGTCAAGATGCCGTGCAGTCCCTGACCTTTTGCCGTGGGCGCGTGCGGCTAAACCGACACTGGCCGCCCCCTCCGCCACGCTGCTCCCCACCTCCGCAGCTTCGTGAGCAGCCTGAGCCACAACTCGGCCATCACCAAGCTCCGCAAGTACGAGCTCAAGCGCAAGTTCTACGAGAAGCTCGAGGACTTCAAGCACCGCGTGCTGCTCTACCGCGAGCCAGGGTGCGCATGCACACTGCAGCGCTGCAGAGCAGCAGCGCAAGGGAGCCGGTAGGAGTCCATCACGATGCAGCCCAAAGCTGGGGACGCCCCTGACCCTGGTGCCGTGGCGCTGCCTGGCGCCCCCCCCTGCGCGCGCAGGTTTGTGGTCTACCGAGCAAAGTGCAGCTACAGCGGCGCCGTCGTGGTGCTCAAGGGCTACAGCCGCGACGCGCTCACGCACCAGACGCGGCAGCGCATCTGGAGCGAGGTCAACATCCTCCAGGTGCGCTCGGGGCCCAGCGGCCACACGCCATTTCGGTGTCCACCGCAAGCCACGCTCCAAGCAGCTGGCGCCTTGCCCTCTGCCTGCGCGCAGGGCGCCCAGTGCCCCTTCATCCTAAAGTGCTTCGACAGCTTTGAGGACCAGGGGTGGTGGTTCCTGGTGCTGGAGAACTGCGCGGCTGGCGACCTGTACCGCATCGTGCAGTCCGAGGGGCGCATCACCAACGAGGGATGGCTCGTGTCGCAGGTCAGCCACCTCGGCGCCGTGGGGGGCGCGCGCGGGCATCCCTGTACTGCACGCTCTCGGGGCGTGCGCGCCGTCCCTCGTGCGACGTGCGAACACGACTCACGTACGCTGCTGCTGCTCCGCCTGCTCGCGACTGCAGGTGCTCCTGCCGCTCATCCAGACCCTGGCGTACCTCCACGCTGAGGTGAGCAAGACACGCGGCGCTCCCTTTTGCTGCCGGCAGCGCCCGCGTCAGCACCTACCCTGATGCTGCCACGCTCGTCGCTGCTGCACCACCGCCGCGTCGCGCAGGGCATCATCCACCGCGACATCAAGCCCGAGCACGTGCTCTTCAACAGCGAAAAGGTGGTCAAGCTCTCGGGCTTCTTCCTGGCGCAGGTGCGTTTGCTGACTGGCCCTCCCACCAACCACCACGCCAAGGCCAAAGCCAAGCAAGAACGGCCCGACACCCCACCCACCCTCGCGCCCACCCCTCCCGGCCCCCGCAGGACGTGACCAAGTTTGGCGCGCCGCGCGACATGGTTGGCACGCTCGACTACGTGGCGCCCGAGGTGTTCCGCCTGAGCACGCCCGACGCGCAGCAGCTGGCCAGGCAGGGCGCCGTGGCGGGCTGCTACGACGCCAAGGTCGACATCTGGGACGGTGCGCGCTGTGGTGGGCAGGGCGCTGGGCAGAGCGTTGGGCAGGTGGCAGCATGGAGGCGATGGATGCCTTCAGCGCGGCTGCCGCCGGCGACGCTACCCGGCAGCAGCGGGCCTGCTGGAGGCTGTGAGCGCCCACAGTGCACCTGCTGCTGCATCGCGCTGTGTGTGGTGCCGCAGTGGGCGTGCTGACGTACGACGTGCTGGTGGGCGTGCCCCCCTTTGCGGCCGAGGAGCCCAACCTGACGGTGCAGCGCGTGCTCACCGACGACCCCGTCTTCCCCGACGAGCTCAGCGACCTCGCCTGCGACTTTATCCTATGCGTGAGTGCCAGAGCCTAGGCTTCACAGCACAGCGGGGGAGAGGAGAGAGCGGCTGCCTTCGCGGCGGCATGCTGGCATTCGACGTTCCGCCTGCCCGACCCGCCGTGGTCTGCTGCGCCCTGCGCCCCCCCCCCCCCTCTCTGTGCAGTGCCTGACCAAAGACCCGGTGGAGCGGCCGACGGCGCGGCAGCTGCTGGCGCACCCCTGGGTGCGCGAGTACATGTCCTGGGTGCCGTCGCCCGACTTTGAGGACCCCGTGCCCGACCTCGACTGGGAGTGAGTGTACACTGGAGGGTTGGCCGGGATGACGACGGGGCAAGCGCGATTCAGGGGCACTGCAAAGCTTCGCGCCCGCCGTTCAACCCCAGCGGGCGGCTTTCCTGGGCCACAACGGGCCGCTGCGTGCTGGTGGCGGGGGCGCTGACCCGCTGCTGCTGCTGCTGACTGCCGCGGTGGTGTCGTGTGCGTGCGAGCAGGTACTATGAGCCCGATAAGCGGCTGCTAGGTGACGACCTGGACGACCAGGATGACGACAAGGTGCGCCCTTGCATGCCGTCAAGCGTGCTGCTGCGCCCTGCTTGATGAGCTCAGCGGCCTCCTTGCCCTTGCACACGCAACACACCTACGGCCCCCTCACCCTCCCCCTTACACGCGCGCGCGCATGCGCAGTCGAGCGAGGAGGGCGAGCCGCGCGTGTGGTACAACCCCGCCACGTGGTTCCGGCGCAACGACAAGCAGCGCGACCTGGAGCAGGACCTCTCGGGCGTCGACGACAATGCCAACGCCAACGGCCAGGGCGCCGGCAAGCCCGGCGGCGGCCGTTCCACCAGCGTCACGGCCACCGACGGCGAAGTGAGTTCCACTGGCCGCGGGAGCCGCCGCCGCGGCGCCACGCGCGCAGCAGCACCCGCCACGTCGAGCTCCTTGCTTTGTGGTCCCACACTCCCTCCCTCCCTCCCTGGTGATGCGCAGGGTGTGCTGGGGGCGGCGCAGCGCTTCCTCAGCAACCTCAAGCCCGGCGGCGCCCACCAGGGCCTGCCGCAGACCGCGCACGACCACGACGGCGCCCACGACGGCGCGCTGCCGCCCCGCGCCTCGGAGCGCGTGCCGGGCAAGGCGGGCAGCATGCGCAGCGGCCGCGTGGCGCCCAGCACGCCGCCGCTCAAGGGCGCGCTGTCGGCGCACGGCGACGACGGTGATGACGTCGACTTTATTGGAGTGGGCACGCCGCTGGGCCACCAGGGCGGCAGCGCGCTGGGCGTGGGGATGGACGGCGGGCCCGTCGACGGCACGCCGCGCTCCGACCGCATCTCTGACGACGGCGAGGCGGCGGCGCCCGTCATGCAGCGCATCTTTGAGGCCAAGAACAGCACGGCGGCGCTGCCCTCGCACCGCGCCGGTAATGCGCCCGTGCCGCCGGTGTCTGCCGCCGACGACCCGCTCATGCAGCGCACGGCGCCGGGCGCGTCGTCGTCGTCGCCGCGGCCGCCGGGCACCGCCAGGGCGGGCGCCATCGTGGCGCCGCCGCCGCCGCCGTTCCCGCAGCAGGCCGGGGGGTCGGGGTCGCACGGGCGGGGCGTGGGGATGGCGCTGCCGGCGCCGGGCACGCCGACGGCGCAGTCGGACGAAATGGTGGTGTACAGCTCGAGCCAGGCGCCGTCTGCGCGCTCCGACCACGAGCACACGTCGGGCGGGGGCGGCGCCGGCGGCTCGCGGGGCCAGCAGCCCGTGCCGCCGCTGGCGCTCTCGCGGCTGCAGCACAGCGCTTCCAACCGGCAGCCGGCGCCGCCGCCCGGAGGGGGCCCGCCGGGCAGCGGGCGCCAGGCGCCGCTTCCTCCCGGGACGGACGACGTGCTCAAGCTGTCGGCCAGGTAGGCGAAGGAGCCCTTTCCTCTTGGAATGGGTCAAGATGCGCACAATTGTGAGTGTATGTATGCAAACTGTCCACGCGCACGGCGGCGGGTGTGCGCTCGTGCCCGCAGGGGCCCGCTGTACAGCGGCCGCCCCGCGCCCGACGACCTCACCACGCTGCCCTCGCCGCCCCCGGCCGCCGCGCCCTCGCTCCGCTCGCACCTCAGCGGCGCCGGCGCCGGCGCCCTCGCGCCGCCGCCGCTGTCGGACCGAAGCACAAGGGACCTCGAGGCGTTGGCCCCGCCCGGCGCCAGCGCCAGCACCACCGCCAGGGATAGGCACCAGCTCCCGGGGCAGGGCATCGGCTCCTCCAAGGCGCTGCAGCCCGTGCCCCCGCCTCCAAAGCCCGCGGCCGCCGCGCTGCCGACGGGGGCGGGCGCGTCGTCGTCGTCGCCGCGCCCGCCGGGGTCGGCCAGGGCGCCGGCGGCAGTGCCGGCGGGGGAGCCCACCATCGGCCCGCAGTAGACATGAGCATGATCGAGAGCCTGGGGATTGACACCGCACCGCATGAGAGAGAGAGGGAGAGTCTGATTGTGGGCGAGCGATGACACGCGTAGTGCATGCCTGTTCCCTCCACCCTTGCATTTCGTCCGCCTGCAGCACTTGCTTTGAGTGATGCCCTTGGGAGTGCGTGCCTTGTGTGATGTGGTTCCTGCTGGGGATGGACAGCCTTCGCATTGCGGCGCTCGGTGCGGCAGGGTTGCCGCACCGAGCGCCCGCATGCATTGCCACGCTGCACCGCCCTGACGTCCCAATGAGAACCCCTCCTGAGCTTGAACTTGCACAAAAAGCCCTGCAAAAAGGCCCGCATGGCAAGCAGCGCCCTTAACGAGCAAAGAGCGCCTCTCGAGGAGATGGCCGACGGCACCGACCCCACGCCGCAAGAGTGGCATCGCGACGAGCTCATGGCCGATGTGGATGGCGACCACGACTGATCATGGCGTGCAGCTGCCTCCCTGGCCTGAGCCCTGGAGCAGCACCTGGCGCACCCTGCGCGGTCAACATGTTTGACCTGGTGGCGCGACCGTCGTGCAAGGTCAGGAAGAGCCCACGCTTCTGAAGAGCGCAGCCCAGCCGCTCCCCCTTGAGCGCAGCCGTCCTGTTGCGCAGTTCCTGCTCCCAGGGTTGAAAACCCTGGGTCCGTGCCGCACACGCCCAGAGTGCGATCTGGGGAGCAGGAGGAGGAGGACACCGCACTCGAGAGCGAAGCGCAGAGAGCAGCAGCAGCAGCAGCAGCAGCAGCAGCAGCAGCAGCGCGGTGGTCGCTGCGCACGGACGCAGATGGAGCCCGAGCCTCAGGCGCAGGCGGACGGCGTGCCTCAGCCAGCGATGGACGGTGAGCGAGGCTAGCTGCTTGCGTGCACGGGCGCACGCCTGACGCAGCGCGCAGGAGCGATTTTGGGCGCCTCGTGCTTCCCCCTGCTGCTTGTGCTCGTTCGCAGTGGACGCGCAGCAGACGGCGCTGCCAGCCGAGGGCGGCCTGCTGACTGCGACACAGGAGGACGAGGATCAGTTCAGGGGCGTCTACACGGTGCGCCGGGGGCCTCGCGCGCCCCACCTGTTGCTCGCCAAGATCTTGCGAATCGTGAGCTGCTCCCTCCCGAGGCCACGAGCGCGTGCGACAGCGCTGCGTCGCGTGCGCAGTGGGTCATCAAGAACCTCTCCAACACCGCCGACAAGGAGTACAGCGAGCTGTTCCACCTGGCGAGCTACCGATGGTCAGTGTCAGAACTCGGCCCCAGAACGACGAGGAGCCGCTGCACGCGCGGCCACACCAGCCGGCGCATCAGGGCGGCACGATCGACGCAGACCAACGCTCAGCAGGGGGATGGCGGCGTTCGGCAGCGGGGGAAGGCTGTGGGGGTGTGGAACCACGAGAGAGCGAGCGCACAAGACCCCACATCTCAGCGTGCGATCGCAGCACCGCCCTGCTGAATGCCAATCCCTTGCGTGTGCTGCGTGTGCAGGCGCATGCTGGTGTTCCCGCGCGGCAACGTGCCCAAGAAGACGCACCTGTCCGTCTACCTTGACGCGCCCGAGTGCCACATCCTGCCGCCGCACATGTGCCCCCGCGCCAGCTTCACCATCTACGTGGTCAACCAGCTTGACGAGAGCAAGACCTGGAGCAAGGGTGGGTCACCTTGCAGGCGCAGGGGTGGCGCGGCGCGGGCTGTCGGCCCCCCGCACCCGCACGCCGCGTGCCAGACCGCAAGGGCGCTCTCGCAGTGCAGCCAGCGACAGCACGACATCACGAGTGGCCATTGCATGCTGACAACCCGGGGGGGGCAAGGGGGGGAGTCGGCGCGAGCTTGCCGTCGCTGCTGCCTGGGCCCGCGATGCCACTGATACTGGCTGGCTGCCCCAAACCACACCCAGGAGCACACACCTGCTGCCGAGTGGGTTCCCCCTCGCCCTTGCGCCCCTTTGCCTTGCCAGCAGAGGCGCACCACATGTTCACCCAGGCCGAGACGGACTGGGGCTTTGCCGACACGGTCACGCTCGAGGACCTCTACAACCCGCGCCTGGGCTTCTCGCACAACAACACGCTCATCATCAGGGTCAAGGTGCGCCGCCTGTGCGTCGCTTGCTGCCGGCGCCGCCGCTGCTGCGCACCGGGGGCGCGCGTGGCGTGGCTGCGGCGGCAGCGGCGGCGGAGTGCTGGAGGCCAGCGCAGCCGGGCGGCTGCTGTTGCGGCGCCGCCCTGCTGCCGGCGGGCACCTGGAGGAGGAGGAGGAGGGCGCTTGGGGGGGCAGCGCGGCGGGCGCTGGCGGCGGGGCGGGGAGCGGCGACGCTCGCTGCAGGGAGTGGGCGCGCCAGGGCAGTTGGTTCAGCCGCGCGGGGCTGGCCAGGGCAGGGCCTGCTGGCGTGGCGATGGAGTTAGAGCGGCCCCGCTGCCGCGTCTGCCGAGCTGCCCGCCCAGCGCAGCCGCCTCACCTGTGGCACGCAGCCGAACGACAGTGTGCATGCGCCCGCGCCCCCCCCCTCCCGGCCCGCTGTAGGTCATTGTGCACAAGGACGACGCGCACAACGTGCGCAAGGAGACGGGCTTCGTGGGGCTCAAGAACCAGGGCGCCACGTGCTACATGAACTCCCTGCTGCAGTACCTCTTCAACGTGCCGTACTTCCGCAAGGTGCGGCGCCCGCCCGCCCGCCCGCCGCCTGTCTCTTCACAGGGGTGGGGTGGGTCGTGCAGGACCGGGCGGGCTGCCGCAGTTACTCGTTGGTTAGAGGGGGGGGGAAGGTGGTGCGGCGCCGCCTGGTGCGGCTCTGCTTTTGTCGTGGACGGCAGAGGAGGAGAGGATGGGTTGGCGACGTGCGCGGCGACGTGCGCGGCCACGACAGCGGGGGGGGCGCAGGGCGGCGGCCTGGACGGCGGCTCGCACGGGCAGCGCTGGCGGTGCGGCAGCTGTGGCCAGCAAGCTAGTGGCTGCCAGCATGCGCCTGCCGGGCCATGCTGGGATGGGGCCCAGAATCGCAGCAGCGCCTTTGGGCGTGCCGCCGTCACCGCCCTCACTGGCACGCGAGGCGCGGAGAGCCGTCCCTCGCGGTGGCCCATGGAGGCGCGTGCTCGCGCGTGCGTGCTGTGCGTGCTGGGCAGGCCGTCTACGACATCCCCACGCTGGAGACGGACGACGCCAGCAGCAACATGCCCCTGGCGCTGCAGAGCCTCTTCTTCAAGGTGAGGAGGCGGCCGTGTCGGCAACGCTGTTCTGGGCTCAGGGCCACAGGTTCCGCGTCGCTCTGCCGGGCTCAGCAGCGGCGGAAGGGGAGGGAGCATGAGCGTCGCTGCGCCCGGCGGCGCGTGATCCATGCGCCCCGCAGCTGCAGTTGAGCAAGTCGACCGCCCGCCTGCGTGTCTTGGTGGTGCTTTGCGCGCCGTGCCGTGCTGCGCTCCAGCAAGTCCACCGCCTGTGCGCGCGTTTTGGTGGCGCCTGTGCTGTTCAAATGCTTGCAGCTCCAGTTCAGCAAGTCGACCGTGGCGACCAAGGACCTGACCAAGAGCTTTGGCTGGACCAGCGCCGACGCCTTCATGCAGCACGACGTGCAGGAGCTCAACCGCGTGCTGTGCGAGAAGCTCGAGGAGAAGATGAAGGTGCGCCGCTCCCTCGCGCGCCCTCATGCAGGGCCTGCGCGCGCATGTGCGTGGCGTGCAGGCCCCGCCGGTTTGGGAGAGCTTGGGAAAACGGGAGGGCCGGTGGCGGTGGGCGTGCAGGGCGGGAAGGACAGGCGGAGGTGGGCGGGAGGAGGGAGGAGCGCGTGCCAGGCCGCGCCCGCTGGCCCGTGCGCCACGTGCGCCGCCGCGCCACGCGTCCGCCGGCGCGCGGCTGTCCCCCACCCTGGAGTGGGACCCTGCAGTGTTGCACCCTGCAGGGCACTCGCGTGGGCACGGTGATGGACACGCTGTGTGTGCCGCGCCTGCGCCTGGTCCCCTTGTTGGTGGTGTGTGCAGGGCACGCGCGTGGACAAGGTGATCAACGAGCTGTTTGAGGGGCACATCCTGTCCTACATCCGCTGCCTCAACGTGGACTACCAGTCGGAGCGCAAGGAGACCTTCATGGACCTGCAGGTGAGCCTTTTGGATAGAGAGGGGGAAGGGGAAGCGGAAGGGAGGGAGGGAGGAGGGGCGGCTAGGTGGACTGGCTGGTCGGAGCGCAAGGAGACCTTCATGGACCTGCAGGCGAGCTTTCAGGGAGGGGGAGGAGCGCTCGCCTGGGGGATCTGCCGCCGTGTGGAGCGGCAGCGAAGGCAGGCCTAGGCTGGTTGCGCAGTCGCGAGGTGTCGGGCTGACGGCCACTTGTGCCGCCCTGGCGGTGGTGGTGCTCCCGCTGCTGCCTCCCTGCAGTTGGACGTCAAGGGGTGCCGGACCATTTACGACAGCTTTGACCGCTACACGGCGCTCGAGGTGCGCCTCCCGCAGCCCACTGCATGCCTGCTCCCCACTGGATGCCTGCCGCCACACACGCCCGCTTTGGCCTGTTCACGAGGAAAGGCGCCCGCCTGCCCATCCGGAGGGAGCAGGGCGGGGCCGAGCCCCTTCCTCCACGCCCGTGAAAGCGACTCGCGTTTGTGGGGCTGGTGACGTACACGGCGCCTTGTGTGCAGGTGATGAACGGCGCCAACCAGTACATGGCCGAGGGGCACGGGCTGCAGGACGCCGAGAAGGGCGTGCTGTTCGAGAGCTTCCCGCCGGTCCTGCAGCTGCAGCTCAAGCGCTTCGAGTACGACTTCCAGCGCGACGTCATGGTCAAGGTGCGCGCGCCTGCTGAAAGGACCTGCACTCGTCGCTGTGGGGCTGAGGGGAAAGGGTGGGCGCGACTTGCAGCGTGGCGTCATGGTCAAGGTGCGCGCGCCCGGGTGGCGCGTTGGCCACCCAGGAGTGCTTTGAAGCTGGGGCAACGGGGGAGACATGGTCGAAGGTGCGGGCCCCTTGGGCGCGCGCGCGCCCGGGGGCGCCTCCGGGCTGGGCAACGGGATGACGGCGCGACATGGAACCAACATCGGAAACGCCCTGCAGCAGGGAGCCGGGCCGCGGTTCCGTTGCGAAGAGAGCCGCCGGAGGGCTGTGCGAGGGCTGTGGTGCTGCGTCAGGCTGCCTTCAGATGAAGGCAGATGCGTCGCTCGTCGCTGCTGCTTGGTGCGTGCTGCCTGCAGATCAACGACCGGTACGAGTTCCCCGAGGAGCTGGACCTGGACCGCGACAACCGCAAGTACCTCGTGCCGTGAGTATGGTGATGGACTGCCCTGCACAGGCTGCTGCGTCACGGTGCTCGCCGTCCACCTGGCGCGGGGCGTCGCGCACTCTCCCCTGCGCCTTGGCGAACCTCTTGCCATCGGGCGCGATGCTTAGTGCCGCTGCCGCCGCTGGTGCGTCGCCCGCAGGTCGGCGCGTGGCAGCGAGGTGCGCAACCTGTACCTGCTGCACAGCGTGCTGGTGCACAGCGGCGGCGTGCACGGCGGGCACTACTTTGCCTTCGTGCGGCCCGACGGGCGCACCTGGCTGCGGTTCGACGACGAGCGCGTGACCAAGGAGCAGGCCTCCAAGGCCATGGAGGAGCAGTACGGTGAGCGGGCGGAGCGGGAGAGGGAGAGCGACGCTTTGCACGGAGTGCGCAAACCGCTCTAGAGGGGAAACCTGACGACAGCGAGGGCGGTAGGCAGCGGTGGCAGCCTCCTTGCCAGTGGCCTCAGCGGGAGCACGCGGCTGCTGCGGTCGGTGCCGCCCGGGCGGTCTAGAACCAGGCGGTGGCAGCAGCGTCAGGGCGGCAGAGCGGGTCGTCACGCCTGCGCTGCGCTGCGTGCGCTGTGTGCCTGCTCAGGCGACGAGGAGCCCAGCGTGGGCGGGCTGCACGGCCCGGGGCTCTACGGCATGGGCGGCGCGGGCGGCGTGGGCGGCGGCGGCGCGCTGCGCTTCTCCAAGCAGAGCAACGCCTACATGCTCGTCTACGTGCGCAAGGAGGACTGGGAGCGCATCATGTGCCCCGTCTACAAGGTGCGGCTTCCTAGCGGCTCCCCTGTTTCTTGCTGCGGCTTTTCTCGCTTGGCACGCCGCCCCCCATGCCGCGTCTCTTCGCGCCTTCTGCTCAGCGGCGTGCGCTGTCGCGCTGGGGGCCTGCGCCTCCTCGTCCATGGCATTCGCCGCCAACACTCGGCGTCCAATCCCGACACACCTTACTCCACCGTTGCTGGCTCCACGCTCTGAGAGTCTTTGTCGCGCGCGCGGCGTGTGCAGGACGCGCTGTCGCCCTCGCTGCTGAGCCGCTTTGAGGCCGAGCTGGCCGACAAGGAGCAGCGGCAAAAGGAGAAGCGAGAGGCGCACATGTACATCGCCATCAAGGTGCGGTGCGCGAGATCGCCCGCCTCCCCTGCCCCTTGCGTCTCCTTCCCCCTCCCTTGTCGCCCCCCCCCCCCAGTGGCGGGACGAGCGGGACTTGCGCGGCGCGACGCTGCCCCTCGGCGTCGCCCCAGCCGTGCTGCGAGGAGGGAGCGGGCCCCCCGCGCAAGGCGGGCGTGCGGGCCGGCGCGGGGCACCGGCGGGCGGGCGCGGTCTGTGCGTAGCCGGCCGGCGCTGTGGAACCTGACCGCTCTGCCGGCTGTGGATCCTGACCGCGCTGCCAGCTCCGGAACCTGACGGCGCTGCCGGCTGGTGGCGGGGCGCGTGCGAACCTGGCGATGGTGCGGCGCGTGCACCATCGTGTGGCGTGGCGTGTGTCGTGGCGTGGTGTGCAGGTGGCGACGGACGCCGACATCCGCGCGCAGATTGCCAGCGGGCACCGCTCGTTTGACCTGGTGGACCACGACCTGCTGGAGAAGGACAAGAGCGCCTTCCGCGTGCACAAGTACATGAAGCTGGGCGAGTTCAAGGAGCTGGTGAGCGGCTAGGGTTAGCCGCCCCGGCTGCTCTCGGGTCCCTTGGGAGGGTGCTTGGCTGGGTAGAATTGCCTCGTTCCCTCGGCACCCTCGCTGCCTGGGTGCCTGCGGTGCAGCCGGCAGCGTCGCCGCCCGTGCTGGCGCTCCCCTCCTCACTCGTCCCCTGGGCCCCCGCTCACCTCCCCCCCCCCCCGTCCTC
>VFQP010003583.1_pt1 | contig 15620 bp, 11 predicted proteins | sample 3512351 | NCBI WGS metagenome assembly VFQP01 (sample SAMN10412372, study PRJNA504923) | tailings metagenome | isolation source: Relicate 1 Philex TSF1 revegetated site | place: Philippines: Tuba, Benguet | collected 2017-08-29 | reverse complement strand
TCGCTCATGAGCTCTTCGCTGTACTTCGGATCGACGTATTGCGAGTAGTCGGTCATGTCGATCGAGGTAGAGGTTTCTTCCTCGGGGACAATTTGGTGCGAGGCGAAATCGTGTTCGGTCGCCAGGGCGCGGCCTTCGACAACGGCGTCGGCGATCTTCGAGGTGAAGAGCTTGATGGCGCGCAGGGCGTCATCGTTGCCGGGGATCACGTAATCGACATCGTCGGGATCGCAATTGGTGTCCACGACGGCGACGACCGGAATACCCAGGCGGCGTGCTTCTTTGACGGCGATCGATTCCTTGGAGGAGTCGACGACGAAGATCAAGTCCGGCATGCCGGGCATGTCCTTAATACCCGAGAGGTTCTGGGCGAGGTGCTTGCGCTCGCGCTCGAGGCGGGAAATTTCCTTCTTCGAGCGGCTGCCCCAGGTACCCTCGGTGGACATCTGTTCGAGTTCGCGGAGTCGTTTGATGGAGCCCTTCACCGTGGTGAAGTTCGTAAGCAAGCCGCCGAGCCAGCGATTGTTCACGTAGAACATCTGGCAGCGTTGGGCTTCCTCGGCGATGGCTTCCTGCGCCTGGCGCTTGGTGCCCACGAAGAGGACGTTTTTGCCCTGAGCGGCCATTTCGCCGACATAGCGCATGGCGTCCTTGAAGAGCTTCAGCGTCTTCTGCAAATCGATAATGTAAATACCATTGCGCTCGCCAAAGATGTATTCCTTCATCTTGGGGTTCCAGCGCTTGGTTTGATGCCCGAAGTGGACGCCCGCTTCGAGCAGTTCTTTCATGGAAATAGAAGGCATGACAAGTTTCCTGTTTCTTTATGTCCAATGATGAGTACAGTAAGTGCCCCGCGCTTAGCGCTTGGAGAACTGGAAGCGCTTGCGGGCGCCCTTTTGGCCGTACTTCTTACGTTCGTGCGCGCGAGGATCGCGCGTGAGGAAACCCAGTTCCTTCAGCTTCGGACGGAGTTCGCCATTGAACTCCAGCAACGCACGCGAAACACCCAGCCGGGCGGCTTCTGCTTGACCCGTAAAGCCACCGCCGTCGGCAAGGATGAGGACATCAAACTTGTCGGCCGTCTCGGTGGCGAGCAGGGGCTGCCGCACGACGGCGCGGGCCGTTTCCGTGTGGAAGTAGTGCTCGAGGGCGCGGTGATTGACGGTGATGTCGCCCTTACCAGGACGCAAGAAAACACGAGCTGTGGAGGTTTTCCGGCGGCCGGTTCCTAAATATTGAGTTAAAGCCACAATTCCCTTTCTGAAATCTTTCTCTTAAATTCTTAGCTGGCGAGCGCCTTCGCTTCGGGCTTCTGGGCCTGATGCGGATGGCGGTCGGTTGCGTACACTTTCAACTTCTTGCCCATGTGCTTGCCGAGAACGCTCTTGGGCAACATGCCCTTGATGGCGAGCTCAATCATGCGAGCGGGCTTGGTGGCGTGCATTTTGGCAGCGCCGGTTTCCTTCAAGCCGCCAGGGTAACCGGTGTGATAGCGATAGACCTTTTGGTCGATCTTATTGCCGGTGAGGCGGATCTTGGATGCATTGATGACGATCACGTGATCGCCAGTATCGAGAAAAGGCGTGTAGGTCGGTTTGTGTTTGCCCATCAGGATGCGAGCGGCTTCCGAAGCCAAGCGGCCAAGGGTAGCGCCATCCGCATCGAGGACGTGCCAATTCCGAGCAAAGCCTTTTCCAGAGGGTACGTAGGTTTTCATACGTTCGGGTCTCCTACTGGATTAGGTCTGGATTAGGTTGCGCTGGTCTTTACAACGTGGGCCGTGTGGACACACGACGCATAAGCCGTTGAAAAGCCAACTTCACTAGTCTATCGCGATTTTCTCCAATCTGTCAAAATGGACGCCATGCTTCCCAACATGCTGGGCGCTTACGGCGACTGGGCCGCAAGCCAACTGCCGGATCCACCGAGGCTGTCTTTCCGTCAGCCGATGTTTCGCGATGTGAATGCCTGGAGGTCGATCGCGCGGGCGAGGTACCGGGAACTGCTGGCCCAGCCGGCGGTAGCGGCGACTCCCCTGCCCCGGGTGGAACATGCCTTTGAATATGATGGACTTTCCATCGAACACCTCCAGTGGCAACTGCCCTACGGACCGCCGACGGAAGCGCTTTTCCTGAAGCCGGCCGGGGCGCGCGGGAAGCTGCCCGGCGTCGTGGGATTGCACGACCATGGCGGCAATAAGTATTTCGGATTGAGAAAGATCACGCGGATGTCTAAGGATCCACATCCGATGCAGCTCACTCACCAGGATCATTATTATGGCGGCGTGGCCTGGGCGAACGAACTGGCGAAGCGCGGCTACGCGGTGCTGGTTCACGACACCTTCACGTTCGGGAGCCGACGCGTTCGATGGGCGGATGTACCAGGCAATATCCGGAATCAACAGAACGAAGTCAGCCCTGAAGCAAATGATGAGATTACCCGCTATAACCAATGGGCAGCACAGCACGAAAGCATTGTGGCGAAAAGTTTGTTTTCGGCGGGTCTCACCTGGCCGGGCTTGTTTGTTTACGACGACCAGCGGGCTCTCGATTACCTTTCGCGGCGGCCGGATGTGGACGCGACGCGGCTCGGATGCGCCGGATTGTCGGGCGGTGGACTGCGGACGGTGATGCTCACCGGAGCTGATGAGCGGATTCGCTGTTCGGTTTGCGTGGGCATGATGACGACCTGGCGGGATTATTGCCTGTCCAAATCGCATACGCATACCTGGATGTGCTACGTGCCGGGTTTGCCGGCTGAGCTGGATTACCCAGAGGTGCTGGGGTTGTCCGCTCCGAATCCGGTTTTGGTTCTGAACAATAATCAGGATTCGCTGTTCACACTGCCCGAAATGCAGCGGGCGGATCAAATCTTGAAAGATGTGTACTCGAAGGCGGGGGCGGGCGAGCGTTACAAAGCTTCGTTTTATGAAGGGCCGCATAAGTTCGACCGGGAGATGCAAAAGGAAGCGTTTGCTTGGTTTGACCGGTGGCTGAAGGGGTAGGCACGCAGCGGACAACCGTATCTTTTGCAAAGCCTTGAAAGGGAATTTCTCATTCTTTAATTCAGAACGCGACAAATCCCACTGAGCAAAGAATGAGAGGGCTTCGTTTCGCAATTCGGACTTGGCGGAGGCCGGATGGTCCATGCATTTTATGAGGTCGACTCGGCTTCGTTTTGAAAAATCGAATTTCGAAAGTCGATCTGTTTCGACCAGTAGTTTTGTTGCGGGGAGCGCCGCAATGGATCGGGTCGGGGCTTCGTTTCGCAATTCACAATTCGATTCGCCGACCAAGACAGGATTGTGATCTTTCCCCGATGGATTGGAAAACAGTAAGCTATCGTATTGAAGGATTTTGGGGGTCACCCTTTCGCCTCATGCAAGTTCATTTATCCGAAGCCAAATTGACCAGGAAGGCACAACTTTAGATCATCCTTGGCGAAAGACTGCCCGATGGAGACCCAGGGTCAGAACGTAACTCTCTTGATTCGAGCGGCTTAAGATATTTCTCAAAAGCCGTGAACCCCCTCGCGCGACTGGGCTCAGGCTTTGGCTGGATGGGATGTTTGGCTACAAGGCCAATTTCCTATCTGCGCACTTGGGGAACGATCCATTTCTGGGTGTATTGGTCGTGGCGGCGGAGGGCGTCCATCGCTTCGTTCATCTTTAATTCGCGGACTAGCTTTTGAATTTGTTCCCTGCCCTGCTGGCCCCATCGCTGGCGCTCGGCGCTGTCGGCGGGCAAGGGTCCGCCGCCGCCGTGGGCCATGGGGTGGCTTACCCAAGAACCTAAGGTCAGGCTACCGCTGAAGCCAAGGCGACCCAAGTCGCGGAGACCTTCGTTTTCGGGTAGGCCTTCGGGGGATTTATCGATCGCCGTTGGGTAGTCGCCATGGAGTGGCAAATCATCCAAGCGGTTGGTGATGGCGTGCGCGCCGTAAAGAAGGAGGGGGCGCTGGGCGGCTGTGAGATTCAAGCGCGGCAACATTTTGTCCATGTCAATGTAAAGGATCGGTACTCGCGTTTCTTCAAAGAACTCCCGAACCATCGTGCCCACGGTTAAGGCTGCGGGACCGTGGCTGGCGCTGAGGTAGACCTGTCGGCGGAATCCTTGGCGTAGTAACGAGTGGGCTAATTGCTTCAGGAAGTCCTTGCCGCTTTCCGGTGAGAGATAGATTGAGGACTTAGCCCAACTGGTGGTACCCGGATAGGACCACATGAGGCCCGGCATGTAAAGCGCGCCGGTCTGCTCGGCCATGGTCATGGCATAGGCGAGCGGGTAGACGTAGTCCCGACCGCTGGGCTGGATGCCGTTGGTTTCCACGGCGCCGACCGGGATGAACACGATGTCACTCCGCTTCAGTTGTTCTTGGACTTGGGGTTCGCTGAGGCGCGTCAGGTCACGCGTGTGCAGGGGCCGGATTTGCGCAAGTAGGAGAAGACTGAGGAGGGTGTGCATGGGAAGCTCTGTTGAAGCTCTGAGGCTTGTAAAAAAATCTCAATGATGATATTACATGGCGAGGAAAACATGAAGGCGAAATTGGGCGTGGGGTCTTCGACGAGGGTGGCGGCACGCTCCCTTACGCTTCTCTTATTTGTAGGCTCCCTCTTGGCGCAACGGGCGCCTTTATTCAAGGACGAAGTACTTCCGGTTCTCGAAAAGAGCTGTGTGAAGTGCCACAGCCCGCAAAACAAAATGGGCGGCTTGGATCTGTCCACGTTCACCGGCTTCATGGCCGGGGGCGGCAGCGGACCGGCGATTGCGCCGGGCAAGCCCGAGCGCAGTTTGTTGTGGATCATGATCGAGTCCAACAAGATGCCCATGGGTGGAGCGTTAACACCGGCACAGAAGCAACTGATCCGCACCTATATCGAGCAAGGACGCTTTCCTTCGACCAATCCAGACGCGGCCATGTTAGCACGCGAAGCGGCGGTCGTGACGCCAAAGGCGCGCGCGTGGTGGTCTTTCCAAAAGCCGCAAAAGGTTGCCCCGCCGAAAGTGCAGAACGCCGCGCTGGTGCGTACGCCGATCGATCAATTCATTCTGGCGAAACTGGAGGAGAAAGCTTGGAAGCTCCAAGCCGAGGCGCCGAAGGTGCAATTAATGCGCCGCGCCTACTTCGCCCTAACCGGTCTGGCGCCGACGGCACGGCAAGCACGCGCCTTCCTAGCGGACAATTCCGCGAACTCCTACGAGAAACTCGTCGATGAACTACTTGCCTCTCCGCATTTCGGCGAGCAATGGGGCCGTCACTGGCTGGATGTCGCCGGGTATTCGGATTCCCGCGGCGACGCTGGCGATAGCGAGCGGGAAGCCTCCTGGAAATACCGGGACTACGTAATACAGGCTCTGAACAAGAACAAGCCGATCGACCGATTCCTCGTGGAGCAGTTGGCCGGCGACCAGTTGGTGAACTACAAGCCTGGCACGAGGCCAACCGATGAGCAACGCGAGGCAATTACGGCGACGGGATTCCTGCGCACGACCGCGGACATAACAGACAACCAGACGATCTACGAGGTGGATAAGTATTTCGACGCTTTGCAGAAGGCAACGGACACCAGCCTAACGGCGCTGCTGGGTTTGAGCGTGGGTTGTGCGCGCTGCCACGACCATAAGTTCGACCCCATTCTGCAAAAGGATTACTACAAGCTTTCCGCCTCTTATCAGGCGGTGTGGGACCCGGAGAACTGGCTGGCTGCGAATTTGAACTTTGGACCATGGCCCAGCCGGATGGTGCTGGATATCGCACCAGAACAACGCGAGGCGTGGATTAAGGACGTAACCAGCAGCGATGCGAAGACTTTGCGGCGTTTGGATGATTTGCTGGAGGCTACCTATCAGCGCTATCGCGGAGAGATGAAGGCCGGCCGGGAATTGACCGACGATGTCCGCAAACAATTGCGCAAGGACATCGAAGCCGACCCAGATTTGGAAGTGGACCGTAACGCGGTGAAAGACTTCATTACGGACCGGGAGTTGGAGAAGCGCTTCCCTGAATTCGAAGAGTGGAAGACGCAGATCACCACGCTGCGGGCGAACCGGCGGAAGAAGCAGTCGGAAATCGACCCGAACTATATCGAGGCGGCGTGGGACGTATCCAAGACTCCTTCACCCACCTACATACTGCTGCGCGGCAATTATCTGGCTCCTGGTCCAGAAGTGGAGCCGGGAATTCCCGCCGTTCTGGACGACCCCAAACAGCCGCTGCGATTTCCAGACCCCGCCAAGCACCCGGAGTGGAATCATACCGGCCGCCGCTTGACGTTGGCGAAGTGGATGGTTTCGCCCGAGAATCCATTGGTGTCGCGCGTGTTTGTGAACCGGGTTTGGCAGTTTCTCTTCGGCGAAGGCATTGTGCGTTCGGTCGACGATTTTGGAGCGCAAGGAGAAGCGCCCACACATCCGGAACTGCTCGATTATCTGGCGGTGACGTTTCAGGAGAAGGGCTGGGACCTGAAGTGGCTGGTCAAGGAAATGATGATGAGCCAAGTGTACCGGCAGTCGGCAGCGGAGATCGCAGAGTGCGTGCAGCAGGACCCGTCGGCGAAACTGTTGTGGCGGAAGCCGCCGCTTCGCCTGGAAGCGGAAACCATTCGCGATTCTATGCTGGGGGTAAGCGGTTTACTCGACACCCGTATGTTCGGAAGGCAGGAGCCGATCAAGAGGGGCGAGGACGGGCAATGGATGGAAGACGCCGCGAAGGGTAACCCGAACCGGCGGAGCATTTATGTTTCGCAGTCTCGCACTAGGCCCGTGGCGTTTTTGCATTCCTTCGATATGCCGACGATGACGGCGGATAACCAGACGAAGCGATTCCGTTCCGCGTTGCCTGTGCAGTCGCTGGCCTTGCTCAATAATCCACTGACGCTCCGAGTGACGAAGGCCTTCGCATCGCAAGCCATGGAGCAGGCGCAAGGCGATCCCTCGCGCGCGCTCGACCTGGCGTTTGAGAGCGCATACTCAAGGCCGCCGAGCGCGCGAGAACTCGAATTAGGTTTGGCAACGATACGCAGCGAAGCGGATGCCACCGAGGGGCTGCGCTTGTTCTTGCAGGCGATGCTCGGCGCCAACGACTTTCTTTACAGCTATTGATTTCGCAAAGGAACCACGACCATGATCAGCAGACGTTCGCTACTAGAACAAGCCTCGTTGGGCTTTGGAGGGCTTGCACTGAGTTCCTTACTGGCGGAAGGCAAGAATCGCAAGTCGTTCGATCTGCTGCCGCGGAAGCCGCATTTCGCGGCCAAGGCCAAGAATGTCATCTTCATCTACATTGGCGGCGGACCGAGCACGATCGATATGTTCGACCCGAAACCCGTGCTGCAGAAGTTCAATGGCAAGCCGGCTCCCTTCGAGATCAAGGGACGCGCGCTGAACGGTTCGCAAGAGATCATGGCGACGCCATGGGAGTTTACGAAGTGTGGGCAATCGGGACGCCAGATTTCGAATTTGCTGCCGCACTTTCAGAAGGTGGTCGACAAAGTTACGTTCGTTCGCGGAATGACGACGGACAGAATCGATCACTCGACTGCGCAGTTCACATTCGTTACCGGACGCGGGTTTACAGGATTCCCTAGCTTGGGCTCTTGGGTGACTTACGCTCTAGGGACGGAGAACCGAAATCTGCCGGGATTTATCGCATTGGGCGACGGCGCGAGCATTGGGACGCGCGCGCATTCCTCGGCGTGGCTGCCGCCGGTGTACACCGGAACGGGCATGCAACCGGACCCGCGAACACCGATCTTCGACATCCAGAGGCCAAAGGAAATTTCGGCAACGCAACAGGACAAGCTGCTCTCGCTGATGAAGCAGCTCAATCAGGAACAGAAGGCGTACTTCCCGCTGGACCAGGACCTGGAGTCCCGTATCGCGAATTACGAGTTGGCCGCACGGATGCAGATGGAGGCGCTCAAGGTGGCCGATATCTCAGCCGAATCGGAGGAGACGCGGAAGCTGTATGGAGTAGAGGAGAAGGGTTCGGGAGCCTTCGGCAAGCGTTGTCTATTGGCGCTCCGGCTCATCGAAAGCGGCGTTCGCTTTGTGCAGATTTATGGTGGGGGCGGCGGCAATTGGGATACGCACTCCAACATTGGCGGGCAACTGCCCCCACTCTGCCACTTCATCGATCAAGGGATGAGTGGACTGCTGACAGATCTCGAACAGCGCGGCCTACTACAGGAGACTCTAGTTGTGTGGTCAGGCGAGTTCGGGCGTCTGCCGACAATTGAAGCGCGTAATGCCAATCCGGGGCGCGATCACAATCCTTATGGCTTTAGCATGTGGATGGCGGGGGCGGGCATTAAGCCCGGTTTCGATTATGGAGATACGGACGAGTTGGGCTACGCGGCGCTGCCGGAAAACCGGGCGGGGCATGCCGATATCCACGCCACCGTGCAGCACCTGCTGGGCATCGACTACCAGCGCAACACTTACTACTACGAAGGGCGGGACGAGAGCCTGGTAGGCGTTACGCCAGCTCGCGTCTTGAAGCCGATCCTCGCTTAAACCGGAGATAACTAATGCTTACGATTTCACGTCGCGCTTGTCTTGCAGCGACCTTGACGTCATCACTGGCTGCGCCATTTGCGTCGACCGCCGCGACCAGCATCGTGCCTCGCAGCACGGGGACACGCTTACGAGTTGGCCTGAACGCCTTTTCGTTTAACAAGCCGCTGCTGGCCGGGAAGATGTCCATCGCTGAAATGCTGGAGTATTGTGCGCGCCATAATTTCGACGGGCTTGATCTCACTGGCTATTATTTTTTGGGTTACCCCAAAGTTCCTTCGGATGAACGGATCTACGAGGTGAAGCGCGCAGCTTTCCAGAACGGCGTCTCCATCATTGGCACCGGTGTGCGTAACGACTTCGCGCTCACAGACCCGTCGAGCTTGCGAGGGCACATTCAACTGGTGAAAGATTGGATCGAGGTGGCGGCCAAGCTGGGTGGCAATACCTTGCGAGTGTTTTCCGGCAAGGAGAGGCCGCGTTCGCACAGCTATCAGCAGGTGCTGGACTGGATGATTCCGGCGTTTGCGGAATGCGCGGAGTATGGCAAGAAGTATGGGGTGATCGTCGGTTTGCAGCAGCACCACGACTTCCTGCTCAGCGCTCAGGAAACCATCGACGTGGTGAAGGCGGTGAACTCCGACTGGTTTAGCGTGATTCTCGATGTGGGCAGTTTGAGACAGGGCGATCCCTATGCGGAGATTGAGAAGCTGTTGCCCTACGCCTCGAACTGGCAATTGAAAGAACACGTTTGGTATGGAGAGAAGAAGGTAGAGATCGATCTTCCGCGCCTACGCAAAATTATCGATAAGGTCGGCTACCGGGGATTCATCCCGATTGAAGCATTGGGTGAAGGGGATCCTGGACAGATTGTCGCGGCCTTCCTACAACGCGTGCGGGCGGCGATGTCCTAGGGAAGCATTCAATTCTTTTCGAGCTTCCTCCGATTTCGCTTGTATCCCATAAACATCTGGGATAGAGTACCGCCAAGCGATTGCTCCCTTTGTGAAAAGCTAAGGGGCAAAATTTCTCACGGGGAAGTTCTTTTCATGAGTCGATTCGTCCCTGGCGGCCTTCTAGCCGCCCTGTTGATGACCCTATCGCCTTCGGCCGCTTACGGTCAGGTATTGAAGGGTCAGATTCTCGGCACCATTCTCGATCAGAGTGGCGCTATCGTACCGGCTGTCAAAATCACAATTACCGAAACCCGCACGAACGTTCAGCGCAGTGTCGAAACCAACGACGCGGGAAATTACTTCTTCGTCAATCTGGATCCGGGCCTGTACACGGTGGAAGCCGAAAAGGCCGGATTCTCCAAGAGTCTTCGCTCGGGCGTCGAACTACAACCCAATTCCACGGCGCGGGTCAATTTTGAGCTTTCACCCGGTGCGGTGACGCAGGTCATCGACGTGAGCGCCACCGCAGCGCCGATCCTGCAGACAGACCGCGCCGATACGGGCGGCCGCATCGAGCAGAAGCAGTTGCAGAACATCCCTCTTCTCTATAACCGCAATTACCAGAGCTTGCTGACGCTGGTACCTGGTGTAGGCAGGCCGTCCCGGCAGCACTCGGAGTTCTATAACTCCCAAGATTCCTTGAGTGTGCGTGTCAACGGCCAAGGGCGGCAATTCAACAACTTCCAGATCGAAGGCATCGAGAACAAAATCGACAACGGGAATCTTACCGCCTTGGTGCCTCCGGCGGAAGCCATTGCAACGGTGGACGTCTCGACTTCGAATTTCGATCCAGAGTTCGGCAACGCGGGCGGCGCGGTGACGAACGTAACGCTGCGATCAGGCGCCAACGATTTCCACGGCAGCCTCTTTCATTTCCATCGCAACGAAAACATCCAGGCGCGCAACACCTTCGCGCAAACAAAGGCACCGACGGTATACAACCAATTTGGCGGCACCTTTGGAGGACGCATTATTCGCGACAAACTATTCTTCTTCGGGGATTACCAAGGCAGCCGCGACCACTTGGGGCAGGTCAATCGCGGTACGCTTCCTAGCGCGACATTTAGCAGTGGCAATTTGGCCGCCGGAGGCGTGACCATCTACGACCCAAATACGGGAAATGCAAATGGTCAGGGCCGCACGGCCTTTCCCAATGCGGTGATTCCGGCCAGCCGCATCAGTCCTATTGCCCGGCGGATTCTCGGCTTCGTTCCCGCACCTAACTTGAACGCACCAGAAGGCCAGATCAACTACGACCAGAACAGCGTGCGCATCAAGACTCTCGACCAAGCCGATTCTAAGGTGGATTGGGTGGTTAGTTCCAACGATCGAATCTCAGTGCGTTATTCGATTCAGAAGGCGCTGGTGAAGGACCCTGGACTGTTTGGCGAAGGAGGCATTTACGGCGGTTTCCGCAATGGGGGATTTGGCGGCGATGGGCCGGCGCGCACTCAGTCCGCGGGAATTACGTATTCAAAAGTGCTTTCTCCAACGCTGGTTTGGGAGTCGCGAGTTGGCGTGGTGCGCAACCGCAACGACGCGCTGAGTTCGGATTATGGGAAGAAGACATCCGAAGAGATCGGTATCCGCGGGGTGAACCTGGACGACTGGACTTCGGGGCTGACGCAAATCAACATCAACGGATTTTCCGCGCCTTTGGTAGGCTTTTCGCCGAGCCTGCCTTGGGCCCGCGCGGTGACGAGCTTCGGTATCGTCAATAATTTCTCAAAGACCTTCGCCAAGCACATCACTCGATTCGGCGTGGATATACGGCGCGAACGTAACGACCTGCTACAGACGCAAACGTTCAATCCGAGAGGCCGCTTCGAATATGCGCCGGGGCAAACTGGGGATGCCGGAGACACCCGCCGCAACTTCGCGAACTCATTCGCGGCATTTCTGTTGGACGTTCCAAATCAGAGCGGCCGCGACTTGCCATTCGTCTTCCCTGCCCGCCGTGAGTTGATTTCGAATTTCTATATCCAAGACAAATTCCAAGCCACGTCGAAGCTCACCCTGGACTTCGGTTTACGGCTTGAAGTAGAACGTGGCTCGCGTCCCCGGCTTCCTGGCGGTTATTCGAACTATAACCCCACGAACAATTCGCTGGAGATTTCGGGAATCGGCAATGTACCCATGGCCATCGCCAACACGAATTACAACTGGGGACCACGACTTGGTATCGCTTACCGTCTGGAAGAAAAAACGGTCATTCGCACCGGCTACGGCATTAGCTTCTTCCCTCGCCGAATGGGACAAACGAACTTCCCAATCCTGCAGAACAATGGTTTCCCCGCCGCGAATGCGTTCGTTTCGTCTGCGGTCACCATGGGAACGGGATTCCCCGCTTTTGTTCCTTTCAACATTCCCACGAGCGGCATTATTGAGAGCGCACCGCTAAACCTAGGGATGGGCATCACTCCGCGCGATCTGGCTAGCCCCTACGTGCAAAGCTGGAATTTCGCCGTACAAAGGGCGCTGCCTTGGCGCTTCGCACTGGATGTCGCGTATGTTGGCAATCGCGGCGTGAACAATCAGTCGCCATACAATATCAATGCCTCTATGGTTCCGGGCTCCGGCAATAATGGGCGACCGCTGTTTCAGACGTTCCGGAAAACCACCGATGTGAGTCTGCCCGTGGGCACTGGTACCTGGTACAACGGCTTGCAGGTGAAACTGGACCGTCGTATGGCCGATGGGCTTTACATGACGACAGCCTACACTTGGTCGAAGGGAATCAATTTCACCGAAGACGATGGCGGAATTGCGATTCCGATCTCGGTGGCACTCAATCGTGCGCAAATGAGCGACAACCGGAACCATCTTTTCACGAGCAGCTACATGTACCAGCTTCCCTTTGGCAAGGGTAAGCGAATGGTGAATTCCGGGGCCGCTGCGCAGTTGCTGGGCGGTTGGGAACTGCAGGGAGTAATCGGCTTGATGTCCGGTGTGTGGTTCACGCCTTCGGTTTCGGGCGTTGTCAATGCGCCTGGAAACGCCGACCGGCCGAACTTTATCTCTCCGGTCCGCTACCTAAATGGCCGGGGCCCTGGTCAAAAATTCTTCGACCCCGCTTCGTTCGCGATCCCCGCGCAAAACACGCTTGGCAACGCGGGGCGAAATATCCTGCGAGGACCGGCTTTCTACAATTGGGATTTCGCTTTGCACCGAACGTTCCAACTCAACGAACGCTTCAATATGACTTTCCGTGTGGAGAGCTTCAACTTCACGAACACTCCTCACTACAACACTCCCAATGGCAACGCTCAATCGCCCCAGTTTGGGGAGATTAATGGCGCCGAACAAGACCAGCGGCAGTACCAGTTGGGCTTGACTTTGCGATTCTAGGCTGGTTGGCTGGGATCCCAAGCCCTAAATGGCCTGGGATCCCGGTTGCTACTGCAGACACAGGTTGTGAGGGAATTCTTTTCGCGGTGTGAGATTCGATGATCGAATCCGCCGGGAACTTGCGCCCATTGTTTCGGGAGGAAATACCGATGAACAACTGGCCGTTAGTGAAGATCTTTTGGACGATTTTTGGGTTGGAGGCTTTGGCGGTGGGGGTGATGCTGCTGCTGACGCTGGGGAGCCTGGCGCGGCGGAGCGGTCCGGACGGAGGATTGGTGGGGGCTTGGATTGTGTTGATTCCGGTCGCGTCGTTGGCGATGGTGGCGGGCCTATTTCTCGCAGTGAAGGCGCCGTGGGTAAGGGTTATTTGTATTCTCGTGCTGCTATGGCCGGTGGTGGGGCCAGTGGTGGGCGCACCCATCCTGCTTTTGAAGAAGGGGGTGGAGGCATCGAGGATGGAAGAGATCCGGCTGGGGGGCGACCTGTTTCCAGAAAAAGGACAACGAAAGCTGGCTGAAGCAATTGCGAATCATGATGCCGCTGCAGTGAAGGATACGTTGTCTGGAGCGGGGGACCTGAACCGGAAGTATAGTCAAAAGCTCCCTTACTACACACCGCTGGGCGATGAAGAAACTTTGCTGTCTTTTGCCTGCGCAAAGGCCGACGAATCGGATGCCTCGCTGGAGATTGTGCGCATGCTACTGGCAGCGGGGGCGAATCCGAATTTGCCAGCGGGATTGCCGCTGAGTGCAGCGATCTTCCGGAGCGTGCGGGTGGCGGAAGAGTTGATTCGGGCGGGCGCGGACATCCATGCCGTGGACGGTTATGGGCAACCGATCTGGTGGTACGCGATTGGCCATGAGGCGAAGAATGTGGAGATGCTTTCCGCGTTGCTGCGGCATGAAGCGGATCTTGGGCAACGCAACCGGGTCGGGGTAACGGCAATCGAGTACGCGGCGGAGAACGATTGGTGGCGATCCGTGTATCTGCTGGCGCAATATGTGCCCGCTGGGAAAGACATGGTGCTGGGCCGGGAAAAGTTGACGGTGGCCGAGAAACTGGCCGAGGAAGTGAAGGCGATGGAAGACAGCAATCAAGCGGTACCGGAGGATATGAAGCGGGCGATGGCGGCGTTTGCGGGGAGGGCTCGGTAAATGAATTTCAAAATGGCAACGATGTGCGCGGTGGTTTCGGCGATTGCTCCTTTACTGGGAATGGCGACTTGCGCGATGCTGGCTAGCGCCGCGAAGAGTGGTGGGATGGCGAGTGGGATTGGGGGGTTGTTTCAGGGATTGGTGGCACTGACGATGGCATGTGCGGTGGGAGCAGTAGCGGCCTTGGCGGCGATGAGCCAAGAGATACAGCCGCGCTGGGTGGCGATCGTTTTGCTGGTACTGAATGGATTATTGGGGTTGCCGGGGATATGGGTATTGGCCCGGATGGATTGGGAGTAAAGCTGAAGGTCGAATACTCCGATTCATTATCTTGGAGGGCGATGACCCGTGGTGTGTTTGGGCGCCGCTTTTTAGTAGATTCAAGTTGGAGGATTTTTTCGATGACACGTTCCTTTTTCGCTTCGCTTTGCCTGTTGGCTTTGCCGGCCTTGATGTTTGCCGATTTTCGCTATGACCAGACCACGCGTGTGACCAAGGGGATGGTGATGAAGATGCCGTTCGGGAAGAAGCCGGAGCCAACGACCACGACTACCTACTTGAAGGGGGGCAGGATGGCCACCGCGTCGAAGGACTCGACCAGTATCATCGATTTCGACCAGCAAGTTTTCACGACGCTGAATCATGAGAAGAAGCAGTACTGGCAGATGACCTTCGCCGAGATGCAGCAGATGATGAACGACGCGATGGCCGAGGCCAATCAGTCGGGACGGAAGAATAACGTTTCGACAGAGATGCGATTCGACGTGAAGTCGACGGGCGCGACGGATGAAGTGAACGGCTATCCCGCCAAGCAGGTGCTCATGACCATTGAGTTCGTAGGCAAGGATGGGAAGACGCAGCAGAGCGGCGGCATGAAGATGGTGAACGATAGCTGGCACAGCGAGTCGGTTCCAGGTTATACGGAATACAAGGCGCAAATGGCGAAGTTCGCGGATAAAGCTGCGTGGCTGAAAGGCGGCAATCCGATGGCGGCTGGGATGGGGCAACCGGGAATGGCCGAGGGTATTAAGAAGATGGCCGAGGAAATGGCCAAGGTTCCGGGGATACCGGTGCTGACGATTTCACGCATGGGGATGGCCGGCGCTGGCAATGCCGACATGAGCCAGGTGGAAGGACAGGCGCCATCACAGGCCGATATCGGAGACGCGGCGAAGCGCGCGGGCGGCGAGGCAGCGGGCAGCGCGGCGGGACGCGCCATTGGCGGACGCTTGGGCGGTGCGCTGGGCGGCGGATTGGGCGGGCGGTTAGGAGGATTCGGCAAGAAGAAGAACCAAGAGGCCGAAGAGCAGGCTCGTCAAGCCGAGGAGCAAGCCAAGGCTCAGGCGCAAGAGAAGGTGAAGAGTGCCGAGGAGAAAAACGCGGACGGCATGATGTTGATCATGGAGAGCGTGACAGACGCGAGTAATTTCTCTTCGGCGCCGATTGGCGAGGAAGTGTTTGCCATCCCAGCCGGATATGCCAAGGTGGAAAACGAATGGGCGAAACGCCGCAAGTAAAGAAGTCCACTAGCGGCGAATGACGATCTTGCGCCCTGTCTGCGACTGGGCTCCACCCACGTTGGCGATGAGATCGTATTCGCCGTCGGGCAGGTCGGGAATTCGGATGTTGAACTGATAGACGCCGGCGAAGGC
>VFQP010003582.1_pt1 | contig 15621 bp, 17 predicted proteins | sample 3512351 | NCBI WGS metagenome assembly VFQP01 (sample SAMN10412372, study PRJNA504923) | tailings metagenome | isolation source: Relicate 1 Philex TSF1 revegetated site | place: Philippines: Tuba, Benguet | collected 2017-08-29 | reverse complement strand
AGCGTGTTCGACATTGCCCACTTTCACATCGATCAGTTTCATTTCCCGATCTTCCGCGACATAAGCGCCCGAACGCTGACCACCCTTCATGGACGGCAGGATTTGCCGGATCTCCACGTCCTCTATAGGCACTTCGCCGAAATGCCGCTGGTCTCGATCTCCAACGCACAGCGCTTCCCTATTCCCGACATCTCGTTTGCCGCTACCGTCTACCACGGCCTGCCCCACAATCTGCTTCCACCTTCACTGCACCCACAAGGAGGCTATCTCGCTTTCCTCGGGCGCATTGCTCCTGAGAAGCGCGTGGATCGAGCCATACGCATCGCACGCGCCGTTGGCTTGCCACTCAAGATCGCCGCCAAAGTCGATCGGGTTGACCGCGATTACTTCAACTCGGAGATTGCCCCGTTGCTGAACGCCAGTGATGTTCAGTACATCGGCGAAATCGACGAACAGCAGAAGGCGCAGTTCCTTGGCGATGCCAGGGGGCTGCTTTTCCCAATCGAATGGCCTGAACCCTTCGGTCTGGTGATGATTGAAGCGATGGCTTGCGGCACACCGGTTCTCGCGTTCCGAAATGGCTCTGTCGAAGAAGTCGTGGATCATGGCGAGACCGGCTACATCGTCGACGGTGAGGAAGAAGCCATTGGCGCAATGGGCGCGCTCCTCGAGCTCGACCGTGCGGCGATCAGGCGACAGTTCGAGGCGCGTTTCACGTCAGACCGCATGGCCAGAGACTACTTGCGGGTCTACCGCGCTCTGCTTGAGAAGGCTGGCCACCCGTTCGACGACATTAATGCCAATCATGTGAACGGCAGCATCGCGGTCGCACCGTAGGTGCCCCGCCAAAACTCAAACAACTATGGGCGAGCAGGATGGCGAGAGGCAAAGGGGAACAGGCCGGGGCGGTGACCTCAAGCACATCTGAGACACCGTTCTACATCCCAGCTACGAACGCACCCTCAAGACCTCGGCAAACCCTCAAGAAGAACGACACATTTGTTGTCTTTGACAGTCACGGGGACATCGGCGCCAGCGCCGGCGGACAGGATGGACTCTTCGACAACGACACGCGCTACCTTTCACATCTCGAGCTTCTGATCAGCGGATCCCGCCCCCTTCTGCTCAATTCGGCGATGAACGATGACAATCTCAACTATTATGTCGATCTGACGAATCCAGACATCTATGCCGATCGCAACATCATCCTGCTAAAGGATACCCTCCATATATCTCGCACCATCTACCTGAAGGATGGTGCGCTGCGCGAACGTATCGCCCTAACCAATCATGGCTCCGAGGATGTCGCCTTCTCACTGCTGCTGCTCTTTGCCAGCGATTTTGCCGACATCTTTGAAGTTCGCGGCATAAGGCGCGAAAGGCGCGGAACTGTCACGATCGGCGCCCGCGACGTTCCCTTTGCGCATCTGAATTACCTCGGCTTGGATGGCGTTCGCCGGAGCACTACGCTCAGGTTTGATCCCGTGCCGACGCAGATGCAGGGCAGTTCGGCGCGCTATGATTTGCTTCTCGCGCCGCAAGAGGTCGCAACTATATTTATCGTCGTCGCAACCCGGGATCACATAATCGCACCGACCGAATCTTTCTTTCACGGCCTCAAGTCCCTGCACCGAATGCAGCGGGCCTCACTACACAATGTCGCTTCCGTCGAGACGTCCAATCCGCTGATCAATGAGATACTCCAGCGTGCGATGGCCGACGTATACATGCTTTCCACCGAGACGGAGGACGGGCCTTATCCGTATGCCGGGATTCCCTGGTACTCCACGACCTTCGGCCGAGACGGCATCATCACAGCCATGAATATGCTTTGGGCAGATCCCGCAATTGCCGCCGGCGTTCTGAAACGCCTCGCACGATTACAAGCAGACGGAATAGATCCCCTGACAGACGCGGCTCCCGGCAAGGTCGTCCACGAAATGCGGGGGGGCGAGATGGCGGCGCTCGGCGAGGTTCCCTTCCGCCGATATTACGGGACCGTCGATGCCACACCGCTGTTCGTGATGCTGGCAGGGCAGTACGCGCAGCGGACAGCGGATTGGGCGTTGATCCGTCGCCTTTGGCCATCCATCAAGCGCGCAATCGACTGGATCGATACCTTCGGCGACGCCGATGGAGACGGCCTCGTCGAATATGTGCGCGCTACTCAAACTGGATTGGCTAATCAGGGTTGGAAAGATTCGCATGATTCTATTTCCCATGCAGACGGCACTTTGGCTTTCGGCCCCATCGCCTTGATCGAGGTGCAGGGTTACGTCTTCGCCGCAAAACTGGCTGCTGCCCTGTGCGGCCGCGCGCTTGGCCTCGAGGATGAGGCGGTTAGGCTTGAGGCACAGGCGGAGCGCCTTCGCAATCAATTCGAGGAAGCATTCTGGTGTCCCGAGCTCGACTTCTACGGCTTGGCCCTCGACGGCAGAAAGCAACTTTGCCGCGTAAGATCCAGCAATGCCGGCCATGCGCTCTTCACCGGCATCGCGGACAGGAACCGAGGTACAATGGTCGCGTCTGCGCTTCTCAGTTCCAATTTTTATTCGGGATGGGGCGTACGCACGCTTGCGCAGGGCGAGAAGCGCTACAATCCCATGTCCTATCACAACGGATCAATATGGCCCCATGACAACGCCATACTTGCCTCCGGTCTGGCGCGTTACGGCGCCAAGCCTGATGCAGCTGCCATTTTCGAGTCCATCATGCGCGCAGCATCTTATATGGACGACCGACGCATTCCCGAGCTGTACTGTGGTTTTCGACGACGCCGCGGTCGCGGCCCAGTTCTCTATCCGGCTGCTTGCTCACCGCAGGCATGGGCCGCAAGCGCACCTTTTGCCATCATTCAAGCGCTGCTCGGCCTGGAGTTCCTTCCGTCAGTGGGGGAGATGCGCCTGAACAATCCTTTAGTGCCCCCTTCAGTGCGCAGCATCAGGATAAGCAATATCCGAATGGGTAATGCCGTCGCGGACTTCATCGTCCACAACGCATCGCCTTATCCCACATTGGAGGTCATAAAGTCGGAAGGCGATCTTCGTATCAGTTCAATGCTCGAGAGCGTCCACAGCAATTGAGACGCCGCGAAGCCTGGGCAGCAATTGCGCGGTCATTCGTGCACGGTCTCCGCTGATGAACGGCGTCTTACTTCACTCCGACAAGCTTGCGGATGGCGGCGGCGAGCGAGCGCTCCCCTCGGCAGTAGTCGTCCCACGGCTTACTATTCTTCACCGGCGCCGGCTCAATTCTTTCGCCGCATCAATGACAGCATCGAAGCCAACTTCGGGTGCGGGGTCCTAGGTCGAAGACGGGGCGGCGGGGTTCATTGCTCGACGGCTTGTGCGGCGGGGATCAAACCTTTCTGGATATTGGGCTTGCGGTCGCCCTCGACTTGCGTGACGGAGAGCTGAGGCACGTTCACTTTACGTGACGCTCCAGACGAAGACTTGACGTGGCGTCGTCGCCGCCACGTCCACGTTCGACCCTCCGATAAATCTAGAGGAGGCCACTCCGGCCTGCGATCAGATTCGCGGCAGGCCTCTCAGCCCGACGACTTCGATTCTTTGTCCTCAGGGCCAGCGGCTCCGGTGCCGTCACCTTCGCTGCCACCATAGCCTTCACTTAGACCCTCGCCGCCTTGGCCCTTCCGGCCAGGCAACCAGCTTTTGTCGTTACTCGCCGGCTTCGATAGCGGCTCTGGGTCCGCATCGTTCTTTCGTCGGCCACCTTGTGGATAGGGATGGCGCGGTTTAGCGCGTGAACTGCTCATCGCGAGTCTCCGATGCTCGTATGCAATGATTGCCTCGCGCTTTCCACTGGGCGAAGCAGCTACTGGCCATTGTCGAGGGCTATGAGGGCAAGGCCGCTCTCTGGATCGTGTGCCTTGCGCAGATGAGCAGGTGTCTCGGTCACAATAACTTCAAGCGTAGGTCGGACATTGCCGTTGAGAAGATGGCCCGCACGCGCAACACCGTGCCGATCTGAGAGGACCGCGTGGACGTGTATCGCTGGCTGCGCATCCGGTGGGGTTGCGATATCACCGAGAAGAGAGGCGACTTCAACCTGCTCATGGACGTCGATCGGAAGATACTCCTTGGCTTCCCAGTCGAAGAACGCCAGTTCTGCTGATGAGAATGCTCCGATTGCTGTTATCTGGGCCGCTTTGATAGCCTGCGCCTTGGCAAAATTCTCCAAGCAGCTCATGCATTCGTCGCCCGTCTTCAACACGACGGCAAAAGTGCGCACGCCGTCAGCTTCGTGGAGCAGCTTAGTGCGCATCGCCATTCTCGTGCTGGGCGCAGTGTGCGCAACAATAAAGCTTTCCGCCAGCCTCGACGCCATGGCCGATGATCCGGCATTCGCAGTGCTCGCAGCGAGGGGCCATCGCATGGACAGCGCACTCAAAGCTGTCGAAAGTCATCTCCTTGCTTCCTTGAATGACTTTGAAGGAGTTCTCATAGTCATTTCCGCAAACGTCACATCTGGCCATAAGCAACTCCTCTTCTCCTGTTACGCCAGCTCCAGCCAGCCGGAACGGCTTTCGACGCTATACACGCCATGAAAGGCTGATCCCTGATCGCGACCGGAAGTGAGCTGTCCGCGCAGCTTGAATGAGAAGCCATCGGGCTGTTCGTCCATGCGCAAGATTTGTGCATTGAGAGCGTCTCCCTCGACGCGAAACTGCACATCGTACTCACCGGGCTTGGTCAGCGACCATTGAAGGGCTGGTTTGTCGGGTCCGTCGATGATCGAGTACCGCTTGCTGTTCATGCGCGTAGCTTCTCCTTATGAAAGCCAACGCTCTGCCACCGAAAAGGTTCGATCTGAGCGATCCAGTCCTCAGGCCTCCTATCGCGCAGTTAAGGGCGAAAGGCTCCCGACGGCTGCACCACCACCTGGGCGGCCGCCTTCTGGTACAGTGGATGGTTGGCGATCGCTTCGCCTTCAACCTCGACCATGCGGACGAGGACAGCACGCTTTTCTTTGAGGAACACCGGGGCAAACGCTGGATCTTTCTCGAGGATATTTTTGGTATTGTCGATGATGTCGGCGAGTTTGATCAGCTTGGCTTCTCGCGGCGCTCTTCCCAGACGCCACGACGACATTGCCATGCGGGCCCTTCGGCTTCCTATTTCTGCGTCGGTCAGCCAGTAGACGAGCTCAGCCACCTCGTCGCCGAACATGCTCATGAGTTCTTGAATGGTGGTATCGGTGTCCTCGACAGTGTCATGCAGGTATGCAGCCGCGATCACCCGCTCGTCCGTAATATCGTGGGATTGAAGGAGCCTCACGACAGCATCGAGATGAACGATATAAGGAGCATCGGAGTACTTCCGCTTCTGATCGCCATGTTTCTCGACGGCGAAGTCACGAACGCGCTGTGTGATCGTATTCATGCCTACAGGCGCAATCTACTTCTGTGGTGGAACCGGATATCGCAGGTCCAGCACAGCGGTGAGCCAGCACTTATGTTGCAGCGAGGATCTTGTTCAGCGTGAGAGGATAGTCACGGATGCGCGCGCCGCACGCGTTGTACACCGCGTTTGCGACCGCCGCGCCCGCTCCGCAGATACCAAGTTCACCGACGCCTTTTGCCTTCATCGGCGACGATTTTGCGTCGAGCTCGTCGAGAAACACGACCTCCTGATGTGGAATGTCGGCGTGCACCGGCACCAAGTATTCCGCCATGTCGTGATTGACGAAGTATCCGCGGCGCTTATCGACAACGGCTTCCTCCATGAGGGCAGCGCCAACCCCCATCGACATCGCTCCAATAATCTGGCTCCGTGCCGTCTTGGGGTTGAGGATACGGCCCGCTGCGAACACACCGAGCATCCGTCGAACTCGAACCTCTCCCGTATGCCGATCCACGCCTGCTTCGACAAAGTGCGCCCCGAAGGTCGCTTGAGCAAAGCGTTCCGTCAGGTCGCCGAACTCGATCCCGTCTTCGACGGACACGCCGCTGTCGCCGGCAGCATCGGCCAATGAGATCGCTCGCTCGCCGACCCGCATCTCGCCGTTCTCGAATGCTACCTCCTGCGTATTGAGGCCGGCCTTTCGAGCCAGCGCCTCCCGCAGCTTGATGCACGCCGCGTATACGCCCGCCGTCGCACTATTCCCTCCCCATTGGCCGCCGGACCCGGATGATACCGGGAAGCTCGAATCGCCGAGCTCAACGGAAACCCTGTCGAGGGAAACGCCCATCATCTCCGCTGCCGTCTGCGCAATAATGGTGTAACTGCCCGTACCGATGTCCGTCATATCCGTCGCAATCGTCACCGTGCCTTTCTTGTCAACGCTCGCTCGGGCGGCGGACTTCATCGTAAGATTGCCTCGAAATGCCGCGGCGACACCCATTCCAATGAGCCAGCGACCATCGCGCACCTCACCGGGCTTTGGATTGCGGCGGCTCCAGCCGAATTTCTTCGCGCCCGTTTGCATGCACTCGACGAAGCGACGTTCGGAGAATGGCACGCTCGGCCCCTTCTCCGGATCGTGTTGCGTGTCGTTTTTGATCCGAATCTCTACCGGATCCATGCCGACGCGCTCAGCGAGCTCATCCATGGCGATCTCGAGCGCCAGCATGCCGGCTGCCTCGCCGGGGGCACGCATGGCATTGCCCTCTGGCAGATCCAATGTAGCCAGTCGATGCGCAGTCAAGCGCGCCGCGCCGGCGTAGAGTTGACGCGTCTGCTTGGCGGCAATCTCGACATCGCCGCCTTCAAGATCGCCAGACCAGCTCTCGTGTGCGATGGCCGTAATCCGGCCATCCCTCGACGCCCCTAGGCGAATTCGCTGGATTGTTGCTGGTCGATGCGTTGTGTTGTTGTACGCCTGGGGCCGCGTCAGAGCGACCTTTACGGGGCGGCCTGCAGCGCGGGCGCCGAGCGCCGCCATCACAGCATCAGAGCGCACCCAGAGCTTGGAACCGAACCCACCACCGATGTATGGCGAACGGACTCGGATCCGCTCGGGTGGAATGAGCAGCGTCTCGCTCATGTCGCGCACCGCCCAGGCGATCATCTGATTGGATGTCCAGATGTTGAGCTTGTCGCCCTCCCAAGCTGCGACGGTCGCATGGGGCTCCATCATCGCGTGACACTGATCCGGCGTCGTGTATGTCTCGTCGACGCGCACTTCGGCCGCCGCGAATGCCGCCTCGAAATCACCTACCGCCGTGTCGGGAGCGTCACCGCCAGGTTTCTGGGGCTTAACAGCGCTTGCGCGTGCGCTGGCAAGGTCGAAGCGGCCCTCCTCGCGCAAATAATCGACTTTGATCAGATGGGCGGCGGCGCGCGCCTGCTCGAATGTGTCCGCAACAACGATGGCGACGGCTTGATCATAGTGCTGGACATCGGGAGCAGCGAGCATACGAGCTGTATGCGCCTTTGCTTTGCCGAGTTTACCGGCATTCTCGTGCGTCACAATCGCCAGAACACCGGGCGCTCTGCGCGCATCTTCAATATTGATGGAGGCAATCCTGCCCTTGCCGATCCCCGCCCCCAGTATGTGCCCGTAGGCAATATTGTTTGCGACATCATGTCGTTCGTAGGCATAGCGAGCCGTGCCGGTGGTCTTCAAAGGCCCTTCGATGCGGTCGACAGGTTTGCCGACGACGCGACCAACGTCGATGGGATTGGGAGCTGCTGGGGTGTCGAATTTCATCATGTGCGCATCCCTCCCTCCTCGAGCACCGCACTTAGGGTGCGCTCGGTCAGGCGTAGCTTGTATGAGTTGTCCGGTGTGGGGCGCGCATTCGCGAGAGCAGCCTCGGTAATTTCCTTTGCTCCTCGGTCGGCGCTTTTTTCTGCCGCCTCTACGCGCCACGGCTTGGGAGCCAAACCACCAAACGCCAGACGAATGGATCGCTGCTCAGGGTGGACAATTGCTGCGACGGAGACGGTCGCAAAGGCATAGGATGCCCGATCGCGGACTTTCCGATAGACCTGCGTGCCGCCGATGGGCTTAGGAAGCCTGACCGAGGTCACAAGCTCGCCCTGCTCGAGGGCGTTCTCGATATGAGGCGTGTTCCCCGGTAGGCGATGGAAGTCCGCAATAGGGATCTCGCGCTCGCTGCCATCCGGCTTCAGTGTCGCCACAGTCGCATCCAATGCACGCATGGCGACGGCCATATCGGACGGGTGTGTCGCGATGCACGCCTCGCTTGTGCCGAGCACGCCGAGATTTCGGCTGAATCCCTCAAGCGCGCTGCAACCGCTCCCTGGCACGCGCTTGTTGCAGGGTTGATTGATATCGTAGAAGTACGGGCACCGGGTTCGCTGAAGAAGGTTTCCCGCCGTGGTAGCTCTATTGCGCAGCTGTCCTGATGCGCCGGACGCGAGAGCGCGCGCCAACACTGGATAGTGCTGCCGCACACGCTCATCAGCCATCAGGTCGGTGTTCCTGACAGTGGCTCCAATCCTCAATGCGCCGTCCGGCAACTGCTCGATTCGGTCGAGCGGCAGATGATTGATGTCGACGAGTTGATCAGGTGTCTCGATCTCGTGCTTCATGAGATCGAGAAGATTTGTTCCGCCGGCGATGAAGCGCGTGGCTTGGGAGCCGGATGCGGTGGTTATGGCTCCCCGTACGTCGCGCGCTCGTTCGTAGGTGAAGGGCTTCATGTTGCTTGCCCCGCGACCTCTTGAATGGCGTCGATGATGTTCGAATAGGCGGCACAGCGACAGATATTGCCGCTCATGCGCTCTCGAAGCTCCTCAGCACTTGGCTCATATGGGCCGACAAGATCGCGAGAAACGTGGCTTGGTACGCCGGCTTTGATCTCACCGAGGACCGAGACTGCCGAACAGATCTGTCCAGGTGTGCAGTAACCGCACTGGTAGCCGTCGTGGGTGACGAACGCCTTTTGCATCGGGTGCATCCCGTCAGGAGATCCAAGGCCCTCGATCGTCGTAATCTCGTCACCATCGTGCATGACGGCGAGGGAAAGGCAGCTATTGATGCGCCGACCTCCAACCAACATCGTGCACGCACCACATTGCCCGTGATCGCAGCCTTTCTTGCTACCTGTGAGCCTGATGTGCTCGCGTACGGCATCGAGCAGCGTGACTCGCGGGTCCAGATCCAATACGTGAGCGACGCCATTAACCGTCAGGTGGACTGAGTTCATGAGCTGCGGCCTATCCTGTGGAGACTGCGCCGGCGACGATTGAGAATGTGCCGGCACGAGGCGGTGTGCGCTTAAAGCGGCCCCGCCTGCCAGCACGCCGCGGCGTGATATCGGGATGGAGGGAAATCTTCGCATCAGTACAGCTCTCCCGAACAAGACACTACGAGGCGCTCAACGTTCGTGAGCACTTCGTTGGTCAACTCGGCTCGGCTGAAAAGGCTGCACGCAAAGGCCTCCGAACTTCGGATCTAATGCGTCATCGAGAGAATGTGATCGACAATTGTCGGCGGATGGCGAGGCTTGGCCGAGCGGATGAACAGCCAAGTAACTGGCTGCCGACATCGATAGATGGTGCGTCACACTTCGTTGCATCGCTTCGAGTGCGGTACTGATCGAGACGCCAAATTTCTCGTAGTCGCTGAACCTTCAGGAACCAAGTGTCAGCCGGCCCCGTTGCGTCCCCATTGGCACTCCAGCGGCTCCCCTCGCAGGCGCGTAGGGAACGGCAAGAAGAGATCGAGGTGCGCGACCATGGGCAGCGATAATCTGATCAAACGGACGAACGCCTGTCCGCGCGAGCAGATCAATGTGCGCGAAGCAAACGAGCGCGTCGCCATCCTCACTCTTGCACAACGTCAGTTCACGCCGGAGGAATACGAGCGGTTGTGCGCCGATATGGGAAAGGGAGCCGTGGAGTTCCGTTTGCACGACGACGGTATAGTGTTGATGCGGAAGTTTTAGGAGCCAGCTTCGCAGCTAAGCCGCTCGCTTCAGTTGTGGCGAACCTACACTGCGAGGACTGCGGGTAACTTGCTGACAGTGATAGGCGGATCCCATCAGACTTATGGTCGCAACACGACTTTGACGCATCCGTCGGCGCGGGCATTGAACGTCTTGTAAAGATCGGGTCCGTCTTCGAGCCGTCCGCTGTGCGTGATCACGAAGGTCGGGTCGATCTCACCCTTCTCAATGCGCTCGAGGAGACGGGGCAGATAGTGCTGTACAGGCGTCTGGGCCATGCGGAAGGTCAGGCCGCGATTGATTGCTGATCCATTGGCATCTTGTCGAGATAGCCACCGTACACGCCGACAATGGAGACAGTGCCGAAGTTGCGGCAGCAGTGAATGGCTTGTCGCAGCACATGCGGGCGATCGGTTCCGAGGTACGTCGCGACCTTCACGCGGTCGATCATGGAGTCGAGGCTTGCCGTCGCATCTGCTTCGGTGCCGACGGCATCAATGCACGCGTCAGCGCCGCGCCGCTTGGTCAGCTCCATGATGCTCTCGTAGATATCATGGTCGCGGAAGTTGAGCGTCTTTGCGCCTGCTTGCTCTGCGAGAGCCAGCCGCTCCGGCACCGCATCGATCGCGATGACACGTTCTGCGCCGAGCAGGAAGGCACTGCGAATGGCGAATTGTCCGACAGGCCCGCAGCCCCATACCGCGATCGTGTCGCCAGGCTGGATATTGCAGTAATCGGCCGCCATGTAGCCCGTCGGGAAGATGTCCGAGAGAAACAAGACCTGATCGTCGCTCAGACTATCAGGCACTTTGATTGGGCCGACATCGGCATATGGTACGCGGAGATACTCGGCCTGCCCCCCGGAGTAGCCCCCCAGCAGATGCGAATAGCCGAAGAGGCCTGCAGGTGAGTTACCCCAGAGCTCAGCAGCCTTTTCCCGGTCTGGATTGGTGCGCTCGCACGCTGAGTGATAGCCACGTTGGCAGAAGAAGCACTCACCACAGGCAATGGTGAATGGGACCACGACCCGGTCGCCAACCTTGAGCTTGGTATTTTCCCGTCCGACCTCGACGACCTCGCCCATCGTCTCATGGCCGATGATGTCGCCGCTCTCCATGTTGGGAATGATGCCGTTGTAGATATGAAGGTCCGAGCCGCAGATGGCACAGGCCGTTACCTTGATGATGGCGTCGCGCGCGTGCTCGATCTTGGGATCAGGGACGGTCTCGCAGCGCACGTCGTTCTTGCCATGCCAGCACAAGGCTTTCATCGTGAGCTCCTCAATGATCGGCAGTGCCAGGAGCGGCCTGCCTGCGATGTAGCTCAGCAAGCACAGCCGCTGGCGTCACGTTGGCAATGGCCGACTGAAGCTTATTATGCCAACCACTGACGACATCTCCCTCGCCATTCATCATGGCGCGATACCCCGTCTCGGCGACTTCAGCCGGATCGTCCTTTTTGCTCTGGCCCACCTTGGTATCGAGCATGTCCGCACGCTCGAAGAAGTCGGTCTCCGTAGCTCCCGGCATGAGGCATGTCACTGTAACGCCGCTTTCAGCCAGCTCCGCTCGAAGCGCGAAAGAGAAGGAATCGAGAAAGGCCTTGCTGGCGTTGTAGACTGCTTGATAGGTCCCGGGGATGAAACCGGCGATTGATCCGACTATGAGGATGCGCCCGCTGCCCCTCTGCCGCATATCGCGACCGACGCGCTGAATGAGATAGAGCGTCCCGCTGATATTGGTATTGACGACATGGATGATGTCGTCGAATGCCTGATCCAGGAAGCCCCTTGCCAAGGCCCCGCCCGGCGTTTGCCAGCAGGGCATCTACTGGCCTTCCCCCGATGACTTCGCAGAGTTTGTCGACGCCCTCGAGCGTGCTCAAATCCGCCTCGACGCCCACGCAGCGTACTCCCATCGCCTTGAACTGCTCCGCAGACGAAAAGATCTGTGCTTCGTCGGCAGCCACGATGAGATCAAATCCTTCGCGCGCACAGCACTGTGCCAGTTCGTAGCCAATGCCTGTGGACGCCCCGGTTACCACTGCGAGAGGCCTCTCCAGTTGTGCCATTCTTGTCCTCCTGTCAGTTCTCGGTTCGGCCCCAGTGCGGAAATCTTCAAGCGGCAAAGCACCGGCTCGAACGAAGTTCATTGGAGCGCGTTCCAGCCCCCCGTGCCATTATTGCGCTTCGCTTCTCATCGCTCTGCACGACGAAGACGCATGTGTTCGGCAGCGCCGTGTGTCAGATGCGGCGGTAATGATCGCGTGCACCTCCGGGCCGTGACAGCGAAGCAATGAGGAAGAGAGCGATGGCCAAGCCATACAAGGGCCAGCCGTGCATCGCTGCGGTCCAGTGAGTGCGGGGGCCACGTTCGGCCGCTCCCTCCATGATCGCAACTGGTACGCTCACCGCGACCTTGGCGGCGGTCGCGACCGTGCTCGCAGCGGTCTCCTTCGCTGCCGCTTCGTCCTCTCGCTTCTCGCGCCAACGTACGATCAACGCAGCAATCACCCCGAGCGCTGCGAACCCGACCGCCATCAGAAAATAAGCATCCCTATGGCCGAACAGTTCGCTGAGATATACAGCGAGCCCCGCAATCGCAAATCCGGCAGCCAGAGCAAACGGGACAACCACTGACGCTCTCAAGGCGTACCTTGCTGCGATCGAACTCGCCGCCCCGCCAATCCACTTCATAAGCCGCCCAAACATCGGCTGCCTCGCTGCTTTAGCGCGTTGAGTTCTGGGGAACGTATCCGCGCTCAACCCGTTCCGCGTGCAACGTCGTTTTGATGCCTAAGGAGGACCCCATGCCTCGCGGTGACAAATCCAAGTACACCGGCAAGCACGAACGGAAGGCTGATCACATCGCCGAAGGTTATGAGAAGCGCGGCGTGTCCACTAAGGAAGCCGAGCGTCGGGCGTGGGCCACCGTGAACAAGGATGACGGTGGCGGCAAGAAGTCCGGCGGGTCTGGACGAGGCAAGCGCACTGGACAGCCGGCCGCTCATAAGGGAGGACGGATAGGCGGCAAAACCGCTGCATCACGGCCTGCCGCAGCGCGCTCCGCGTCGGCAAAGAAGGCCGCCGCGACCCGCAAGCGGCGTGGCAAGTGACATGACGCGGACTGAGGGTAAGGGTGCTGGCCAATGTGGACCGTATTCGTTGCTGCCGGCAATGATTGGCTGCGTCACCGTGATGCCCGTCTTGGTGCGGCGCTGGCCTACTATTCAGTGTTCTCTCTGGGACCATTGCTCCTCATTGTCGTGAGTGTCGCGGGGCTGTTCTTCGGTCGAGAGGTGGTCTCCACGGCGCTCAACGATCAGCTCCGTTCGTTGCTTGGGCCTGCGGGAAGCCAAGCAGTTGAAGCAATGCTTCAGGGCGCCGGATCGCCAGCGGGTGGCGTGATAGCAGCGACCGTGGGCGTTGTTCTCTTGCTGCTTGCTGCGCTCGGCGTAGTCGCGCAGCTCAAAGATGCACTGAATACTATTTGGGAGACGAAGGAGCCGCAGCACGCCGGGATTTGGGCGTACGTGCGCACCTATCTCGTCTCCTTCGCCGGTATTCTCGCGCTCGGCTTCCTGCTGGCTGTGTCGCTGGTCATCAATACAGCCCTGTCGGGGCTTTCGGGATGGCTCGGCGCGGGCCAAGGTCTGCTGTGGTGGGCCCTGAATTTCGCTGTCTCCCTCGGGGTTCTGTCCGGGCTCTTCGCCATGCTGTTCAGGTGGTTTCCCGACGCCGACGTGGCTTGGCGCGATGCTTTGATCGGGGGGCTCACGACGGCAATGCTGTTCAATATCGGCAAAGCCGCCATATCCTGGTACATCGGCACGCAGGGCCTGGAATCGACCTATGGCGCTGCTGCATCGCTCGTCGTGCTGCTGATCTGGATCTATTACTCGGCCCAGATCCTCCTCTACGGCGCCGAGGTCACACACGTGCTTGGACGCACGGCCTCCTCTCGGGCCGAAGGCCTTTCGCCTTCCTGACAATCTCATTGATCGCCAACGCGGATCCAAATCGCCGCTTCCATTTGGAGCGCGGCGCTTCCTTTCGATCAGCAGCAAGGAACGACTAAGACACTTCAAAGTTCATGAGAGAGGTGATGCCAGTCATCATCGTAACCATGCCAGGCTTCTCTCGGAAGGATCCTCTCTATGAATGCGCACGATCCTATGCGGAGGCGTATGGGCTTTCACCCGAGCGCCTCGGAGGTCGAAGCAGGCAAGCGGGAATCTGTTCTGCGACAGGCCGAGCATCACTTCACGGTAGCCGAGTTCTCAGAGCTTCTCGCCAATATGGCAAGCGGGTGCGTGGACGTTCGCATCTACGATGATGCGATCGTACTCATGCGCGACTTTCGGCCAACTGCTTCTGCCCTATCGCGCTGAGTTTGATCGCTGATGACGCGGCAGGAAGCGCTTTGCATTCGCCCCGCCAGATAACCATCAGCCGCAAAGCTTCAACGTACCAGCGAGCGGCGCGTTGGGCGCATAAGCACCGTTCAGAGCAGTGCTGGAGCGAAGCCATCACTAACTCCGAAGCCGTAGGAAGCAGCCATGACCGCACGGAAAGCCAACTCTAACGGCAAGAAGTCCTCAGCCTCGACGAAGATGCGTTTGGGCGATGCTGGCGAGTTGCACCAAATCGCTTCCCAGCCGGCCGATCGGCTGACGACCAATCACGGTGTGCCCTTAAGCGACAACCAAAACTCGCTCAGAGGCGGCCCTCGCGGCTCGACGCTGCTCGAGGACATGATCTTGCGCGAGAAGATCCAGCACTTCGACCATGAGCGAATACCGGAGCGAATTGTTCACGCGCGCGGCTCCGGCGCTCATGGCTACTTCGAGCTAACGAAGTCATTGGCGAAGCACACGCGTGCCAAGATACTGACCGAGGTCGGACACAAGACTGAAGTCTTCGTCCGATTTTCGACGGTCGCCGGCGGGGCGGGCTCGGTTGATACGCCGCGCGACGTGCGCGGTTTTGCCGTGAAGTTCTATACCAAAGAGGGCAACTGGGATCTGGTGGGAAATAACATCCCCATCTTCTTCATCCAGGATGCCATCAAGTTTCCCGATCTCATTCACGCCGTGAAGATGGAGGCCGATCGCGGTTACCCGCAGGCAGCCAGCGCGCATGATACGTTTTGGGATTTCGTGAGCCTCATGCCCGAGTCCACGCATATGGTCACTTGGGCCATGTCCGACCGAACCATTCCTCGTTCGCTTCGTACGATGGAGGGATTTGGCGTCAACACCTTCCGTCTTGTTAATAGCAAAGGTGAAGGCACGTTCGTCAAATTCCATTGGAAACCCAAGTTGGGCTTGCAGTCCACGTGCTGGGATGAGGCGGTCAAGATTGCGGGCGCCGACCCCGACTATCACCGTCGAGACCTTTTCGAGGCCATTGCGGCAGGCGCTTATCCCGAATGGGACTTCGGAGTTCAGCTAATCAGCGAGGAGCAGGCGGAGAAGCTACCCTTCGATATCCTCGACGCGACTAAGCTCGTGCCGGAAGAGCTCGTCCCCATTCAAATCGTCGGTCGCCTTGTCCTTGATCGCAACCCTGACAACTTCTTTGCCGAGACCGAACAGGTCGCGTTCATGCCAACCAATGTCCCCCCCGGCATCGACTTTTCGGAAGATCCACTGCTTCAGGGTCGCCTCTTCTCATATCAGGACACTCAGCTGTCGCGCCTCGGCACGGTCAACTTCCATCAAATTCCAATCAATCGCGCCAAAGG
>VFQP010003579.1_pt1 | contig 15632 bp, 11 predicted proteins | sample 3512351 | NCBI WGS metagenome assembly VFQP01 (sample SAMN10412372, study PRJNA504923) | tailings metagenome | isolation source: Relicate 1 Philex TSF1 revegetated site | place: Philippines: Tuba, Benguet | collected 2017-08-29 | reverse complement strand
TTCCTGTACCACGCCATCCGGGCCGGGCTGGACATGGGCATCGTCAACGCCGGCATGGTGGGTGTGTACGACGAGCTCGAACCCACGCTGCGCGAACGTGTGGAAGACGTGGTGCTGAACCGGCGTGCCGACGCCGGCGAGCGCCTGGTGGAAGTGGCCGAGAGCGCCAAGGGCCTGGCCAAGGACGACAGCGCCAAGCTGGCCTGGCGTGCCGGCAACGTCAACGAGCGCCTGAGCCACGCGCTGGTGCACGGCATCACCGAGTTCATCACGGCCGACACCGAAGAAGCTTGGGCAGCCATCAGCGCCGGCGGCGGCCGGCCGCTGCACGTGATCGAAGGCCCGCTGATGGCCGGCATGAACATCGTCGGCGACCTCTTCGGTGCCGGCAAGATGTTCCTGCCGCAGGTGGTGAAGAGCGCCCGCGTGATGAAGCAGGCCGTGGCCCATCTGCTGCCCTACATCGAGGCCGAGAAGAAAGCCCTGGCCGACGCCGGCGCCGACGTGAAGAGCAAGGGCAAGATCGTCATCGCCACCGTGAAGGGCGACGTGCACGACATCGGCAAGAACATCGTCACCGTCGTGCTCCAGTGCAACAACTTCGAGGTCGTCAACATGGGCGTGATGGTCCCGTGCCAGGACATCCTCGCCAAGGCCAAGGTGGAGGGTGCCGACCTGATCGGCCTGTCGGGCCTGATCACGCCCAGCCTCGAAGAGATGCAGTACGTCGCCGCCGAGATGCAGCGCGACGACTACTTCCGCGTGAAGAAGATCCCGCTCCTGATCGGCGGCGCGACCACCAGCCGCGTGCACACCGCGGTGAAGATCGCGCCGCACTACGAGGGCCCGGTGGTCTACGTGCCCGACGCCAGCCGCTCGGTGGGGGTGTGCAGCGAGCTGCTGTCCGACGAGCGCGCCGCGCGCTACATCGCCGAGCTGAACACCGACTACGAACGCGTGCGCCAGCTGCACGCCAACAAGAAGCAGGTGCCGCTGGTGAGCCTGGCCGAGGCGCGTGCCAACAAACACGCCATCGACTGGGCGGCCTGCACGCCGCCGAAGCCGCGCGTGACCGGCCGCCGCGTGCTGAAGAACTACGACCTGGCCGAACTCGCCGCCTGCATCGACTGGGGCCCGTTTTTCCAGACCTGGGACCTGGCCGGCCCGTTCCCGGAAATCCTGCGCGACGAGGTCGTCGGCCACGAGGCGCAGCGCGTGTTCTCCGACGGCAAGCGCATGCTGCAGCGGCTGATCGAAGGCCGCTGGCTGCAGGCGCACGGCGTGTTCGCGCTGCTGCCGGCGGCCACCGTGGACGACGACGTGATCGAGGTCTACACCGACGAGAGCCGCTCGCAGGTGGCGCTGCGCTGGCAGCCGCTGCGGCTGCAGACCGAGCGGCCGGTGGTCGATGGTGTGAAGCGGCCCAACCGCTCGCTGGCCGACTTCGTCGCACCGCGGCCCGAACATGGCGGGCCGCCGGACTACGTCGGCGTGTTCGCGGTGACGGCCGGCCTGGGCGTGGACAAGAAAGAAGCGCAGTTCCTCGCAGACCACGACGACTACAGCGCCATCATGCTCAAGGCCCTGGCCGACCGCCTGGCCGAGGCCTTCGCAGAACGGCTGCACCAGCGTGTGCGCACCGAGTTCTGGGGCTACGCGGCCGACGAAGCGCTGAGCAACGAGCAGCTCATCGCCGAGCAGTACAGCGGCATCCGCCCGGCGCCGGGTTACCCGGCCTGCCCCGAGCACGGCATCAAGCGCGCGATGTTCGAGCTGCTGAAGGCCGAGGACATCGACATGGGCCTGACCGACAGCCTGGCGATGACACCGGCCGCCAGCGTCAGTGGCTTCTACCTGGCGCACCCGGACGCGCGCTACTTCAACGTGGGCCGCATCGGCGAAGACCAGCTGGCCGACTTCGCGGCCCGCCAGCAGATGGACGAGGCCGCGGCCCGGCGCGCGCTGGCGCCGCTGCTGGGCTGAGGAGCCGCGCGGGCCTGACGACCGGTATCAACGGCATCCATAGGTAACAGCAGGCATCGGGCAGGCCTCTTCCCGGGGTTGATGGCATGCGGCTTGCCGAGAATCCGGCCCAGCCTTTGCCCATGCCGATGTCCGAACCGAGTTCCCTTCCGCGGCCCGCCGCCCGCCGTGCCCGCGCGGCCCGCGCCACGCGCGGCCTGGCCGTCAGCCTGTTCGCCGTCTGGCTGGCCGCCTGCGGCGGTGGTGGTGCCAGCACCACCGACACCCCGGGGCCGCCGACCGCCGCCCCGCCGCCGCCCGTCACGCCGCCCGCGCCTCCACCGCCTTCGCCACCACCACCGCCGTCCCCACCGGTGGTCGAGCGGCCAGGCTCGCGGCAGGAGGCCATGCGCTTCCTCACGCAGGCCAGCTTCGGCCCCACCGAGGCCTGCATCGAGCGGCTCACGACCCTGGGCTACGCCGCCTGGATCGACGAGCAGCTCGCGGCGCCGGCCAGCGGCCACCGCGCGCACTGGGAACAACGCGATACGCAGCTGCGCGGCAGCGGCAGCCGCGCCGGCACCGACCAGGTCGTCGAGGCCTTCTGGAAACACGCGCTGAGCGGCAACGACCAGCTGCGCCAGCGCGTGGCCTTTGCGCTGTCGCAGATCTTCGTGATCTCGATGCTCGACGACAACGTGGCCAGCGAGCCGCGCGCCGTCGCGGCCTGGATGGACCTGCTGGCCACCGAGGGCCTGGGCAGCTACCGCCAGCTGCTGGAAGGCGTGTCGCGCCATCCGGTGATGGGCAGCTACCTCTCGCACCTGCGCAACCAGAAGGCCAACCCCGCCACCGGCCGCGTGCCCGATGAAAACTACGCCCGCGAGGTGATGCAGCTGTTCTCGATCGGCCTGGTCGAGCTGAACGAAGACGGCTCGACACGCCTGGTCGGCGGCGCACCGGTCGAGACCTACGGCAGCGACGACGTCAGCGGCATGGCCAAGGTGTTCACCGGCTGGAGCTGGTCCTGCCCGGCCTGGCCCGACAACGCCTGCTTCCTGCGCGGCCTGGTCGGCGGCAGCGGCGACCTGGACCGCGCCTTCAAGCCCATGCTCGGCTACGCGCAGTTCCACAGCACCGAAGAGAAGCGCTTCCTCGGCACCAGCATCGCCGCGCAGACCACGGCCGACCCGGCCGCCAGCCTGGGCGTGGCGCTGGACCGCCTCGCGGCGCACCCGAACGTCGCGCCCTTCATCGGCCGCCAGCTCATCCAGCGCCTGGTCACCAGCAACCCGAGCCCCGCCTATGTGCGCGACGTGAGCCGCGTCTGGGCCGACAACGGCAGCGGCCAGCGTGGCGACCTGAAGGCCGTCGTCAAGGCCATCCTGATGCACGCCGAGGCGCGCCAGCAGTCCGACACCTCGGGCAAGCTGCGCGAGCCGGTGCTGCGCCTGGCGGCCTTCCTGCGCGCCTTCGACCACGGCAGCGACAGCGGCGCCTTCCGTGTCGGCGTCACCGACAGCGCCGCCAGCGCGCTCGGCCAGACGCCGCTGCGCGCGCCCTCGGTGTTCAACTTCTGGCGCCCCGGCTACGTCGCACCGGGCACCCATGCCGCCGCGCGCGGGCTGGTCGCGCCGGAGCTGCAGGCGGTGCACGAAACCAGCGTGGCCGGCTACGTGAACTACATGCGCGACGCCATCACGCTGGGCGTCGGCAGCCTCAACGGCACGGTCGACGGCGTGGTGCGCAACCGGCGCGACCTGCAGGCGGGTTATGCCGACGAGCTGGCGCTGGCCGGCGACCCCGCCGCGCTGGTGGACCGTGTGCTCGGCAAGCTGCTCTACGTGACGCCGCCGGCCGCGCTGCGCGACGAGATCGTCGGCGCAGTGCAGAGCATCGCCCTCCCCGCCAGCGGCAGCGGTGTCGAGACCGCGCGGCGCCAGCGCGTCGGCACCGCGCTGCTGCTGGCCGTGGCCAGCCCCGAGTACCAGGTGCAGCGCTGATGAACCCGCCCCGCCCCATGCGCCCAGTTCCCGTGCTGGACGCCGAGTTCCGCGCCTCGCGTCGCCTGTTCCTGCGCCAGGCCGGCGCGCTGGGCCTGGTGGCCGGCGCCGGTGCGCCGCTGGCGCTGAACCTGATGGCCGCCAGCCATGCCGCCGCGGCCGACGCCAGCGACTACCGCGCCCTCGTCTGCATCTTCCTGTTCGGCGGCAACGACAGCTACAACACCGTGCTGGCCACCGACCCCACCAGCTGGGCGGCCTACACCGCCGTGCGCCAGCAGATGCCCGACTCGCTGGCGCTGATGGCCGCCGGCACGCCGCCCTCGGCCCTGGCCGCACCGGGTTCGCCGGCGCGGCTGGGCGGTGTGCTGCCGCTGTCACCGCTCACGTCGGACACGCACCCGGGCCGCAGCTTCGCGCTGCACCCGCTGCTCGGCCGCATGGCGCCGCTGTTCAACACCGAGCGCCGCCTCGCGGTGCTGGCCAACGTCGGCCCGCTGCTGCAGCCGACCACCAAGCTGCAGCACTACACGCCCACGCACCCGCGGCCGGCCGCGCTGTTTTCGCACAACGACCAGCAGAGCACCTGGCAGTCGCTGGGGCCCGAGGGCACCACGGTCGGCTGGGGCGGCCGCATCGGCGACCTGCTCGCCGCCGGCAACACCCGCGCCACCTTCACCACCGTCTCGGCCTCGGGCAATGCGGTGTTCCTGTCGGGCCAGAGCGTGCGGCAGTACCAGATCGGCTCCACCGGCACCATCCGCCTCGGCGCCGACGTGCGTGGCGAAACCTTCGGCTCGGCTGCCATCACCGCGGCGCTGGAACGCGTTGCCAGCCGCGCGCGCGGCAGCCATGTGCTGGAGCGCGACCTGGCGGAGGTGACGGCGCGCAGCATCGACACCGAGGCCCTGCTGCGCGACGCGCTGCGCCCGGCCAGCGAAGCGCCCTTCGGCACGCCGCCCGGCCCGGCGGGTGTCTACAGCCCGGTGGCCGACCCGCTGCTGAGCAACGTGAACCCGATCGACGGCACCACGGTGCTGAACCCGCTGGCGCAGCAGCTGCAGGCGGTGGCACGCATGATCGACGCCGGCCGGCGCGGCACCAGCGGCGTGCGGCGCCAGGTGTTTTTCGTGAGCCTGGGCGGCTTCGACACGCACGACTCGCAGAACCGCAACCACACCCAGCTGCTGGCGCGCCTGGACCACGCCATCGGCTACTTCGACGGCGTGCTCGGCGCACTCGGCGCGCAGGACAACGTCACCACCTTCACCGCCAGCGACTTCGGTCGCACCTTCACGAGCAACGGCGACGGCACCGACCACGGCTGGGGCGCGCACCACTTCGTGCTTGGCGGCGCGGTGCGTAGTGGCCAGGTCTTCGGCCGCTTCCCGACGCTGGCGATGAAAAACGCCGACAACCCCGGCTTCGACGGCAGCCCCGACCAGCTCGGCAACGGCATCCTGCTGCCGACCACCAGCGTCGACCAGTTCGGCGCCACGCTGGCGCGCTGGATGGGCCTGAGCGCCAGCCAGGCGCTGGAGGTGTTCCCGAACCTCGCGAACTGGAACAGCAGCTTGCGCGACCTGGGTCTGCTGCGCAGCTGAGCCGCGGCCGCGCGGCCTACACGCGGAACGCCGTCTCCGCCGCCAGACCGGCGGCGGCATAAGGCGGCCCCAGCACCGAGAGGTTCGGCGTCTGGCTGGCCGGCATGGCGGCACGCACCGTGGCGTGCAGCCGCGCGTAGCTGCCGTCGAAACGCCCGCCGTCCCAGGCCTGCAGCAGCTGGCCGGTGAAGGCGCCGTTTTTTTCGCCGTCCATCGCCACCTGGTTGTCCTGGCAGCCGGAGATCAGCAGCACCGCCGGCCTGAACGGCCCGGTCAGCGCCAGCGCGCCGGCCGCCGGGCCGCTGAAGGCCACCTGGGCCAGCGCGGCATCGGGGTCGGCCCGCGCTGCGCGGCGGCCGGGCGCGGCGGCGGTGAAGACATCGCGCTGCAGCCGGTCGTAGTCGCCGCGGTGCGCGCGGTAGACCTGCTGCGCCACCTCATCCGGCATCAGCCGCGCCCGGGCGCCGGACGCCAGCGCCGGCTCGCGCCCGGTGCGCGTGACGGTGCCGCTGTGGCAGCTGTCGGACAACACCACCACGCGCACGCCGTCGCCGAAGCGGCTGAGCTCGAAGTACAGCTCGTCGTCGAGCAGCTGGCCGTCGAACAGGCACCAGGTCTCGTCGAAGCGGTCGTCCTCGTCGCGGTTGGTGTCGGGCACCTGGCCGCCGTGGCCGGAGAAGCTCAGCAGGAACAGATCGCCGGCCACCAGCGAATCGGCCGCATGGCGCAGCGCCCCGAGGAAAGCGGCGCGCGTGGCCTCGGCGGTGAGCAACTGCATCGGCACCATGCCCTGGCCCTGCGCCAGCGCAGCCAAGTCGCGGGCATCGGCCTCGCAGGCGGCCAGCGGGCCGTCCCAGCCGGCGTAGTGCGCCGGGTCGACGGTGTTCAGCCCCAGGTGCAGCGACCAGGCCTTGGCGGCGGGCGCGCGGCTGGAAGATCTTGTCACCAAGCTCGTCACCATGGGCTCCCCCTGCTTGAACCGGCTCTGCGATGATCCCGCCGCCGCGCGCCGCCGCCCATCCCCTGGAACACCACGGCCACCGCGCCCCGAACCGACATGCCGCCGGCTCCCCTCGCCCAGTTGCGCCTGCGTGGCGCCCCCGCGGCCACGCTCGCCGGCACCGCGTGGCCGCTGGCCGCGCCCGACGCGCTGCTGCTGGCCTGGCTGGCGCTCGAAGGCGCGACGTCGCGCGAGCGCCTGGCCGCGCTGCTGTGGCCCGACAGCCCGGCCGAGACCGCGCGCAATGCGCTGCGCCAGCGCCTGTTCCGGCTGCGGCGCCAGTGCGGCGCCGAGCTGGTCGACGGCACGGTGCTGCTGGCGCTGGCCGAAGGCGTTGAACACGATCTCGGCGAGGGCACGCCGCTGCTCGGCACGCTGGCCGCGCCGGGCCTGCCCGAACTCGAAGCCTGGCTGGCGCGCCACCGCGCAGGCCGTGCCGCCGCGGCGCGGCAGCAACTGGCCGGCCGCATCCAGGCACTCGAAGCCGCTGGCGAGGCCGGCGAGGCCTTGCCGCTGGCGCTGGAACTGCTCGAAGCCGACCCGCTGAGCGAAGACGCACACCGCCGCGTGATGCGGCTGCACTACCTGCGCGGCGACCGCGCCGCAGCGCTGCTGGCCTTCGACCGCTGCGAGCAGTTGCTGAAGGACGAGATCGGTACCGCGCCATCGGCCGAGACCCTGGCCCTGCTGGCCACCTTCGAGCGCGCGGCGCCGATCACCGCCGCCGCGCCGCAGCGCCGGCCCGTGCCGGCCGCCCTGCTGCGCCCGCCACGCCTGGTGGGCCGCGACGCCGAACGCGCCGCGCTGGCGCAGGGACTGGCCGCCGGGCATGTGGTGGTGCTGCTGGGCGAGGCCGGCATGGGCAAGTCGCGGCTGCTGCAGGCGCTGGCCGCCGACGAACCGCGCTGGCTGCACGTGAGCGGCCGGCCTGGCGACACCCTGGTGCCCTATGCCACGCTGACGCGCGCGCTGCGCGCCGTGCTCGGCGCGGCACCCACCGCCGCCAGCGCCGCCGGCGCCGCGCTGCTGGCCCCGCTGCTGCCGGAACTGGCGCACGCCGGGCGTGCCGCCGCGCTGCCCGCGCTGGCGCCGACACCGCTGCTGCGCCCGGTGCGTGCGCTGCTGCAGCAGGCCGCGCGTGGCGAGCTGCCGGGCACGCCAGGGCCGGTCGACGGCCTGCTGCTCGACGACCTGCACTTCGCCGACACCGCCACGCTGGAGCTGCTGCAAGGCCTGCTCGCCGCCCCACGCGACGACCCCGACGGCGCGCTCACGCTGCGCATCGTGCTCGGCCTGCGCCCACCGGCCGCGGCCAGCGCACCGGCGGTGCTGCTCGACGCGCTGGCCGCCGCCGGCCCGCAGGTGCGGCTGGCGCTGCAGCCGCTGGCCCCGGCGGCGCTGGCCGAGCTGGTCGACGCGCTGGCGCTGCCGGGCCTGGCGGGCCGCGACATCGCCGAGCGGCTGCACGCGCGCACCGGCGGCAACCCGCTGTTTGCGCTCGAAACGCTCAAGCTGCTGTGGGCCGAAGGCGGTGCCGCCACGGTGGTCGGCGACGCCGCGCTGCCGCGGCCGCAAACGCTGGCGCAGCTGATCGGCCAGCAGCTGGCGCGCCTGTCGCCGGCCGCGCTGCAGCTGGCGCGCGTGGCCGCGGTGGCCAGCGTGGACTTCTCGCTGGAGCTGGCCGAAGTGCTCACCGGCCAGGGCGCGCTGGCGCTCGCCGACCCGTGGGCCGAACTCGAAGCCCAGCAGGTGCTGCGTGGCACCGCGTTTTCGCACGACCTGGTGCACGACGCCGTGCTGCAAGGCCTGCCCGAGATCATCGAACGCCATCTGCACGGGCGCTGCGCCGCCTTCCTCGAAGCCTGGCGCGGCGAGCCGCCGCCCGACCCCGCCCGCATCGCCGCGCACTGGGAGGCCGCGGGCCAGCGCGTGAAGGCGCTGCCGGCGCTGCGCGACGCGGCCGAGCGTGCGCGCCGCGCGCAGCGCGAGGGTGAACGCATCCTGCTGCTCGAACACGCCGCCGACATCGCCGAGGCCGAGGGCCGGCTCGACGAAGCCTTCGACCTGGTGCACGCCGCCATCGACGGCCACATGAACGGCCTGCGCCAGCACGACGGCCTGCCGCTGCTGGAGCGCCACGCGCTGCTGGCACGCACGGCCTGGCAGCAGGCGCGCGTGGCGGCCAACCGGGCCTGGTATGCGGCGGTGCTGGGCCACTGGGACCAGGCCCTGACCGAAGGCCGCGCCGCGCTGGCCCTGGCCGAGCCGCTGGGCGACCGCGCACTCACGGCCTCGGTGCAGCAGCGGCTGGGCGCCGCCATGGGCATGGCCGGCGCTTTCGACGAAGCCCTGGCCCACCTGCGCGCCGCCGAGGGCTGGATGCGCAGCGAGGCCGCACCGGAAGACCGGCTGGAGTTCGAAGGCAACCTCGCCGCGGTGCTCGACAACCTCGGCCGCCATGGCGAGGCGCGCGAGCACCACGCGCGCGCCATCGCTGCCGCCGCGCAGCACGCCGAACCGCCACACCGCGCCACCTTGCTGGCCAACGACGCACTGAGCCGGCTCGACGCCGGCGACGCCGCCGGCGCGCTGGAGCAGGCGCTGCTGGCCCAGCGCATCGTGCAGCAGGCCGATGCCAGCGCCGGCAGCGACGGCTTCATCGCCGTGCTGCTGGCCCAGGCCGAACGCGGCCTGGGGCGCTACGCCACCGCGCTGGCCTGGTGCGAACGTGCCGAGGCCATCTTGAGCGAGCGGGTGCCGGCGCGGGTGCCGGTGGCGCGCATGCACCGCGCCCATGTCTGGCTCGACCTGGCCCAGCACGGCCGCGCGCAGCAGCTGCTGGCCGGCGACGGCGTGGCGCTGGCGCGGCGGCTGCCGCCGCGTTACGGCGTGCGCTGGCGCGTGCTGCTGGCGCGGCTGGCGCGCCGGCTGGGCGCGGCCGACGAGGCCGCCGCCTGGCTGGACGAAGCCGCGGCGGCCCTGCCCGCGGTGGGCTGGCCGGAGCTGGCGCTGATCGTGCGCACCGAGCAGGCCCTGGCCTCGGCCGGCGCTCCTGACACCCTGGTCGCACTGGCATCGGTGGCCACCGACGCCGCCCGCCTGGGCCTGGCCGGCGCCGAGCTGGCGGCCTGGCTGCACCTGGCCTGGTTGTCGCCCGATGCCGCCTTTGCGGTTCAGGCGGCGGAGCGGGCACTCACCTTGTCAAGCCAGGTCGAAGCCCTGCACACCGACCGCGCCTGGCGCTGGCTGGCCCCGGCGCGCGCGCTGGCGCGGGCCGGCCGGCACGCCGAGGCCGAGGCGCTGGCCGAGCAGGGCCGCGAGTGGCTGCGCCACACCGCCGCCACCCAGGTGCCGCCGGCCTTTGCCGACAGCTTTCTGCACCAGCACCCGGTGCACCGGCTGCTGCGCGCCGCGCTGGTCTGAACGCCTGAACGCGGAGCCCGGGCCGCCGGCGCGTGACGCCGGCCACCGCGGGCCGTAACGCCAGCGTCACGCCCTGCGGCCTACAACCCGGCACCGGTCGCGAACCCGTGGCCGCGCAGAAACCAGAGAACGCCAGGGAGTCCCCATGAACATGAGCACCAGCATCGCTGACACCGAGGCCCGGCCGCAGGACTTTCGCGACGCCGGCTGGATCGGCCTGGACGACGGCGCCGATGCCGACGAACTGAACGCCAAGGCCGACGATGCCGACGCACAACTGCTGGGCGCCGTCGCCTGCGCCGCCTTTGCGACGCTGGCGCTGGCCCTGGTCAGCAGCCTGCCGATGCCGCCGGTGCTGTGATCAGGCCTCGGCCGCCAGCCGCTCGCGCAGCACGCGCTCGAAGACCTCGGCCGGCTGGCCGCCCTGCACCAGGTAGCGCCGGTCGATGACCACCGAGGGCACGCTGCGGATGCCGGCCTGCTGCCACTCGGCCTCGGCGGTGCGCACCTCGGCGGCGAAGCGGCTGCGGTCGTCGACCACGCCGGCGGCCTCGGCCGCATCGAGCCCGGCCGCCGCCGCGGCCTCCAGCAGCACCTCGCGCGCCGCCGGGTTGCGGCCTTCGCCGTGGTAGGCCTTCAGCAGGGACTGCTTCACCGCCTTCTGGGCCGCGGCCGACTGCAGCCCGGCCCAGTGCAGGAGCCGGTGCGCGTCGAAGGTGTTCCACACGTGTGCCCGCGCGCCGAACGCGAAGCCGACGTCGGCGCCGCGCTGGTGCAGCGTGGCGCGGTTGGCGGCCAGCTGCGCGTCGCCCATGCCGTACTTGGCCTTCAGGTACTCGGCCGCATCGGCGCCTTCGGCGGCCATGTCGGGGTTCAGCTCGAAGGGCTGGAAGTGCAGCTCGACGCGGGCCGCGTCCTCGCCCAGCGCGGCCAGCGCGCGGTCCAGGCTCGCAAGGCCGATGGCACACCAGGGGCAGGCCACGTCGGACACAAAATCGATGCGCATCGGAAGATTCCTTTGAAGTCGCTCAGCCTGGCCGCGCCGCCTGCTGCTTCAGGAACGAAGCGGCATCGGTCAGCGGCACACCCAGCGCCGCGGCCGCGGCCGGGCTCTCGGGCTCACGGGGCTGCGCCAGCAGCCAGTTCAAGGCCATGATGTTGGCGGCGGCCTCGGAAAACGGCCGCATCAGGGTCTTCTGCAGCGAGAACACCCAGGCCGGCGTGCCGACCACCGACACCGGCCTTTGCAGCGCGGCCGCGGCCAGGTCGGCCACCTGCCCCCACGACAAGGCCTCGGGCCCGCCGACCGCCAGCGTGGTGTTCGCCGCTGCAGCGTGGCGCGTGGCCGCGACGCAGCAGCGCGCCACGTCGTCGACCGCGATGAAAGCCTGGCGCACGCCGGCATGGCCGGGCACGACCAGCAGGCCGCGGCTTTCGGCCAGGCCACCCACCACGCCCATGAAGCGCTGCAGAAAAGGCCAGGCACGGCCGGTGAGCGGTGCCAGGTCGCCGCGCGTGGCCAGCGCCAGGCCGGCCAGCGCGAACCAGTCGTCCATGAACGGCGCAAAACGCAGCACCGCGTGCGGCAGGCCGCTGTCGCGCAGCCGTGCTTCGGTGCGGCGCTTCACCACCGACAGCGGCACGCGGCGGTCCCACGGCGTTTCCGGCACCGAGACCAGCACCACCCGTTCCGCCTGGTGCCGGCGGCAAGCCTCGAACAGCGCGGCATAGCCGGCGTCGTCCACGCTCGCCAGGCGGCTGCCGTTCAGCGGCGCCACGGCGTTGGCGCTGGCGATCACGCTGCCCACGCCGCGGCAGGCGGCATCCAGGCTGGCCGGGTCGGTGAGGTCGGCATGCACGATGTCCACGTGCGGCAGCCGCAGGTGCTGCTGCTTGGAACTCTTGCGCACCAGCGCGCGCACCGGGCGCCGGGCGGCCGAGAGCTGCTGCACGAGGCGCGTGCCGAGCTGGCCACTGGCGCCGACGACGAGCGTGGGCCGGTGGTGGCCGGGCATCGGGGGTGGCGGGGGAGGAATTCGCGTCTTCATCGTGCAGCAGTTCAGCGGGTTCAGCGCGCCCGCGCCAGCTTCGGGTCCAGCAGGTCGCGCAGGCCGTCGCCCATCAGGTTCAGGCCCAGCACGCTGGCCATGATGGCCGCACCGGGCCAGACCGCCAGCAGCGGCGCCTGGAACAGCTGCGTCTGCGCCTCGGCCAGCATGCGGCCCCAGCTGGGCTGCGGCGGCTGCGTGCCCAGGCCCAGGAAGCTCAGCGCGGCCTCGGCCAGGATGGCGGTGGCGAAGCTGATGGTGGCCTGCACGATCAGCGCGCCGGCAATGTTGGGCAGCACGTGGTGGCGCGTGATGGCCAAGGGCGTGAGTCCGGCGGCACGCGCCGCCGTCACGTACTCGCGCGCCCACACCGCCTGCGCGCTGCCCCGCGCCACGCGCGCGAACACCGGCACGTTGAAGATGCCGATGGCCACGATGCTCATCACCAGCCCCGGGCCGTAGATCGCCGTCAGCATGATGGCCGTCAGCAGCGCCGGGAAGGCAAACGCGAAGTCGCTGGCGCGCATCACCAGCTCGTCGAACCAGGGCCGGCCCTGGGCCTGCGCCGCGGCCGCCGCGCAACCCAGCGCCACGCCGAACACCAGGCCGATGCCGACCGCGACCACGCCGACGACGATGCTGTTCTGCGCGCCCACCATCAGCTGCGAGACGATGTCGCGGCCCAGGCTGTCGGTGCCCAGCCAGTTCGCGGCCGAGGGCGCGGCGAGCTTGTTCGGGATGTCGATCTCGGCCGCCGGGTACGGCGTCCACACCAGCGACAGCAGCGCCACCACCACCAGCAGCAGGCTCAGCAGCGCACCGGCGACAAAGCTCTTGTGGCTGCGCGCACGCGCCCAGGCGCCGGCCCTTGCACCGCGAGGGGCGACGGGCGCGGGCTGAGAGGCTGGGAGATCCGGGAGATCGGCGCCGGGCGGCATGGCCGGGAGTGTAGGGACGCCGCCACCTTGTCAACGAGGGCCGCCGCCCGGGCGTTGAACCGGTTCCTGAAACGGATCCTTTACCCTGTCACCTCCGCCGGAGCCCTTTGATGATGACCAGCCGCCGCCAGTTCATCCAGATCGTCCCCCTTGCCGCCTGCGGCACGCTGCTCGCCCGCGGTGCGCTCGCGCAGGCCAATGTGCTCGACGAGAAGAGCCCGCAGGCCCAGGCCCTGGGCTACGTGGCCGACGCGGCGCGCGCCGACAAGGTCAAGTTCAAGACCTTCGCCGCCGGCCAGCACTGCGGCAACTGCGCGCTGTTCCAGGGCAAGCCCGCCGACGCCACGGCCGGCTGCCCGCTGTTCGCCGGCAAGGTGGTGGCCGGCAAGGGCTGGTGCGGCGCCTGGGCCAAGAAGGCTTGAGAAGCGCCGTGCCCCCTGCCGCATGACGGCCGAAACCGGCCGCCGCCTGATCGCCGTGCGCGTGAAGCCGCGCTCGTCCAAGCCGGGCCTGGTCGAAGAGGCCGACGGCAGCTGGACCGCCCGGCTGCGCTCGCCACCGGTCGACGGCCGCGCCAACGAGGAGCTGATCGCGCTGGTGGCGGCGCACTTCGGCCGGCCGCGTTCGGCGGTGACGCTGCTCGCCGGCGCCACGGCGCGGCTCAAGCGGCTGGTGGTCGACTGAGCAGCAAGCCGTTTTCGGCCAGCGTCTCGGCCAGCCCCGCGGCGAAGGCCTCGTAGCCCGCCGCGTTGGCATGCACGGCATCGCTCTTCAGCCGGTCATCAGCCAGCACGGTACTCCAGCCGTCGGCATGCAGCGGCACGCCGGTTTCGGTGGCGATCTCGGCGTACAGCGCGTGGTCCGACAGCGAACCCGTGAGTTGCGAGGACAGCGTCGGCCGCGGCACGGCCACCAGCAGCGCCTGGGCGCCGGCCCCGCGGATGCCGGCCAGCAGCGCACGCAGGTTGGCACGCAGCGCCTGCTCGTCCATGCGGCGCAACAGGTCGTTGCCGCCGGTGCACAGGATCACCAGCGCCGGGCGGTGTTCGTCCAGCAGCGCCGGCAGGCGTGCGAGCGTCTGCGCCGACAGCTCGCCCGGAACTCCCGCATTCACCACCTGCCAGCCGCTGCGCGCCGCCAGCACCGCCGGGTAGGCGGCCTCGGGCGCGGCGCCCGTGCCGTAGGTGAGCGAGTCGCCCAGCGCCAGCACGGTGGCGCCGGCCGGCACGGCCTGGCCACGCGGGGCCGGCTTCTTGCCGCAGGCGGCCAGCGCAGCCGACAGCAGCGTGGCCACCGCCGCCAGCAGGCCCGCGCGGCGCTTCATGCCAACAGCGGCTTCAGGAAACGCCCGGTGTGGCTGGCCTCGCAGGCCGCCACCGTCTCCGGCGTGCCGGCTGCCACCACGCGGCCGCCGCCGGCGCCGCCCTCGGGCCCCATGTCCACCAGCCAGTCGGCGGTCTTGATCACGTCGAGGTTGTGCTCGATCACGACGATGGTGTTGCCGGCATCGCGCAGCTGGTGCAGCACCTTCAGCAGCAGCTGCACGTCGTGGAAGTGCAGCCCGGTGGTGGGCTCGTCCAGGATGTACAGCGTGCGGCCGGTGTCGCGCTTGGACAGCTCCAGCGCCAGCTTCACGCGCTGCGCCTCGCCGCCACTGAGCGTGGTCGCGGCCTGGCCGAGGCGGATGTAGCCCAGGCCCACGTCCAGCAGCGTCTGCAGCTTGCGCGCGAGGCTGGGCACGGCGCTGAAGAAGGCGTGCGCGTCCTCGACCGTCATCTCCAGCACCTGGGTGATGTTGCGGCCCTTGTAGAACACCTCCAGCGTCTCGCGGTTGTAGCGCGCGCCCTTGCACACGTCGCAGGGCACGTAGACGTCGGGCAGGAAGTGCATCTCCACCTTGATGACGCCGTCGCCCTCGCAGGCCTCGCAGCGGCCGCCGCCGCTGGCGGCGCCGACGTTGAAGCTGAAGCGCCCGGCGCCGTAGCCGCGCTCGCGCGCCATCGGCACCTCGGCGAACAGCTCGCGGATCGGCGTGAACAGGCCCGTGTAGGTTGCCGGGTTGCTGCGCGGCGTGCGGCCGATGGGGCTCTGGTCGACGTTGATGACCTTGTCGAAGTGCTCCAGCCCGTCGATGCGCGTGTGCGGCGCCGGCTCGGCGTGGCTCTGGTACAGCTTCTTCGACACCGCGGTGTACAGCGTGTCGTTGATCAGCGTGCTCTTGCCGGAGCCGCTGACGCCGGTGACGCAGGTGAGCACGCCCAGCGGGATGTCGACGTCGACACCGCGGCCGTCGGCACCGTGCAGGTTGTTGCCCCGCGCGCCGACGATGGACAGCCGCGGCGGTGCCTCGCCGAAGCCGCTGCCACGGCGCTTCTTGGGCACCGCGATCTTCAGCACCTGCGCCAGGTAGCGGCCGGTCAGCGAATCGGCGTTCGCGGCCACTTCGTCGGGCGTGCCCTGGGCCATCACGCGGCCGCCGTGCACACCGGCGCCAGGGCCCATGTCGATCACGTGGTCGGCGGCGCGGATCATGTCCTCGTCGTGCTCCACCACCAGCACGCTGTTGCCCAGGTCGCGCAGGTGCTGCAGCGTGCCGATCAGGCGGTCGTTGTCGCGCTGGTGCAGGCCGATGCTGGGCTCGTCGAGCACGTACA
>VFQP010003578.1_pt1 | contig 15635 bp, 17 predicted proteins | sample 3512351 | NCBI WGS metagenome assembly VFQP01 (sample SAMN10412372, study PRJNA504923) | tailings metagenome | isolation source: Relicate 1 Philex TSF1 revegetated site | place: Philippines: Tuba, Benguet | collected 2017-08-29 | reverse complement strand
CGGCGTCGCCCTCCGCGCCATTTCCGGCGCATTGCTCTTCAGGGAGGCCGGCATTCTTACCTTGCCTAACGGGCATCCACGCTGAAATGAACTCGCCGGTTGAGCCGGTAACAGGCTTCGTTCTCGTCGGTGCACTGCGGCTTCTCTTTACCAAACGAAACCAGCCGGAAGCGCTCTCGCGAAAGCCCCAATCCGCTCAGGAACTCGAGTGACGCTTGCGCGCGCCGGTCCCCTAGGCCGAGATTGTATTCCGCGGAGCCTCGCTCATCGCAGTGGCCTTCGATCAAGATCGTTTCCGCCGGAAACTCGTTGAGGATCGTTCGCAAAGCCGCCGCGTTCGCCTCCAGCGTCGATCGAGCCTCGGCATTCAACGAGTTCTGGTCGTAATCGAAGTAAGCATCGCGCACTTCCCGCGCCAGTCGCTCGGCTAGCGTAACTTTCTCCACCACGGCCGGTCGTGTCGCCTCGGGAGCCGGAGTGAAAACGTTGAGCGTAAGGCTCCGCGTTGCCTCTCCTCCGGGCCCCTTTGCCGACAAGATGTAAGTGGTGCTGGTGCTCGGCCTCACCTCGACCGAACCCTCCGCCTCCACCTTCCCGATACCCGGCGTTATCTCTATCTCTTCGGCCCCCGTCACCGACCAACTCATCCTTGATGAATTTCCCGCGCTAATGGAACTGGGCTCGGCGCTGAATGCCAGGATCCTCGGAGCTTCTACTTTCGGTTTTTCCACTGCCACGGGCTCCGGCGGCGGTGCCGGAGCTTGTACAACTTTCTTCCTGCATCCCGTCAGACCAACGCTCAGAATCAATGAGATCGCTAATAAACGCCAAACCGTGTGCATATCGTATAGGGCTCTAGCCTGAGCCTATCGAGCCTGCCTCGTGGGGGGAAATAGCGTGAATTCGGCAAACCTCAAGCCGAATTCACGGGGTGTCCTCCACCCCTTTGCTTTCGGGCCGCAAATTGGCGGATAACCGGGGTGGTTGCGAAAGCGCCCTTCACGTTAGCCTGAGGAGTAATCATTGGGGTGGCCCTCAGTTTCAATTAGGGAGCGACGAATGCGAAAACATGGGGCGCCGCCGGCCGGCGCCGCTTTGGATTTGGATCGGCTGCGGCTTTCTCCTCGGCCGGAAGGCGCCGTTCGCTGGCTTGTCGCTTTCGGCTTCGCCGCCATCATCCTGCTGCTCGGAACCGATGGCTTCGTCGGCTTTCACCGCATGTCTCTCGTGCGCGAAAGCGTTTCCCAACTTACCGAAAGTCAATTTCGAAATGTAGCGCTGATTGACGAAGTCCAGCGGGTCCAGTCCTCCCTCGGCTCGGTCTTGTATCGCTTGGCCGCCGGGAAGAACACCGAAGAACGCGCCGAACTGGAAGCCGGAGTGAACCGCATCGAGCAATCCTTTCGCTCGCTCTTTGCGGGGATTCCCGCGCAGGATCCTGACATCGAATTGTGGCGCGCCGTCGAAAAGTCCTCGATCCAAGCCACCTTGGAAGCGGAACGGGCTCTCGAAAAGGGCTCTGTCAACCGTAGCGACTTGAACGCCCTGATGTCCGCTCGTGAGCGCCTCCTATCTTCCACCAGCGCGCTGATTCGCGCCAACCACGCCCGCGCCGAAGAAACCCGCCGCCGCATCGAAGACATCACCGGCAAACAACTGCGTGAAGACGCTCTGCTGCTCTCCCTTTGCTTGCTGGTTGCCTCGGTCTGTGCCGTCATGGTTTTGCGCGGCGCGGGAAAGCTGCAACGCCAAATCACGGAACACTCCGCCGAGCTTGCCCGCGTTTCCTGGCAACTGCTGGAACGTCAGGAGAATTTGGCCTTCTCTCGATTCACCTCGCCACAGTCCGTCGACCCCAAATGGATGGACGACTGCACTTCCCTATTGAAGGAATCCATCCGCAGCACACATGAAATTTCCCAACTCCTCCGACCCACCATCCTCGATGATTTCGGCCTGGATTCTGCCCTCCGTTGGCTCTGCGAGCGATTTGAGGAACGGAACCGCATTGAGGTCGCCTATGAAGCGAAGCTCGACGCGCGCATCGATCCCTCCACCGAGACTCACCTCTTCCGCATCGCCCAGGAAGCTCTGACCAATATCGCCAAGCACGCTCAGGCCAGCGAGGTGGAAATGAAACTCATCCGCGATAAAGGCGATCTCACACTCACCGTGCGCGACAACGGAATTGGCATCCCCAGTCAATATGAACCCTCCACAACTCAGTTCGGCCTCATCGGCATGCGGGCTCGCGCCAGAAGTTTGTGGGGAAACCTGACCCTCAGGCCGCTCCCGGGCCGGGGCACTGAATTGAAAGTAACCTTCCCTTGGAAAGCGAGTGCTCATGAAGAGGAAAACGCGCGTTCTCTTAGCCGATGACCATCGCATGGTGCGCCAGGGCTTCCGGCTGATTCTCCAATCCCAGGACGACATCGAAGTCGTTGGCGAAACCGGCAACGGCCGGGAAGCCGTCGAACTGGCCAAGACCTTAAAGCCCGACGTTGTGGTCATGGACGTTACCATGCCCGAATTGAATGGCATTGAGGCCACCAGGCGTATCCGCGAGTCCGAACCCTTCGTCCGCGTCCTCGCCCTCAGCGTGCATCGCGATGGCGTCTATGTGCGGGAAATCGTCCGCGCCGGCGCGGAAGGCTACATCCTCAAAGAATCCGCCGACAGCGAACTCCTCGCCGCAGTCCGGGCTGTCGCCCAGGGCAATAGCTACTTGAGCCCCGAAGTCGCCGGCGCCGTCCTGAAGGACTACCGCAAACACGCCACCAATCCCGTGGACCTCCTTAGCTCCCGCGAACGGGAAGTCCTCCAATGGATCGCCGAAGGCAAGACGAACAAGGAAATTGCCGCCGCTCTGAATCTCAGCGTCTACACCGTCGATGGACACCGCACGCGAATCATGGAGAAGCTCGGCCTCCATAGCGTCGGCGAACTGGTTCGCTTTGCCCTCCGCAACGGCCTCGTCGAATAAGCCCAGCGGATCTTCGCCATACAGGCCCGGCCTGTATCCTGATCCGTATGCGGAAGATCAATATCAACGTCACTCCTGAGTTTGAAAAAGATCTCCAGCGCCTCATGCGTCTGCGCAAGTTCAGGACCAAGACGGAAGCGATCCGCGTTGCGGTTCACGAAGCGGCGCAGCCCAAAGCTCGTAAGGATTTTTCGGCGTTCGAAGAACTGCTGGGAGCGGGATTGCGGGGAACACTGAACCCTAACCCGCGCTTCAAGAACCAGGACGATCTTTGGTCATAGACACTTCGGCTCTCTAGCACGGTCGAATTGTGAAATCGCCGCCGCCCGCCTGAAGTTCCCCCTCAACCTCGGCGACTGCTTCGCGTACGCCCTCGCCAAGCTCCGAGACGACACCCTCCTCACCCTCGGCCGCGACTTCCGCAACACCGGCATCTCCGTCCTCCTCCCCCCGCGCCACTAAACCTCCCCCACCGTCTAGGTACTCATCCATTCCAATTCTTGGAACGTTGTTCAGTATGTCTTCGTCCAATGCAGCAGGTAGGACGAAAAGGAAAACAACGATGAAACCCATCAACAACTTACGCCGGAAGCTCGCGGGCCTCACGCTCGCCGCCTCCCTCACGGTTGCTTTCCTCGCCGCACCGCAGTTATCCGCCGCGAACGCAAGCACCGTCCCAACAGACGAACAACGTCTGGCCGCCAAGATCCGGAAAGAGCTCATCACGCTCCCCTTCTATGGCGTCTTCGATCACTTCAGCTTTGAGCTCCAAGGTCGCAAAGTCATTCTGACCGGTCAGGTCACGCGCCCCACTCTACAGTCGAGCGCTTTCAACGTAGTGAAGGCCATCCCAGGCGTGGAAGAAGTCGAGAACCGCATCGAAGTGCTGCCGCTCTCGCGCTTCGACGACCAGCTTCGCTTGGCCCTCTACCGCAACATCTACGGTCAGTCCACCCTAGGCCGTTACTCGATGGGTGCCATCCCTTCGATCCACATCTTGGTCAAAAATGGCAACGTCACCTTGCAAGGCAAGGTCATGAATGAGATGGATAAGAATTTGGCCGGTATTTTCGCCAACCAAGTCAACGGTGTCTTCGCGGTCACCAACAACTTGACGGTCGAAAAGAAATCCTGACATCCTTCTATCGAAGGCGCATGAGATCAGGATCGTTTCCAACTCCTTGTTCCCCTCGGGAGCCAGCGTCCCCCCTCCAGCGCTGGCTCCCCCTTTTCTTTTTCTCCACCCTCCTGGCCCACGCCGCCCACCCGCAACAGTTCTCTGATTTCACCACGCCCCTTCCCCTCAAGGACGGCGAAACTCTCGTCATCGGCATCGTCGGCGCCTGGCAGCATTGGGACACGGACCACTACCTTGTCCGCCGCGTTCACAACCACCTCCGCGCCCTCGGACTCCCCAATGTCCACATAGAAACCGTCGAGAACCATCGCCTGGAACTGGCCAAGGAACTCATCGATAAAGCCTTCCCCCAAGGCAACCACCGCATTATCCTCTACGGCCATTCCCTCGGCGGCGCCGCCACGCTCTCCCTCGCCCGCCATCTCCAAAAGAAGAACATCCCTGTCCTCCTCACCGTGCAAATAGACTCCGTCGGCTTCCGCGATGGCAAAATCCCCGCCAACGTCCAACGCGCCGCCAACCTTTACCAACGTGACTTCGGCCCCATCCGCGGCCAATCCAAGATTAAGGCCCAAGACAATACCAAAACCGAAATCCTCGGCAATTGGCGCTTCCGCTACCCGCCCACCCGCATCGTCCCCGCGCTCGGCGCGCCACTCTATCACAACCTCCTGGTCATCCCCCACCACAAGATGGAATACGATCCCGAAGTCTGGTTCAAGGTCGAATCCCTCATCTTGAGCGCCCTCACGCACTAGTCAAACATGCGTCTCGCCGTACTCCTCTTTGCAGCCACCCTCGCCCAAGCCGACTCCATCAACCAGGTCTTCTCCGACTTCACCACGCCGCTGCCCCTAAAGCCCGGTGACACCCTCGTCCTCGGCATCGTCGGCGGCTGGGAACGCTGGGACGCCGAACAACGGATCGTCCGTCGCATCGCTCTCAAAATCCGGGACCGTAAGCTCCCCAACGTCTACGTCGAAACCGTCGAAAACCACAAGCTCGAACTCGCCAAGGAACTCATCGAGAAAGCCTTCCCCAGCGGAAATCACCGACTGATCATCTACGGCCAATCCCTCGGCGGCGCCGCCACGCTCGAACTCTGCCACTGGCTCAATGAACACAAGATCCCAGTCGAACTCGCCATCACCATGGACAGCATCAGCATGAAGCGCGCCAAAATGCCACCCAACGTCAAACGCGCCGCCAACCTCTACCAACGCGACCTCGGCTTCATCCGCGGCCACGGCAAGCTGGAGGCCCAAGACCCCGCCAGAACAAAGATCCTCGCCAACCTCCGCTACAAATACCCCCGCAGCAAAGAGATCAACCTCTACACCGAACCCTGGGTGCGCAGAACCTTCATGGCCTCCCATCTCAAGTTCGAATACGACCCCGAAGTTTGGGCCAAAACCGAAGAGCTGATCCTTTCCGCTCTTTCTGGCTCTGGCCCCACCTCTCCATAACAATCCTCCCGGTCACTCGTTCTGCAGTGAAGCCATATCGATAGAGAACCGGTACTTCACGTCGCTCTTCGCCAGCCGCGCATACGCCTCATTGATCTTCTGCATCGGAATCACTTCCACATCCGAAGTAATGTTGTGCTTCCCACAAAAGTCCAACATCTCCTGCGTCTCTTTGATGCCGCCAATCAACGATCCTGCAATGCTCTTCCGTCCAAACAACAGCCCAATCCCCGCCAGCGGCATCGGCTCTTCCGGAGCCCCCACCAGCGTCATCGTGCCATCGATCTTCAATAACTGCACCAGCGCATTGATGTCGTGCGGAGCCGAAACCGCATCCAGGATGAAATCGAAGCTGAACGCATGCTTCTGCATCTCGTTCGCGTCCTTCGAAATAATCACCTCGTCCGCCCCCAGCCGCAACGCATCCTCCTTCTTCGAAGGCGAAGTCGTCAGCACCACCGTGTGCGCGCCCAATGCATGAGCAAACTTCACGCCCATATGCCCCAGGCCACCCAAACCCACCACGCCCACCTTCATCCCCGGCCCCACATTCCAGTGATGCATCGGCGAGTACGTCGTAATACCCGCGCAAAGCAACGGCGCCGTCCCCGCGAGATCCAAATTCGAAGGCACACGCAACACGAAGTGCTCCGTCACCACAATGCTGTCGGAGTATCCGCCATAAGTCCGCGCCCCCGTATGCGGGTCGGGCGAATTATAAGTAAACGACCCATTCGGACAAAACTGCTCCATGTCCTTCTGGCAAGCCGGACAAGACAAATCCGCGTCCACCAAACAACCCACCGCCGCGAGATCCCCCGCCTGAAACTTCGTAACCTCCCCGCCTACCTTCGTCACCCGGCCCACAATCTCATGCCCCGGCACACAAGGGTAAACCGTCGGCATCGTGTTCTTCCACTCATTCCGCGCCTGATGCAAATCCGAATGGCACACCCCGCAGAACAAAATCTCAATCTGCACGTCCTTCGGCCCCACCTCCCGGCGCGGAATCTTCATCCCCGCCAACGCCGAACTCTCACTTGCCGCTCCATAAGCTTTCGCTTGATACATGCTTCTACTCCTTAAAGATTCGAATCCGTGCATCCAAAGATGCTCCAGCCAACCAGCCTGATCCCAAATTCTCCCCCAACACGACGACTTTGTCGTACCTGGATCGGGTAGCATCCCACCAACCACCACCCCACTTCCCACTATAGAAACCAATCCACCCCCAACCTTGCCCAATCCTCCAAGTCTTTAGCCCAATCCTCGCTTCGCGAATTGGACCGATCCCTGGCCTGCCCCGCTGGACTGTAATCAGTCTAGCTATACTTGTAATCACTTTCCATGGTTCGCACCCAAATCCAACTAACTGCGGAGCAAGCCGCCGTTTTGAAACAACTTGCTGCAACTCGCGGAATCTCCATGGCGGAACTGATCCGGCAAAGCGTCGATCGATTCGTCAAGAGCGAAGGAACGCCCTCTCGCGAAGAGCTCGTCAAGCGCGCAAAAGCCGCTGTTGGAAAATTCAAAACTCGCTCGGGCGCGGTTAGCTCTAACCACGATAGGTACCTGGCGGACGCCTTCTTGCATAGGTAGCCAAAGGAACCCTCCACTTTGACCTTTATCGATACTTCGGCCTTCTACGCTCTGCTGGATGCAACCGACCCCAATCACAAGCAAGCCACCAGACTTTGGGATTCCCTGCTCAATCGCGCGGAACCCCTCTGCACTTCCAACTACGTTGTGATTGAATCCTGCGCCCTCCTACAGAACCGGATCGGCTTGGAAGCTGTCGAGACCTTCGTCAATGATCTACTCCCCGTTACCGAAACCTACGCCATCGATGCGGAATTGCACAGCCAAGCCATTGCAGCCTTATTAGCCGCCAGACGCCGCAAGCTAAGTCTCGTCGATTGCAGCAGCTTCCTACTCCTCCGTTCCTTAGGCGCTAAGTCCGCTTTCGCCTTCGACCGCCACTTCCGCGAACAAGGCTTCCCTCTCCCGTCAGCCTAAGCCTCACCCCATACCCACCCGCGTCCCCCCATCCCAAACCTCCACTTCGCTCCTTCCCGCCCCCCGCTTCACCACACGCACCTGCACCGCGATCTGCTCCCGCATCGCCGCCACATGCGATATCACTCCCACCCGCCTCCCCATCGAAGGCAACTGATGCAGGATCGACATTACTAACTCCAAGCTCTCCGCATCCAACGTCCCGAACCCCTCGTCGATAAACAACGTATCCACGAAACTCTCCTTCCCCTCCAGTCCAGACAACGCCAACGCCAGCCCGAGGCTCGTCAAAAAGCGCTCCCCACCCGACAATGTCGCCGTCGGCCGCACCGCGTCCCCCATCTCCCTATCCACCACCTGCAATCCGAGTTGCTCAGCCACCCCTGCTCTTCCCAATCGGTACCGCGGCGCAAACCCTTGAATATGATGATTCGCTAACTGCACCAAATGCTCCAGCGTCACGCTCTGCACGAACCTCCGGAACTTATCCCCCTGCGCAGACCCAATCGCCTCATTCATCTCCTGCCATACCTTGTACTTCGCCTCGGCCTCATCCACCTTCCCGCGCGCCTCCATTGCCGCCGCCAGCACCAGATCATCCGCCCCCAACTTCGCCCTGGCCCCACCAATCTCTGACTGCGCCTCATTCCGTAACTCCACCTGCGCTTGCCGCAACGCCTCCAAATCCATCCCCGCCGCCAACCCCGCACAAGCTTCGCGAGCCTTCTTCACCCCCTCCGCCTTCTCCTGTAACGACACTGCCAAAGCATGCAAACTCTGCTCGGCCTTCTGCAGCCGCTCCCGTTCTCCACCGATCGCCGCCGCCCCAATGCCCAACAATCCTTCCACCTCACCCTCTCCAAAACCCAACCGCGCACACCCCGCCGTAAACTCACCGTGCCGCTTGCCAAGCTCTTCCCCGGCCACCCGCGCCGCTTCCCTGCACGCATCCAAACTCACCTGCGCCGCCGCCCTCGCCGCACCCTTCCCCGCCAACGCCGCTAGCGCTCCCTCGCGCTCCTGGCGCGCTCTCTCTTCGGCATCTCGATGACGCCTCTCATGCGAATTCAAAACCTCTCCCCCTAGCAACCCTGCTCGCCCTTCGCGCAACCCACGCAACATAATTTCCTTCGCCGACACCGCCTCCTCCATCTCCCGCAACACCTTCCCACCTTCCTCCACGCTCGTTCTCGCCTGCCCCTCCTCCACCGCCATCCCGGCCAACCGCTCGCCCAGCTTCTTCTCTTCTTGGCCCTTCTCCACCACCTCATCCACGCGCCGCTTCAGTTCGGCAATGGCCTTCTCATGCGCCCCATCCAACACCGCGACGCTCAATCCAAATCCCTCCAGGAACTTCGCAATCTGCATCGCATTCTCACCCAACTTTTCCAACTCGCTCTTCCAACCCAACAACTGCGCCTGCTTCTCTCGCAACTTCGACAACTCCTGCAATTGCCGCGAAGCCTCCTGCGCCTGCTTCTCCAACTCCTGCGCGTCCATCCCCACGAACTCAGCCGGAATCTTCAACCGCACGCCGCCCAACGTCGCCTCCGCCTCGACCATCAACCTACCCGCCGTCTCGATCTGTTGCTGCGCCTTCGTCTTACTCTGCAATGCCGCATCGCGCTGCTTGCCCAAAGCCGCCAACTCCCCTTCCATCTCGCTCTTTCGCCGCCGCAATTCCCGCGCCAGCTCCCCCCAAGCCCCTTCGTGTTTTGCATAAGGATGCTCCGTGCTCCCACACACCGGGCACTCCACCCCCTCCTCCAGCCGCCCCCGCAACTCCTCGGCCCTTTCGGTTGCGCTCAAATCCGCCCGCTCGCTCAATTTCGCCACCTCCTCCCAACGCCCCTGCGCCAACGCGATGGCCTTTACGGCGCCGGCAAAAGCCTCCTCGCTCGCCCGCAACCCATCCTCCGCCGCCACCCGATCCGCTGCCAACTCCACACAGCGCCGCTCCAGCTTCTCTGCTTCCGCCAGAGCCACCGCAACGGGAGCCAACCCCGCCCTGCGATGCAACTCCGCCTCGTGCGTTCCACCCACTTGCCGCTCGACTTCCCCCAACTGCCCTGCAATCTCCGATAATCTTGCCGTCACCGGTGCCTTCCTGCCCGTTTGCAGCCTTTGCCGCAAATCCAACAGCCCCCGCACCAACCCATACTGCCCCGCCAACTCCACCCGCCCCGCATGCTCCCGCAACCACTCGCCCACCGTACGCAATTGCCGCTCGCCATCCCCACGCTCCTTCTGGAGCCGGTCCAGTTTTCCCACCACCGCCGCATGGCTTGTCCCGTTACGCTTCGCATCCTCGCGCAACTTCACAAGCTCAGCGTCCGCACTCGCAATCGAGCCATCCAACAGCCCCGCCCGCCTCCAATCCTCGGCAAAATCCTGCACCGCTTTGGCGGCTATGCTCCAATCTCGCTCCACCTGATTGAGCGTGTCTTTCGCCTTTGCCTCTTCCAAAATTGCCTTGTCGAAATTCTCTTCAGCTTTTCGCAACGCCGCTCGCGCGCCGTCATCCGCCGCCACCGCATTCTTCCGTGCACGAAACACCTCGGCCAACTCCTGCGCCTTCTCCCACGCCGCCAACTTCTTCCTCGCCCCTTCCTCCTCCACCCAAGCCGCCTCCGCCGCATCCTTCTTCCCTCTAGCCAACAACTCCTCGTCCTCAGCCCTCGCCAACGCCGCCCACAACCCCAACTGCCCATCCAATTCCGCAATCTTTGCTTCCGCCCTCCGCGCTCGCTCACCCGCCTCAAGCAGTTGCCGCTCAACTCCCGCTCGCTCCTCCGGGCTCATCGCCTGCAATGCCGCCCATGCCGACAACAGCTTCTCCCACTCCGCCTTCCGCTCCGCAGCCCTCGCAAAAACCGCTTGCGAGATCTTCGAATAAATCCCCGTCCCTGTGATCCTCTCCAGCAGTTCAGCCCTCTCATTCTCCTTCGCCGTCAGAAACGCATCGAACTTTCCCTGCGCCAACAAACATGTCCGCTGGAACTGCTCGAAGTTCAACCCCGTCAGTTCCACTACCAGCTTCCCTACCTCCGTCGTCTTCTCCGCCAACACCACCCCATCCCCCAGCCGCCTCACGCTTCGCTTCGCCGCCTGCAGCTTCCCGCTCCCTTTGCCGTGCGCCCGCCGCGCCTCCCAACGCGTCTGGTACTCCTTCCCATCCCGCGCTTCGAAATCCATCTCCGCCCAGCCCAGTCCCACGCCCCGCCGCAGGATATTCCGCGCATCGTTCGAGCCCACTTCCTCCCCACCTGGATCCGCCACGCTTTCCGCACTTGAAAAATCCACCCGCGGATAACTTCCATACAACGCCAAACACATCGCATCCAGCAGCGTCGATTTCCCCGACCCCGTCTCGCCCGTAATTGCAAACAAACCGGCCCCCTGCAACGCCCCTGTCGCGAAATCCAACGCAAACGGCCTCCCCAAGCTCGCCAGATTCTCCCCCCGCAATCGCAAGAGTTTCATTGCTGCTCCGCCTCTTTACAAGCCGTCATCACTTCCAGAAACCCCGCCAAATGCTCCTCGCCCGCCGCCTCGCCATGCTTCCGCAAAAATGCCTCCCGGAAAAACTCCATCGGCTCATACTGCCGCAAAGTCTTTGCCGGCGCCGCCTGCCGCCGCAACAACGCCACCTCCGGCGTCTCCTCCAACACAAAGTCCAAGATGCGCAATCCGCACTCTTCCGCTACCTGATCCAGCTCCTCCCGGAACGCCGCGCCCAAGTCCTCCCGCCGCAAGCGCAACAACACAAACGGCCGCTCCTCCATCGCTACGCCAGCTCCCCGGCCCAACAGCCGAAGCGCCCTGGCGACCTCATTCTGCTTCGCAAACCCTTGCCCCGGCACGCGATGAAACTCCAGCGGCCTCCGCAACTCCCGATGCTCCACCTCGCTTCCTTCCTCATCCACATCCACCACCGAATAACCATGCTTGTAATCGATCTCCGCCGCGCTCATCGGAATCAAGGAGCCGCTGTACCGCACCCGTCCCCCTTCCAAGCTCTGTTGCCGGTGCAAATGCCCCAAGGCCACATAAGCCGCCTCCCGTGGAAACGACGATGCTGGCACCGCATGTTCTCCCCCCACCAGAATCGGCCGTTCCGACCCCTCCGTCACCTCTCCCCCGCTCACATGCAAATGCCCGGTCAGCACCAGCGGCTTGCCTTCCCAAATCGCCCGCGTTCCTTCCGCCAACTCCCCATACAGCCGCTCCACCGCCCGGCTGATTCTCGACCCGCCCTCTTCCGCCGTCATGGCGGGAAGACAAGCCGCTGTGGGGTAAGACACCGCCAACACATACCCGCAAATCGCCCCACCCTTATCCTCGATCCCCACCAGATGCCGTCCAGCCTCCACTACCCCATCCACCCGCCGCACATTCCCCACCACCTTTACCCGAAACTCCTCCCACAAAGCCCGCGGCGCCTCCAACCGCAACGCCGAATCGTGATTCCCCGCCGACACTACCGTCGTCATCGTCGGACAAGCCCTATGCATCGCCGCCAAACTCCGGAAGTACATCTCCTGCGCCCCCGCCGGCGGATTCGGACTATCGAAAACATCCCCCGCCACAATCAACGCATCCGGCTGCACCTGCCCCACCGCCTCCACCAACTGCCGCATCACGTCGGCATGCTCCCGCTCCCGCCCATGCCCCCGCAGGCTCTGCCCCAAATGCCAATCCGCCGTATGAAGAATCCGCATCGCCACTAAGTTGAGCCTAACTCAGCATTGAATCTCCGTCCCGTGCTGGCCGCCGAGCGCTCCCCATCCGGCGATACTCCAACACTCCAAGCCATTCCTTGCGCAACCGATTCACCGGACTATACAGAAGCTCGACAGAGATCTACATCGCGAACGGGCGAGTCCTCGCGACCAGGTTCCAAATCGATCTCGCGAAATGGCGACTCCTGAATTGCAGCGATGAGATCCGCGCCACTGCGTCGAGTCTCCTCCCCCGAGAAAGGCCTTTCCATGAAGGCCTCTTTTGACTCGACCCTCTCCTGCTTCGTCGATCGCTCTTGGGAAATTTCCTCGGAATTCGAAATGTCGCTCGGCATCTATCGATTGACTACCTCAACCTTCGCGAGGTCAATCCAACGCATTTCTTCCGCGCCCTCGCTTGTAACTATTCGTGTGGCAATCCGGTGCCCTTCTAGAGTGGCAATTTCATTCTGGGGAACGAGTTCGAAACGAAGCTCGAAGAGTTTCACCGGCCCATTGTTTGGTGCAAGTCTTCGGCGCAGATTTTCGAACTGACTGCTTGGAGCATCGTCGTTTGCCAGTAGGACCTTTCGATAATAAAGTACGCCATCATGTGAGTCGTGCTCTATTCGGAGATGCCCGGGTACTGATTTTGCAGGCCAATTGTTTGCCTTAATCGACTTCGGAATCCAAACTTCAATACGTTCTAAATCAATCGGTACGATGTCGGCATAATCGATGCGAAAGTTCAAGACTCGCCGCTTCGTGACAGCGGGGTTACCGTTCCCGAATTCTTCAGTGTAAGGTTCAAGCGCCAATTTGTAGGCGGGCAACTGCTTGGCCAGTTCCTCAAGTTCCCCAACCAGAGTAGGCAAGTCTTGCTTGCTCCTTGCAATGCCGGTCAGGTCGCTGATGGAGTGGAGAATTCGGTCAATTTCCTGAACCGTGGGCTGACCGTTTACCAAGTCAGAGAATGGGGAGGGAATCGAAGTTGCTCTAGTCCCGCGCACCAGAAGTGGCTTGAGCTTGTTGGCCTTGCTCAAGGCATATCCGCATTCAAACGCAAGCCAAGGCCGTCTGACGGAACTTCGGGATATCAATGCGATCACAACTGCCGCATCTTCAATTGCGTCGATGATCTGTTTAAACTGTGGTGCACCATTTTTAAGGCTTTCGCCTCCATCGGACGACTGGAAAACTCGCAATCCATTGAACTCGCGCTCCAAAAATCTCCGCAGTTCGGAAGCAATTGGCGCTTCGGGTGAATAGTGGCTTATGAAGACGCTTTGTCCCACCTGCAATAGCTTAACCACTCCAAGCCGGAGACCGAGAAGACGTTCGCATTGTTATCTGCCCTCGCCCCGAACACCGCAACGAATCCTGGTGCCTTCCTCGCTCATTTACTTGGTCCGATCCGATAAATAACGTTAAGCCAACCGTCAACCGCTTTCCCAGAGGATCTACCGGAACACCGCCCGAAACCCCTCCTGCTCGAAGTGCCGGTCATTCGTAAGCACCTGGACGATCCCCTCCCTCCGCATTGCTTCCATAGAAATGCAATCCGTCAAGCTATAGGCCTTATCCGGCCTCGCATTGTAAGCCGAAGACCATCTTGAAATGATCGATGATCCTGCGCCAGAATCCGAATATCCGGATCCTGCTGTAGTTGCAACACCGCCGCCCCAGCCGCCTTCCTCAAAAGCGGATTTCCCGCACAATAAGTCAAAAACTCCGTCAACACCTCATCGCTAGTTACAACCGATGCTCCAGGCAACGTAGCCGCGAACGCCATCACTTCGCCATGCGCGGAATCCCTGGGATTCGTCAACGCAATCCAGAAGAACGTATCTGCGAAGTAACGGCTCAATAATTCTTTCGCGGAGTGCCGTGAATGTAATGATCGTGCTCGCTAGCCCCGTCCACGGGCAGCTCCGCAAATACCTCTTCCGGCAATTCATGCATGCGCGTTGCGAACGTTTTCCAAAACGGCTTCCCCTCGCGATCCCCGCTGGAACGCCCCTTCTCCCGCAATGCTTCCACCCCCGCCTGAATCACCTCATCCACGGAATGAAAATGTCCGCGACTCATCCCATCGCGCACTAGCCGATCCGTCTCCGGAGCTATCTCAATTTGAATTGCCAAGGCCTCGACTCCTCACCTGCGGTCACAAATCGAAAAAATTTCTTTCCCCTTTATTTTCAACACAACCCCTCCTCCATCGCAACCCAGCCCCACCCACCCCATGCTAGCTTCTCTCTCGCAAGGCCCCCTCCCACGGGGGCCAAATCCTTTTTACGAAACAGAAAGAAACAGAAAGAAGCAAACAGTTATGTCCACTCCGCAACAGATCCTGGCCAATCAAGCCAACGCACAAAAATCCACCGGCCCGCGCAGCGCAGAAGGCAAAGCCGCCTCCGCCCGCAACGCCTTTACCCACGGCCTCTCGGCCTCCCCCGAAACCCTCTTCGCCAACGCCCCCGCCGTCGCTGAAGAATTCCGCGCCTACGCCGAAACTCTGAGAAAAGACTACGGCCCCCAAGTAGCCGCCCTTGAGCCGCTATTTGACCGCTGGGTCTTCGCCGCCTTCCAACTCCAACGCGCCCAATCCTACGAAACCCGCGCCGAAATGGACATGGCCAACGACTTCGGTAACCCCGACCTCGAAAAACGCTGGATGCGCTTCACCCAAACCCGCCTGCGCCTCGCGCGCGAAGCCGCCGCCGCTCTCAAGGACTTCCACGCCCTCCGCGACTACTTCGCCCGTGCCGAAGCCGTCCGCGACGTTAGCGCCAACCAAGCCAAAGCCGATGCCATGTTCCAACAAGCCCACGGCCCCAGCCCCCTACTTGTCAGCATGGACCCCAAACGCGTCAACGCCCTCCTGGAACGCTTCCAAACCACTCTCGCCAACATGGCGCAAACGAACCCAACCGCCAGGACCTAGACCATGAGCCGTCGCAAAAACCTCCACGGCGTCGTCTTCCAGGACGAAGACCTCAAACGATTTAACAGTTTCGAGGACGACTTCTTCGAACGCTTCCAGCCCCAGGATAATTTCGAAGTCGAATTCGTCGTCCAACTCCTCGAAGAGCTGTGGCAGCGCGCCCGCTTCCACTGGTTCGACCTGATGAACTGGCAGCACGCCGCTGCGCGTGCCGGTCTCGACGGCGCTACCCACCTCGCCGCCTCCAATCACCTCGAAGTCGCCACGCTCCAGCGATCCAAGGCTTTTGGCATGGCGCAAGACCGCCACGCCCAAGCCTTCCACCGCACCCTCCGCTCCTGGACGCAGTGCGTCGCCAAGCAAAAAA
>VFQP010003577.1_pt1 | contig 15637 bp, 17 predicted proteins | sample 3512351 | NCBI WGS metagenome assembly VFQP01 (sample SAMN10412372, study PRJNA504923) | tailings metagenome | isolation source: Relicate 1 Philex TSF1 revegetated site | place: Philippines: Tuba, Benguet | collected 2017-08-29 | reverse complement strand
CACCTCGCGGCCCTCCAGCGGGCCGCACTCGGCGCGCATCTGCGCAGGTCGCACGGGGTTGTGGCAAGGGCGAGTAAAATGACTACTTGGACTTGGGTGGCCGCGTATGGGCACAGCTGGAGCACGCACGCTGCATTGTCGGTGCGCAAGCGGGCGGCGGCAGGGTGGGGCAGGCGTGCCCACGCGGTCCGCCCCGCGGCTCACCTTGACACTAAACACAAAGATGTTGTTGTCCTGCGGCAGCGCCTCCACCAGCCCGGGCACACGCTCCTTCTGCAGCTCGCACAGATCGTGCTGCAGGCGGCGCTGGGCCATCTGCTGCGACGGCTGAGCCATCTTCAGGAGCGTGGCCTCGGGCGAGGAGGAGGAGCTGCGCGCGAGGGGCGAAACAACTTCTTTGTGCTGGTGATCCGGTTCGATAGGCTCGGCTCGGCTTCACAGCGCTCCTCGAGCGGGGGGGGGGACTTTGTACAGCCAATGTGATGGGATGTTGCCGCACACCCGGGCGGTGCGCGACCTCACCCCGCCTCAGGAACCTCCTCCTCCCAGCCAGGCTCCAAACCGTCGTCGCCCAAGCCGCCTGGCCCTTGCTTCAGCAGCGTCGGCCGTGCAGTGCCACTGGCAGCCAGTGCGGGTGCGCGCGCTCACCGGCCGGCCATCCGCGGGATGGCCGCCCTGGGTGGATCCCTGCAGATGCATGGGGCCTGATGCAGGCAGCGTGCAGCGTCAGTGTGGTGTTGTCCTGACCGCGGCCAGGAGGTTCCCGTGCAAGCCGAAAAGTGCGCGCCCACCAAGTTGCCGTTGCCTTGCGGTCTCCGGACGCTCTCCAGCAATCCGTCAAAGGATGTGAGGCACAGGCGAAGCAGCTCACAGTGCACACACGCGAGGATCAACATGGCGTCGCACAAACACCTAGCGCTACTCGCGCTCTGGTTCTTCGCGCTGATCAGCGGCAAGGCGCGTGCGCAGCCAGACAATTTGAGCAGCGACATCCAGGAAGCGCTCGAAGGCGCTTCGGTACCAGCCATCAAGGGGCACGGAGCCGTCGCCGTCGCGCTGGGAATCGACAGCGAGGGCACAGTGACCGTCTGGGGCCAGGGTGAGTGCTTGAGGGGCGTTGCAGGCAGGCCTGTGCCGCCAGAGCAGCAGAGCTCAAGGCAGGAGCCGGATGAGCCTCTGGAACGCATGGAGGCTTGACCTCAGTGGAAATGCTGTGGCAGCGCCAACGCCTGGGGCGTGCACGCGTGGGTGCGCAGGCGCCTACGGCACGACGCGCTTCGACGCCAACCGGCGCGTGGCAGTGGGTGACCAGTTCCTCGTGGCCAGCTGCGGCAAGAGCTTCACCGCGGCCGTCTTTGGCGTGCTGGTGAGCACGCGTTTGCCCGATGGATCCAGCACGGGCGATGATGGCCTGCCACGGCGCGATCTTCTGTCGTGTGTGATGCACGCCGTCAGACAGCAACGGTGCGCCTCTCTGGCGTGTGGCGTCTTGGGATGTATCACACAGGTCACCCAGGGCCTGGTCAAGTGGACCGACACCATCGGCAAGATCCTCGAGGCCAACGAGTTTGACATCTCCGAGTATCAGCCAACCTTCATGGGCGCCACCGTCCTGCAGCTGCTGCAGCACCGGGCTGGCTTTGAGGCCAACAGCGACTTTAGCGAGGGGTGGCCGGAGGAGACGGTCACGCTGCTGCAGTCGGACCCCAAGGAGCTGACCGCCGACGACCGCACCAACATCCGCCGCGAGTTCTCGCTCCACTCGTTCACCGAGAAGCCCGCCAAGGCACGGGGGCAGTTCCTGTACTCAAACATCGGCTACAACGTGGCCGCGTGAGTGCCGTCACGTGCCTTCAATCTGGACGTGTGTGTGCATCTCGCATCAGTGACGTGCCGCCCGCGTCCCTCAGGAGAGTCAGCGCTCAGGCCCTTGACGTTGCTCAACCAATCACACCCCGCGCAGGTGGCTGTCCGAGGTCGTTTCAGGCAAGAACTGGGAGGACCAGATCGTCGAGTACTTTGGCAAGCCGCTCAAGCTGAGGCTGGGCTTCGGGCTGCCATATGACCAGCGGACGCTGCGCAGGAACAAGAACACAGGGCCCGTGGGCCAGCAGTGCACTGGCGATGGGAAGCTGTCGCTGCCCGACTATGACTGGGTGAGCACGAATCGGCGTGGGGGAAGCCACGTTCCCTGGCGCCGCGGCAATTTGGAGGCTGATTGCACGGACGCTCACACTGCATTCTCCTCCTTGGCTTGGTCGCAGGAGGCGTACTCGCCCTATGGAAACGGCGCGGGCGGCATTTACATGCGCATCGGTGACTTGGCGACGTGGGCGGCCTGGCACGTGCGAGGTGAGGGCTGTCGTGGCCGCTGCCGCTTTTCTCCTCCTGCTGGCGACGTGGCCAGGTGGACAAGTGTCTGGTTGTCTTGGTGTGGTTGCTGCTTTGACGCTCGCTCGGCCCACGCACCTTGATGACTTGGCAGGGTTCAAGGGTCTGCTGCCCAAGAAGGACTACGGCATCATCAGCCGGCAGGCCTTCATCAGGCTGCACACGCCCTTCAGGGCGTCGGCAGAGGACGATTCGGACAACAACTACGCGGGCGGCTGGTACCGGAACCAGAACCCGAACCGCATCAACCACGACGGCAGCTACGCCAACTTCAGGAGCAAGATGACTGGTGAGGCTGCAGCGCACCCTGCAAGGTGCTGACCCTCCTCCTCCCTGAGCCCGCCGGCGCTGACAGTGGACGTTTGCTGCGTGCTTGTGGTGGCGTGCGTGCGCGTGCGTCCCTCCCGGTCTGGCGCTGGCGTGGCAACAACACCGCGACATCCGCAGGCGTATTGTGAGTTGCGCACCGCCTGGGCTCGTTTCATGCCGCAAGCAGCTGCGCTGTGCGGCACGTGGCAAGAAGGTCAGACCCGTGTTGCTCGCTGCCCCCATTCTGCTGCAGCCAGGAGGACGGCTCAGGCAACACGCTGGCAGTGGCCGTGAGCACCAACATCAACGACGACGCCGAGGGCACGTGCACCGACGCCGTCGGGGCCATCCTCAACACCCTAACCGACAGTTTAATCGCCAAGTGAGCGACTCGTTGTCCGTTCTGTGACTTGGTGCCGGCGCGCACCAGGTGGCAGGGCAGCAACAGAAACCAATCCTTGGCGCTTGCCGTTCCGTGCAGGTACCTGCCGGACGTGTCGGGCTCGAGCCGCCGCCGTGCCGCGCTGAGCGTCGTGAACGCGACGGCTGAGCAGAGCACGCAGAGCGCGCGCCGCAAGGCCGTCAGCCTCGGCATGAGGCGCGCGCTCCACTGATGCGGGAGCTATTGCTGAGCCATGCTTTTGCCTCCTCAGAGCCTGACTCACGCTCAGCGGACAGATGAATGAGCCGCACCCTGCTGCCGGACACATGAATGAGCCGAACCCTGCCGCCACGGCGAGCGCCTTTGCCTTCCCGAAACTTGCCCGAGGTGAGGACTGCCGCGTTTTGGGAAGCCGGCGGCAGGCCCTGAGCGCTGAACGTGCGCTGCGTGCTGCGTGCTGCGAACCGTACCCCGCGCGTCATGCTGACGATGATGCGGATGCGGAGGGGCCCCCCGTTGCAAGCACCATCCGCCTCTCGCTTGTGAGCACTCACCACCAGCATCTCCTGCACGTCCACTGGCACACTTGCGCCGGCGTGCGCGCCGCCTCCCCCAGGCAGGCAGCAATGCGCAGAGTGATCGCACGCTCCACAGTGCTCCAGGTGCGAGAGCCCGCTTGCCCGCACACAGGCAAGAGTGCAAACAGGCCGCCTGCGCAGCTGCCCGGCACCGCGGTGCCGCCGGCTGTCGACGCTTGCACGCCCGACACCGGCGAAACCGAAAGCGACTGTGGGTGCGCGAAAGGAGCAGCCACCTGTCTGTAACACTACAGTGTGGTGAAGCGTCGCGTTTAACGCCGTTCTGCCTCGCCCACCTTTTTGGGGTTGACCCTGCCGGCACACGAGACGAGCGGCCCAGATCGAGCAGAGCGGCGATGCAGCAACTTCACAGCTGCCGCCGCCGCCGCACCAGCGGCTCTCGCGGCCCGCAGCGCTCGCCCGCGTGCCGCCCGGCGGTCGCTTGCGCGGCCTTGGCAGCTGCCCTGTTGTGCAGAGCAGCGGCGGCCCAGGCAGACAACCTGGCTGCTGACATCAGGAGCGCAGTGGCGGAGTTTGACGTCAAAGGGCAAGGCGTAGTCGCCGTGGCCGTAGGAATCTCGGATGACGGGCAGGTCGCCATCTGGGGGCAAGGTGCGCGCGCAGATGCACCTCTGCCGTCTGCCGCTGTTGCAGCTCGTGCCTGCCCTTGAGGGTCCCGACCCCTGTGTGTGGCCGCAGGCGCGTACGGGCTCCGCCGCTTCGACTCGACCGCCGCCGTCCGCGTGGACGACCCCTTTTTCATCGCGGCCTGCGGGCAGTCCTTCACCGCTGCCGTGTGGGGCGTGCTGGTGAGCCCAGCAGGCCCCTTGCTGCTCACGGGTGCAGCAAGGCAGCCCACCGTCGCGGTCCCGACAACCTTCTCGCCAGGTCGTCGCGTACGTACGTGTGCTCGCGGCTGGCTGCAGGTGACCAGGGGGCTCGTGCGCTGGCAGGACACCATCGGCGGCATCCTCAGGCGCTTCAACGTGTCGGCGCCTGGAATCAGGAGCACGTACGCCGGCGCCACCATCCGGCAGCTGCTGCAGCACCGCGCCGGTGCGTACGCGGTGCTCTACTTCCGTCTGAGGGCGCCGTGGCTCTCGGCACGCTCGTGCTGCCGTGGCGGCAGCGGCCGCGCCGGTGGCCCAATGGCCTCTAGAGGTGCTGGGGCTGGCAAGGGCAGATAGAGGGGGCCCTGGAGGGACGTGGAGGTGCGCTGCGCTCCCTGCCCCCAACGCCAGGTGTGATGCCGCGTGCCTGCCCCCAACACCGGGTGTGATGCCACGTGCGTGACACGCGCAGGCTTCAGCGACGACACGGACTGGACCACCGTCAGCGACGCGTTGTTTGAGCGCATCACCCAGGCGCCCCCCAACCTGAGCCCCGCCGGCAAGACGGCCGTCCGGCGCGACTACTCGCTGTACTCGCTGACGGAGGCGCCCGGCGCCCGGCGTGGCCAGTTCGTCTACTCGGCCATTGGCTACAATGTCGCCGCGTGAGTGTGCTAGGGGTGTGGCGCTTGTCATGATGACCGCTGGGTGCTGGGAGGGCGCGTGCAGTCATATGCGTTGGCCCAACGGCGCGCCTGGTGCCCACAGGTGGCTGTCCGAGCTGGTGGCGGGCAAGAACTGGGAGAACCAGGTCAGCGGAAAGCACCAAGGGGGCGGGCGAGCGTGCGAGAGTGTAATGGTGGGCTTGTGCCTGCCGCAACCCCATGCGCCACTGAGCAGGCGGCGGCAGCGGCAGTGGGCGCGTTGGGGGGCGCTTTCGCGTGGCTGCAACGCTCGATGATTGCCCGCTTGTGTCAGCACGCTCCTGCCTTGCACCTTGTCCTTCTGCTCGCCAGGTCATCGAGTACTTTGGTCGCCCCCTGAGGCTGCGGCTGGGCTTTGGGCTGCCGTACAACCAGAGCACGCTGGACCGGGTCAGGAACACGGGGCCCGTGGGGCAGGACTGCATGGACGGCGACCTGAGCCTGACCGATGGCGACTGGTGAGCGAGAGCCGGCGCGACGCATTAGGGAGGAGGACCCTTCATGTTGCTGATGGTAGCGCCAAGCGTCGTTGCGCCCGTGAGCCCGCAGGGACGTGTACTCGCCGCACAACGCGGGCTCAGGCGGCCTGTACATGCGCGTGGGCGACCTGGCCACCTGGGTGGCCTGGCACGTGCGCGGTGAGTGGGGCAGGCCACACTTGTTTAGCGCTGCTCAGGGGGCGACTCGTGTGCGCCGCCGGTGTGCGTGCGCCACACGCGTTGCAAATGCGTGCCTCACAGGCATCAAGGGCCTGCTGCCGGCGCGCACCTACAGCAACTTCATCAGCCAGGCCGCGTTTGCGCAGCTGCACGCGCCGTTCAAGGCGCCGGACGCCAGCAACAACGGCGACTACGCCATGGGGTGGACCAACAGCACCGGCCCGGACCAGATGCAGCAGGACGGCAGCTACGCCGGCTTCCGGACCAACATGATTGGTGCGTGCTGTAGGAGGGGTGGGGCGGGGCTCGGGCGTGTGCTTCCCCGCTGCTGCAGCGACACACGGGTGGCGCACGGTGGAGAGAGCGATGCTGACGCTGTGTTTGCTGGCTCTTCCTCCTCCTCGCTGCGCCCGCGCACGTCCCTGGACCGACTCTCCTTCGGCAGGCATCACGTGAGTCCGGCGTCACGTGAGATGAGCCAGGGCTGCGGCGAGACGGCCACCTTGTGATCCTGGCCCACAACGCACCTTGTGTGCGTGTGTGCATCGCTTGCTTGGCGTGTGCAGGCAGGAGGACGGCGACGGCAACACGCTGGCGCTGGCGGTGGCCACCAACATGGACAACAACGGCGAGGAGGGTGTCTGCGCTGACGCCGTTAATGCGGCGCTCTACACGCTGACGGACAGCTTGATCACAAAGTGAGAGAGAGAGAGGGGGTCTCCTCACTCCCTCCCTCCCTCCCTCCCTCTCGTTTGCAGCAGCCGTGATTGATGCGTGGGGGCGGCGGCAGCAGCTTGATCACCAAGGGATGGAGAGAGAGAGTGTGTGCGGCTCTCATTTACGGCAGTCACACAGGTGGCTCTGGGATCCGTTCGACGCGTGATGCGGCCCGCGTCCCGCCGCTCCTGCACCCCCAGGTACCTGCCGGACGTGCAGCCAGCGGACCGGCGCAGGAGCCTGCTGGACCTTTCCATGGGCGGGCGCCTCGTCCCAGCCAGGAGGGCATCTCGCCGTCGGAGCCGTCGTGCACTCTCGTCTGTCCACTGACAGCCGTGTGATGACTTGGCCTCGCGTCTGTCCACTGACAGCCGCGTGATGACTTGGCCTCGCGTCTGTCCACTGACAGCCGCGTGATGATTTTGGATTTTGGAGTTTTCCTGCGTGCAACGCGACCCGCCGATCCTCAGGCTTCTAGCAGCTTTGGCGCGGGTTAGGCCAGTGGCGTGCATCGCAGGCGGCAGCTGCGGCTCGGTCTCTCGACAAGCTGGTCCTCACCTCACCTTTGCGGGACCGTTGCCAGAGCCGGCCGGCCCATACCGCCGTGCTCACCAGCCTCCACGAAGAGCGCCATCAAGATTGCAGCTGCCGTCGCACTGCGGGGCGTGTGCAGGTTCGTCCGCCTGCCTCAGCGGAGAAACCTGCGATCGCTCGCACGAGCGCGCCACCGCAGCGCCGCATTCCTTTGCCTTGGCCAGTGTGCGTGCGCACATCGGATCGCGCGCGCAGGCGTGCTACCACAAGTGGTGCCAAGCCTCAGCTGGCAGCGCGGCCTTCCCAGCCTGCCCCTTGTGTCGGGCGCCCATGCCCACCTCGCTTGGTGCGTGCGCGCGGCGCGAGCTCACCTCCTCCCCAGGCACAGCACCTGCTGCAGCTCGATCACCGCGCTTCTTCACCGCGGGTCGATGCACCACGCAGGCGTGTGCGTGCGGCTGAAGCGGACCGTCGAGGCGCTGCTGCCCGAGGCCACCAAGCGCCGGCGCCTGGAGCAGGAGGCGTGCTCCCCCGCGGCAACCGGTGCGTGGCCGGCCACGGGGCCCCCTTTCGCAGCACACGGGATCACGGGGAGAGTGCCACATGCCGCATGCCATCTGCCGCGACGCCCGCAGCGACCACCAAGGCCGCGCGGTGTCCCCGGCCGGACGCGGCGAGCAGCTGCGACACGGCCGCCCCGCCCAGCGCCGGCCTTCCAGCCTGGTGGCCCCGCCCCGACGGCGGCCTGCAGCAGCGCCTGGAGGACTTTGCGCACTTCCAGCAGGTGGCGGCGCTGGCGGGCACCTACGCCCAGTACCACCACTGGGTGGCCACGCTGCAGCACCACGCGCAGCAGCCCCACACCGCCCAGGGCTGGCCCGTCCCGCTGCTCCCCACCCAGGCCAGCGGCAGCGCCGTCACCGGCACGCCCGTCGCCGACGTCCTCGCGCCCCCGAGCGCTACCACCACGCCCGCCGCCACGCCCGCCGCCAGCAGCTCCGCCGCCCTGCCGCCGGCGCCCTCCGGCGGCAGCAGCAGGGCGGCGGCGCCGGCCCGCTGGCAGTCGCTGCTCGACGTGCCGCTGCGGCTCGAGTGCGCCCGCCACGTCATGGCGCTGCTGCAGCAGCAGGCCAACGCAGGCGGCGGCGCCGGCGCCGCCGCCTGGGCCAGGCTGCGGCAGCGGCTCGACGCCCAGGGCGCCGCCTCCTCGGGTGGCGCCGCCGCGTCGGGGGCCGAGCCGGCGCTGCTGGGCGTGGTGCGCGCAGTCGAGGTGCACCTCTACCGCGCGGCGCCGTCCCGTGAGGCCTACGCCGACCCGCTCACGCTACAGGCGCGCGTGGCGGCCTTTGTGCGGGGCCGCCTGCAGCAGCAGCAGCAGCAGCAGCAGCAGGCGCGCGGCGGGGCGCCGCACGCGCGGCGGTGTCAGCGGCCACTGCAGCAGCAGCAGCGGCAGCAGCAGGCGCCGGCGGGCGAGGCGGCGGGCGAGGCGGCGCTTCAGCTGCCGCACGAGTGAGCCGACTTGGACTAGGAGCGCGCTGGCCATGTGGCGTTGGGGCACCTGCGGGAGGTGCGGCAGAACAAGCTAAGCAAAACGTCTCACATAACGCGGCGCCCCCCAGTCACAAGGGAGCCGCAAGGGAAGTGCGTTTCGCAAGGCCGCGGGTGGCTGAAAATTTTCGTGGTTGTGGATGGTGAGGCGTCGCTGCGTGGGTGTGACTGACAATTTGTGAGCGTGTGCGGCGGAAGCAGCTTTTCTTTCCGCGGGTGTGCACAGTCGGGGTCATACTTGCCGGGAGGAAGAGAAGCACGGTATGCGGCAGCACGGTCCGGTGGCTGAGCGCAAAACACAACAGCAGCGTACGCCTGTGTCTTGTTGCCCGTCCTTTGGGCGGTGGTGCCTTTTGTGTGTGTGTGCGTGTTGGAAGGGGGGTTGCTCTGGGATTGCCGCTGGGGGAGAGGTTCCCCGGCGAGGCATGCGCACACCAGAATCGCGCGCGCTCGACCGCCGGTGGAACCCTCCCGGCAGAGCAACAGCACAGCGGCGGCAGCAGCAGCAGCGGCGGCGGCGGGCGCGCCCCGAGTCCTTTTTTCACCCTCCTCCTCCTCCTCTCCCGTGTGCCGGCGCTCCCCACGCTGCGCGTGTTTCCCAACCCGTGCGCCGCTGCCGCGCACGGCCCCCTGAACTTGAAGCCCCCGCGGTATCGTGGTGGCTCCGCCGCGCGTGCACGCCTGCACGCACGGGCCCTGCTAGTAGAGTCTCACGAGTCTCCAGGCGCGTAGTAGCTTGCATGGGTCGTTCAAGCGCCTCCTTCCCCCGCGGCGCTGTGTGGACAACAACAACAGCCAACACAACACCCCACTGAGCGTTGCTGTTTACTCTTTTCCACCCGCTCTGTCTGTGGCGTTCCGGTTCTCCGACTCCCCGCGCTGCGGGCGTCGTGTTTTCCCCCCTGCGGGTTCTTTGCTACTGGGGGCAGGTGGGAAAGCTTCTCTGCTCCTGTCCCGCCCAGCGAGGCCTCACGCGTGCGGCCGGGCAACCGTCCCGCTTCCGTTTGCCCCGTGGTCGCAGGCGTGCGGCGGATGTTTGGCCGCGCCGCGGGTGCAGCCCAGCGCCGCCCGCTGTCTGGCGCAGGGGAGACGAAAGCTGTGCTCCCGGCGGCCCTCTTCCCTTCTTGATGATTTGCGTTGCGGCAGGTGTGGCCGTCTCGTTTGGTTTTGTCGGCGCTGCGCCGTGCCACGTGCCCCCCGTGAGTGCGTCCTCCCCCGACCCCGCTGCACGTGTGGGGGCAGTGGTGCGCGCCCTGGTGTGCCTCTGCTTCCTGTCACACCTCCAGTATCCACCGTGGCCGAATCGCTACCAGTATGGCGGCCCTGAATTCTTCCCCCAAAGGAAAGCATGCACTCACACACCCCCTAGAGCCTCTCCCCCTCTGCACCGTGGCCACGACAGCACGCAAGCAAAAGGCCCATAGCGCACCTGGTGTGGTGGTGTGGTGGTGTGCGCGGAGAGCGCGTCCTCGAGGTGCGCGCCCTCCGTCTCCGTTTGTGTTTTCTCCTCTCCCCTCCTGTCCGTCTGTTTCGTCTCAGTTCTCCCCTCCTGTCTGTCTGTCTGCGTCGTTGCGGCTGAGTCGTCTGTCCCTCTGCCTCGTCGTGTGCGACCCCGACCTCACGCCCTGCACCGCCCTCCCCTGGGGCACCCACGCCCCAGGGGCTAGTCGCGCTGGTGGGGGCCCCCACACACGGAGCAGCCGCGCAAACCATCCGCCGCGGCTGCGAGCAACGGCCCACGCACTTGGAGTGCGCCCTGGTTTGCGGTTTGTCGGGGGAGGGCGCTCGCTGCTCGCTGCGTCCGGCGCAGGGTGGCGAGGTGCAGTGCCCTGGCAGGGGAGCGAGGGCGGGAGGGCCACAGTGTGGCGACCGTGACCTGATGTGCCCGCCTCCCTTGCGTGTGGCGCGCGAAATGGCGCGCGCGGTGTGCGCTAGGCGGTGGGACCTTGGGCGCCCTCTCCAGAAGCATGACGGCAGCATGGACGGGCTCGCCGCTCCCCCCCGCCCCCGCCCCTGGTGTCGTGTGTGCATCCCCCCTGTGGCGCTCGTCTCCCTGCTCGCCTGGGGCATCCGGCTTGTTGAGCAGCACCGCTGGGCCATATCTCAAAACGCTGTGCGTTAGCGGGGCGAGCGCCTGATTTTGTGATCGCTGCCTTCGCGCGGTGCGCCTTTGCGCTTCGTCTTTGGTGCCACTTCATCTTGATGTCCAGCGGCGGCGGTCACACTTTCTGCCGCCGCGCCTCGGTTTTACACGTGCGGGGGCTCGTATGGCCCCCCCTCCTGGTGGTGGACGGTGCAGGCGGCAGTGTGGTAGAGACGTGCGCGCGCAGCACAAGGCATCTGTGTGCGGAGGCTGCCCCAGCCCCGTGTCATGGGGGCGTGAGAGCGGCGGCTGAGAGCGGGGCCGTGCGTGGATGGTGTATGGGCGCTGCCGTGTGCACGTGGCGGCGTGACGGCGTCTGTGGGCGCTCGGGGTGACGTGGTATCCCGGCCTGGGCTTGGGTGATGGTATGGGTGGCCAGGCGAGTCGGTTGTGTATGGCAAGCAAGACTGGGGCGTGCTCTCCTCGCGCCATGGTATCTGGGGGCGCGGGAAGCGCTGCGTTGGCTGGTGTCAGTGCCGTCTGTGGCCCGCTCCATCGAGGACACTTGCGAGTGGGGTTCATCGTGGGCAATCGTGCCAGGGCATGCCAGCTGCGGCGTGCTGCCCGCCGCAGCCCTTGTACTTTCGTTTGGAGGCCGGCAGGGAGGCTCTTGGCGAGGAGCGACGTGAGCGTGTGGTTGGAGAGTGGCCGGCGCGCTTGTTGCTGCTGCTGTGCGAACGTGTGGCGTAGGGAGGGTGGAGCGTATGCTCCAAGTCCGTGGGGTGGCCGCAGCGCGGTTGCGGCTGGCAGGAGTGAGCGTGGCAATGGTCGAGACGTCTTTGCCGGTGCTGCGCCTGTGGTTGGTTGGCAGCTGTCTGGTGGTGCTGGCAGTTGCTGGGCCCCAAGAATATGGCGCCATTTGCGCCGCTGCTATCGCGTCTGTGCGCGTCGCACAGACCTGCTGTCACGCGTGCGGGCACGCCTCTGCCGCAAGCACTTCTTCTGATGCCCCACGTCCCAAGGTGTCGTGTGTGGAGTTCTTCCTCCTCCTTCCTCGCACTCTTGCACTTGGGCGCTTGTGCTGCAAACGAGAACTGTGGAAGGAGCAATAGCCTAGGCCCTAGGCAAACTGCGGCGCTGCGGAGGCACCGGCACCACCGCCGACGGGCCGCCGCCTGCGGCCTTCCGCCCACTGCGCGAGCGCGGCCAGCGCGAGCGGCGAGGTGGCCGGCGCGTTGCTCGCGGCGCGCGCCTGCTCAAAGTGCCGCGCCGCGACGTGCTGCGCGCCCTCAAAGTCCTCGCGCAGCGCGGCCAGGGCCGCCTCGCGGCACAGCCCCGCCAGCTCGGCGCCCGTGAAGTGCGGCGTGGCCGCCGCGAGCGCCGCCAGGTCCACGTCGCTGGCCAGAGGCATCGCGCGAGTGTGCAGCTCTAGCACCTGCGGTTGCGAGCGTGGTGCCAGAGCAGCAGCTTGCGCGGTGCGTCGCGCGTGCGCGCGTCGAGGCGCGGATCCGACGGCGCCGTGCGCGGCGCGAAACGACTCGCGCACCTGCATCCGGCCAGCGAGGTCGGGCGGCGGCACGTGCAGCAGCGTGTCGAAGCGCCCCGGCCGCATCAGCGCCGAGTCCACCGCGTCCGGACGGTTCGTGGTCCCCAGCACCAGCACGCCTGCGCCGTGCGCGCCCACGCGTGTGTTGCACGACACGCGACGACAGCGACAGCGCTCCAGGCAGCGCCCGAACGTGGCGCCCGCACCTTGCGCCTCCTCCATGCCGTCCATCTCGGTCAGCAGCGTCGTCAGCAGCCGCACGCCAGCCTCGCCGCCGCCGCCGCCGCCACCCGCGCCGCCCTCGCCTCGCCGCGCTGCGGCAGGCCACGATCACAGGCCGCACACACACGCGCAGCACCCACCTCCGCATACCGTAGGTCTACTGGTCCTGCGCTGTGCGCGCGGGCCTTGCGCTCTGGCGTGCTCTGCGGACAAGAGGCCGGGCGCACCTGCCACGGCATCCACCTCGTCCAGCAGCACGATGGAGGGCGCCGCCAGGCGGGCCCGCCGGAACACGTCCCGCAGCATGGCCTCCCCTTCGCCCACGTACATGCTGAAAAGCTGCGCGCAACCCCCAGCAGCACGCCGCTTGAAACCGCGTACCTGGCCTGTGTGGTACTCCTCGACTCGACACGCGCTGAACCCAGGGCGGGGCGGGCACGACGAACAGCAGGCACACAGAAAAGAGGGCCTGGGCGCGCGCCGCACCTGGGCGCACGAGAGCGGCAGCAGCGTGGCGCCGGACGCCGACGCGGCCGCCCTGGCCAGGCTCGTCTTGCTGCACCCTGCGCAGGCCCAGGGGGATGCACGCCACCACGAGCCGCACCTTGGCCACACACCACCTGCAGAAGGGACTGGCGGTTCCCTTGCTGACGGGCCGCACAGTGCCGCAACACCCATGCCCTGAACGTGGCAGCGGTGGCGACCAGGCGCTTTGCTGCGGGCTCCCTCCACGGCGCGCGCCAGCACGAGCCCTGCGGCGTTGCGCAAGCGCCGCACCTGGCGCCCCGTAAAGCAGCACGCCGCGCGGCGGCGTGAGGCCCAGCCGCTGGAAGGCGGCGCGCCGCATGAGCGGCCACTCGACGCTCTGCCGCAGCCGCCGCTTGACGTCGTCCAGCCCGCCGATGTCCGCCCAGCTGCGAGCGCGCAGGGGCCACGCACATCCAGCTTCTCTTCGCGCGCTCGAGCACGTGTGCACGAGGGTCGCAGACGGCCCAACTGCACTTCGTTGCTCCCGTCAGGCGAGCTCCACGGCAGGGCGCCCACTCCTGAAAACTCGTCGAGCTGATGCGCCCCACCCCGCCGCACGCCTGCGGTGCCGCTCGGCTTCACGCGCACCTCGTGCTTGGAACCTCGGCCTCCACGCCGCGCACGATCGACGGCCCCACGCGCCGCATGCCGTCCTGGAAGTGCCGCGCCGCAACCACCACCACCACCACCGCCGCACCGCCCGAGAGCGGCGGCGATAAAACGGCGCCGGCTCCCACCTCGCCGCCGCCCACAGCCTGCGCTGCGGCGCCGCCGCCGCCGCCTCCCCCGCAGCCCTCGAGGCCCGTCGCCTGCGCCAGCGCCGCCAGCACCGCCTCGCGCGCCAGTGCCGCCAGGTCGGCGCCGCTGTAGCCGTGGCACGCCTCGGCAAGCGCGCGCAGGTCCACGTCCCCGCCCAGCTGCGCGGCACACGTGGACACGTGTTGCAACAAGGTCGGGAGCCTCTGCACACTCCCCGCAAACTCGCACGTGCCTGTGCGCCTTCCTTTCCCCAGGAGCGAGGGTCAGGTGGGCAAGAGGTCAGCGCCAAAAAGGTCCTCGCCCCGCATGCCACGGAAAGCCGTGCCCCCGCCAGCCCCACCGGGGCCGCACGCGCCTGCACGCCGGACGTGTGGCACGCGAGGATGGCCGCCCTCTGCGCCGCGTTGGGCACGCTGACGGCAATCTCGCGGTCCAGGCGCCCGGGGCGCCGCAGCGCGGGGTCCAGCGCGTTGGGGCGGTTGGTGGCGCCCACCACCACCAGGTGGCCACCCTCCTCGCCCTCTGCCGCTGCTGCTGCCTCGCCGGCGTCCCCAGGCGCCGCCGCGGCAGGCGCCGGCTGCTGCTGGTGGGCGGGGCGGCCGTGGTGGGCAGTTGGGCTGCCGGCCCCGTCCAGCAGCGTGAGCAGTTGGGCGACGACGCGCGACTCGTGCGCGCGCTGGGCGTCGCGGCGGGGGCACAGCGCGTCCAGCTGCGCGCGCGCGGGCACGCGTCGCGCGAGGCAGAGGGGGACATGTCAGCAGTGCAAAGCGTGCCAGGCTCTGCGTGTGCCTCTCCTCCCCGCGCCGCCAAGTCCAATCTGCGTCACTTGAGGTGACGGGTGTGGTGCGCGGGCTGCAGCCCCACCCAAAGCGTCGCGCGCTCACCTCGTCGAGGAAGACGACGGCCACCTTGCCGCGCCGCGCGTCGCGCGCCGCCGCCTCAAACGCCTCGCGCAGCCGCCGCTCGCTCTGCCCCACGTAGGCGCCGTACACGTCGGACGCCGTCAGCACGTGCAGCGCCGCGCCGCACTCGGCTGCGTCGCGCAGCGCGCACAGCACACAAGAAGCACGCAGGCACGCTGCCCAAGTCGTGCCCAAGTCTTGATGGTGGGCCTTTGCGACATGGGGCTTCCAGGGCACACGGCTCTAGTGGGCTCTCAAGTCAACCAGCCTGAGTTCCCCTCAGCCGGCATGGCTGGGCCAGGGCGGATCTGCCTGTCTCCGCTGGCAGGACAGCTGATGCACTTGGCAGCGCGCGCTGGCCCCGCCAAGGTGGTGCACACGAGAACGCACGGCGACGATGGCGGCGCGCCGCATCACGCCGCCAGCCTCACCTGCCACGGCCCGCACCATGAGCGTCTTGCCGCAGCCCGGCGGGCCGTGCAGCAGCAGCCCCCGCGGCCACGCCACGCCCAGCGCCCGCGCCTCGCGGCCGTACCGCGCCGGCCACGCGATGAGCTCGCGCAGCGCCTCCATGGCCTCGCCGGCGCCCGCCACCAGCAAATGCGCCGGGACGCCCTCCCCACCAGCCCCTCCTTCCCCTCCTCCACCCAGCACCCCCTGCTGCTGCAGCTGCTCCGCCTCCTGCGCTGGCGGCTGCAACCCGCCAGGCGGCAGCTCCTGCCCGCGCGCCACGCCTGACGCCCCCGAGGCGCCGCCCGGCTCAGATTCCACAGCCCCACTCGCCCCGCCGCCGCCGCCGAGCGACAGCGCCCGCAGCCCCGCCTCCAGCCCCTCCCCCTCCCACTCCTGCTGCTCAGGCCCAGCCATACCCGGCCCACTCAATGCCTAGAAACGCCCCGCGGCGCCGACGTCCCCAGGAGGCCGCCGCAGCCTCTCAGGAGTCGT
>VFQP010003576.1_pt1 | contig 15639 bp, 17 predicted proteins | sample 3512351 | NCBI WGS metagenome assembly VFQP01 (sample SAMN10412372, study PRJNA504923) | tailings metagenome | isolation source: Relicate 1 Philex TSF1 revegetated site | place: Philippines: Tuba, Benguet | collected 2017-08-29 | reverse complement strand
AGAAGGCCCACAGCATGGGCGGCGCGAGCATGCAGAAGGGGGGGGCGCACGCAGCAGGGAGCAGGGCCAAAGCATTGGAGGCGGGAGCATGCAGGAGGGGGGGCACATAGCAGCAGCAGGGCCAACGCATGGGCGGCGGAATCATGGTGGGACGGCGCGTCCTCCTTCCCTGCCCACCGCGCGCCGCCCCTCATCTTCGGTCGTGAAGAGTGTGGGCCGCTGGGGACGCATGCTGCTCGCACACGCTGACGCTTTGACACCCGACCCGTCCTCGCCTTGCTGTGCCGCGCTGCAACGCAGGCCTCTGCGAAATGTGTGGCAAGCAGGTGAGAGGGTTTGCGGTGTTTGCCCTGCGCTGCACCCAACGGACCCCGCTCCGCTGCATCACGCCCTCTCTCTGGTCGTTCCTGCTCTTTGCTTGCTTCCCCCCCTGTGCGCAGATCCTGGACGTCTCCAAGTACAAGCAGTCGACGGTCTGATTTGATCATTCGCCCTGCACGTGCCTGACGCTTGACTCGCCATGCACTTGACCACCGTTGCATTCTGTTGAAACTCCGCGCCTCCCCCACCTGCTCATGACCCCGCTGTCCCGGGCAGACTCAAACGCAAGGAGAGCTCGTCGGCGGCCAGCAGCGTGGTGCTGCGGAACAGCCGCGCGTGCACCCGCTCCCTGACCACGTGCTCCACCAGCTCCCAGCCCGTGCGCTCCTCCACCTGCGCACAGCGCAAGCGGCCGCAGGAAAAGCGCGCTAGCGAAGTGGCGCACCCCTGCCGCGTGGCCCGCTTTGGGGCGCGAGCAAGCGGCTTGACGAGAAAAGAAACGCACGTGCGGGAGCTTGTGCGGGCTGAGGATGAGCAGCGCCTCGCACGCCAGCGCCAGCTGCTGCAGCGTGGTGGACAGGTACGACGTGCCGCTGAGCACGTGCATGGCGTACGAGCAAACGCACAGGTGGTAGCTGCGCCCCTGGTCCAGCAGCCACCCGCCCGCCACGTCCTGCGCGCGCCGACAAGTGACGCAGCGCGCACGCGTCCCTCATCATCGGCAGCGTGTGCGTTGATTTTCACATTCAGGTGCTCGCGTCTCTGGCAAGCAGACGCCGACACCGGCACGGGCGCTGTGCCCCACACGGCCATCCTCCCCACAAGTGGCTAGCCCCAGCCACCCCGCCGCCCCCTCGGCGTAGGTGTGTGTTGAGCTTTACATCTGGTGGAGCCATCTCTGGCAAGCAGATGATCATATCACAATCCGCAGTGTGGTGCCCCCCTCGGTGTCAGGCGCCACGGCTGAACTCGGGCGCATGAGCACCGCTCGCTGGAGGTACCGTACCTGGAAAGAAAAGGTCTCGGCGCTGCGCCCCGTCCAGGCCCTGAGAGCCTCGCTGGTGTAGGGGTCCGCCGCGTCCACGCACAGGCGCAGCAGCAGGCCTCCTCCCGCCGGCCTCTGGAGCCGCCACGCGCCACCTTCCTGCTCAGCGCCTCCCTGCTGCGCCTCTGCCGCGCCGCTGCCCGTGGCCCCCTCATCGCCCACTGCGCAGGAAGCTACCGCCTGCCACCACGCGCCCACGGCCTGGCTGGCCTCGCCGCTGCCGCACGCCAGGTCCAGCACCCGCAAGCAGGAGCCGTCACAGGAGCCGCCGCCTCTGGGTGAGGCGTAGCAGGGCGGAGGTATGGTGCAGGATGCAGGTGCGCCTGCATCCGGCGCCCGCGCGGGAGACTGTGGCTGGCCGTCGGCCGCCTCCTGCGGCCTGCCGTGGGCCGCGGCGTCGAGCCCGCCCCCCTGAGGCTGCTGCTCGTCCTCCTGCTGCTCCTGCGCCTCAGGAGGCTGCTGGAGGGCGCTCGCGGGCAGCGCTGGCTGGGGCGTGGCCGTGACCTGCGCCGCCGCGCCCACCAAGATCTGCGCGCCGTCCCCGCCCAGCTCCTCGCCGTGCGCCGGCAGCAGCACCGACCGCACCCACGTGCTCAGCGCCGGCCAGGCGGCGGCCATGATGCCGGCGAAGTGCGGGTTGCGGTAGGCTGCGCCCGTGGACGCGTAGTACGCGTCCACGCCCTGCGTCTCGTAGTTTTCCCGCATGGAGCGGCTGCCCGCGAACGTTGGCACGTCTGCCTCCATCCTTTGCTTGCTGCTCTGCTGAACGCTGAACGCGTTTGACCATGTTGACCACGAACAAATTTGCGGTCTACAGCTCGCGCACTAGCTCAACGAACGCGTTGCGACCCCACAGCTCACAGGAGGAGACTTCGCTCGCGCCCTCGCTCAGCGTTTGAGCTCGCAGCGCTTCGAGGCATTCGCTTGACGGCGGCGGCACGATGCAGGCGCACGTCCTCGGCGCCAGCGGCGCTCACCTCAGCAGGAGCCTGGCGGCGCGGCCCAGGGCGTCAGTGGTGCGGTGCTCGTGCTCATACAGCTTTGCCGAGCTCAAGGAGCCCCGGCCGGAGCCGGGCCAGCGGCGCGTGCGGGCACTGATGAAGCGCGAGGGTGCGAGGCAGTGGCCTCACTGGGCTTCTGTGTTCTGCACGAGCAGTGCGCGGTGGCCCCGGGCGTTGGCGCATGTGGCGCTTGTTCTGTGGGCGCGTCATGTTCGTGTGGCCGCGCTGGCGCAGCTCTCGACACACGTGGTGTTTTGCCTGCACACAGAGCGGGCGCTGCGCGACCTGGTGGTGGGCATGACCAAGATGACGGAGAAGCAGCTCAAGGCGGTGCAGCCCGTGTGCGGCGAGGCCGTGGTGGAGGCTGTCAAGGTGGCCGCGCGCCTGCCCCGCACCAACCAGGTGCGCTGCGCAGCCACCATCCTTCGCATTTGCGTCGCGGCACCACGACCAGCAAGGTGACCGCGAGGTTGAGCTCACCAGTGGCTGCTAAGGTTGGTGGCGGCGTGTGCGGCAGGGGCGCAAGCGCCAGGAGCAGCTGGTGGCCAAGCTCCTGCGCACGCAACTGGACGAGCTGGCGCTCAGCAAGCTCGAGGTGGGCGCGTGGGACGCTCTGTGGTGGAGTGCCGTGGCGCGTGAAGGGAGGTGCAGGACGTCTTTCTTTCCTATGGGTCTGTGCGCGTGCCGCAGGAGGCGGTGGAGCTGTCGCGCACGAGCAGCAACGCGTACGTGGACCGGGGCGTGCAGGAGCAGGCAGAGGCGTGGCGCGACGCGCTGCTGGAGGGCGACCAGGTGCTGGCGGCGCTGGCAGTGCACGGGTGGGGGGGCAGGGGGGACGAGGGAGCAGCAGGAGCGGGCAGCGACGGGGCGTGCGTGCTGCTGGCCCAGGGTGATGAGGCGTTGGGGGAAAGGAAGGTGCTGGTGGTGGTTGTGGTGTGGGGGCGAGGGTGGAGCAGCACGTGGTCGCGGAGCCAGAGCGTGCTGCGTCGAGCGGGGCGCTTCCGCAGCGCTCTCGCACGTGTGCCACCCAGAGCAGAGCTGCGCCGGGTCCATGCCCAAGCAGAGAGCGCTCGCGCCCCGCCGCAACGCTATCCGCAGGACGCCCTCCAGGACGTGCTGCAGCACCTGCTGGCGCACCAGCAACGCAGCGCAGCGCCACGCGGGCCCCAAGCCGAGGACGAAGCAGAGGAGCAGGAGGACGAGCACGTGGACGCTATTGACGAGGAGGCGGGGCCCCAGGACGGCGCGGCAGGCACAGCGTGGGCCGCGCCCCCCAGCGGACAGCTCCCGTCCCCGCAGCAGCTCCGGGCGCTGGTGCGGCAGTGCCAGCAGGCCAGGGCGGAGCTGCAGCAGCTGCAGGCGCCATTAGCCCCTGCCAGCAGCAACAGCTTCGTCGGCCCCGGCGTGGGGAGAGGCGGCCAGAGCGGCGGCGGCGGCGACGAAGACGACTTGCAGAGTGTGTTGGCAGAGGCGGCCGCCCGCGCCCGGCGGCGCAACAAGGGCGGCGGCGGCGGCAGCCCGGCGCAGGAGGAGGCCAGCGCAGCAGCAGCTCCTGCCAGGGGAGGGAGAGGAGCGGGGGCCGGCGCCGCAGCGGTGGTGGACGCAGCGGTGGGCGCGGCGTCGCCGGCGTTGGACGCGGCTCTGCGCAAGAGCCGGCTGCTCAACCGCTCGCTGTACGGCGTGCTCAGGGCGCTGGCGCAGGCGGCGGGGCAGGAAGCCTGACGCCTTGCTTCCCCCTCTTTACCGCGCTGCTCGCTTTCGACAATTTCGGCGAGGTGCACAACTGCAAGCTTGCAGTTGCGTTGTGGGAGGTCACGAGGAAAGAGGAGAAAGCTGCTCTAAGGAGCGGCAGCGCAAGGGGCGGAGGCGCCGGCCAGCAGCTCTGCCGGGCCGCCCGCCGCCTCGACCTTTGCCCAGGCGGCCAGCGCCTGCTCGCACAGCAGCGACGTGGACTCCGGGACCATCTCGTGCGTCAGCCAACCATACCTGCAAAGTGACGTGAGCGGACCGGCGCAGCCACACCCATCGCCGCGCGTCAGCCACTGACTAGGCCGCAGGGGCTCTGGCCGCGAGCGGCAACAGTTTCCCTACACAAGCAAGCGGTGCAGAGGCCGACTCACCGCCCAAGGCTCTTGGCGGCCACGTCCGGCGTGAGCCCGTCCAGCAGCTGCGGCAGCGCCGTCATCCAGTAGGCGCACACCTCGAGCTGCCAGCTCGCCTGCAGCCAGCGCCTGCAGCCACACACGTGGCACGCGACAAACGCACCACATCGCAACGTCGTCCGCTTCCCAGGCACGCCTGTGCCCGCCCAACCTTTTGAGTAGCGGCGTACTCACGCGCTGGCGGCCCGCTCAGGGTCGTCCACGCCCCGCTCTTTCAGCGCGCGGTGGAGCTCCGCCACGTAGTGCTGCAGCAGCTCCTCCACGGACGCGCTGCCACCGCCACCTGTGAGCGCGCCGTGCTGCACGCCGCCCAGCACGCCTGCGCGGGGACGGGGCAGCGGCGACGCCATCGACGGTGCACGCACCGCCTGCGGCGTGCGCAGCGGCGACGGGAACCAGACGCCAGCATGCAGGCTCCCAAACTGACGCCAAGGGACAGCGAGGGACGCCAGGGCGCGCGCTCACAGTAGACGACGTCGGCCATGCCGCTGGGCGCCCTGCCCGTCCACTGGTAATCAATGGCGTAGCAGCTCAGCGTTCCTTCTTCTCGCCGTGTGAAGAAGAGGTTGGACGTCTGCGCGCGCGCGGGGGGGCCAAAGCGCTGCAGTGCGTTGGGGGGCTCGGCCGGGGACCGCACAGCGCACCGACGGACTCGGCGCTGCAAGGCCTAGGCGTGGACGCAGGCAAGGCAAGTGGGCACTCCGCTTGCCACAGGCCGCACCTTTGGGTCCCCGTGGACCAGGGTCCGGTCGGGCGCCTGCTCCAGCACGCCGTTGATCACGTCCACACTGCAAGCACATGTTCGGCACGTCCCGCTGTGCTGTGCGTGCCGCGGGTGCGCCGCGGCCTCCACACCGCACATCAACTCTTCCTCAAGGTGGACCGTTCGCGCTCCCTCACGAGGAGGAGAGCGTGCGGAACGGCAACCGCGCGCAAGCGCCCCAGCGTTCCTTCCCAGCCGCGTGCCTCCTCCCAACCTGTCCCTGAGGCGCGCCATGGCCTGGTGGTTGGCGGGCGTGTCCAGGCGCCCAAACAGCGCGGCGTCGGGGAAGCTCGCGCACAGGCCGGCGAAGGCCTCTGGGATGCGCTCGTACCTGACCCGCGGCAGCACGCAGCCGCGACGCCAAGGCGAGCACGTGAGCGTGGTGGCTCAGGCCCCCCTTGCTTCCTGCGTTGCCCATCCCTACGGCTGCCCGGTTAACCAGAACGGCGAGGCAAACGTGGTGCAACAGCGGTGCGCCCGTGGCACTCACTTGACGCTAGGACGCAGCGCCTTGCGCCACCAGCACCCACGCGCGAACACGCCCCGCCACTGCGCGTCCCGCTCCTCGTCCTCTTGCCCGCTGGCTGCCCCACCCGCCGGGCCCTTGCCCGGCTGCCAGAAAAAGGCGTGGAAGCGCGCCAGCAAGGTAAGCGCCGCCCTGGCCTCGCGCGCGTCCAGCTGGCTGCTCTGGGAGAAGCGCTCGGGCTCCAGCAGCTCAAACAGGAAGTCGAACTGCGCAGGCGTTGTGCGCACGCAGCGTGCAACAGGCGGCCCTCGTGAGGTGCCGTGCTCGGGCGGGGCTGCTCCCTCCCCGTGCTACACACTGTGTGCCACATCGATGAGGGACTGTCTAGAAAGCGCACCTTGCTGTCCAGCACGTCGGCGCTGCTGCTGTCGTGGCGGCGTTGCGCGAGGTGCACGCGCGGCACGCCGGCGTGCGGCTGCAGGAACGCGTGCAGCTCGGCCAGCACGCCACGGGCGCTGAGGAAGCAGTGCTCGTTGGCGAAGGACGCCGCGCTGATGCGCCACTTGCTGTCTGGCTTCTGCTCGCGCTTTCGGAGCCGCGGTAGGTTGTATCGTTTGAGGAGCAGCGGGGTGGTGCGGCCAGCATCATCCGTCGCGTGCACCACGCAGCAGTCGGACTGCTCCAGCTCCCGCGCGTTGCTGATGGTGAAGCTGACGATGGGCGCGCCCAGGGCAGAGGTGAGAAAGGCGGCGTCCATGTCCTGCAGCCACGATGGAAGCTGCTCCTGTTCATGCTGCTGTTGATGCTGCTGTTGTGCGTCCATCAGCGCGGAAGCCCCTCTCCTCCTCCAGCAGTCGCTGCGTTGATGCGCAGGTGCGCGGTGCGCTAGGGCGCCACGTGCACGTCCGCCGCTCGTCGCCCTCCAGCCGCGGCACTGGTGAGCAGCTGGGACAGGCAGCAGCACCTGCATCGCTCTGGCCTGGAAAGCGCAGGCGGATGGGACTCAATCACCCGTTTTTCAGGGCACGGCCATGCAGGGTGATCTTGGCGATCCTGCAGCGCCGCACACCTTCGCTCAGGAACAGGATGGCGCGCGCTGCTTCCCGCTCCCTGGCGCTGCTGCTGGCGTCCGCGCTGGCGCTGGCGATGATGGCTCGCTGCTGCTGCGCCTCGCAAGGACCGGACGCGCACACGGTGGTGGTGCAGAGCGGCGAGGAGCTGGCGCGTGGTGTGGCAGCCGCGGCCGCGAGCGACAGGCCCCTGAGCGTGGCGTGGACGATCGAGGTGGCCAGCTGCAGCCTCTCGGCCGGCCCATCCGTGTGGCTGTCGCTCCCCGGACTCCCCCTCGCTCTGGCGCGCAACCTGACGGTCCAGCCGCAGGCCGGTTTCGCGTGCAGGCCCGTGCTGGACTTTGGCTACGCGTTCGGTGAGCGCGCGAGCCAGCGCCTGGAGGTGGTGGTGCTCCCCGGCAGGATCAAGGGGACGCAGCACGCTCGTTCGAGTTCGTCTTCGTGCCTGGCGCGCAGGGGCCATCAAGCTTGCGCAGGGCGCGTGGCTCACCCTGCAGAACGTCGAGGTCTTCAAGGTGCGCACCGCGTGTTGAGCGCGCACGGGAAAAGCTGGTTCCGTGGGGGGAGAGGGTCGATCACGCCCTGAGCGGAGCAGAGGAGAAGCTCTCGCTCCCCGCACCTCCTGTGCGCAGATGGAGCACGGCATCCCGGTCGGGCTGGTCATCAGCGACCCGCAGGCGCCTGGCGTCGTCGTGCTGCAGGACGCTGTCATGCACAACGAGGTGCGCGCCGCGCACGACTGCGCAGAGCTGTCGCTCCCGCACCTTGGCTGCACAAGCCTCCTCCTCGCCTTGCCTTTGCTGCGGCCTCACACAGGTGGCGCCTCCCTCCAAGGCCATCCAGATGTTCTTCAGCACCGTGGCGCGCAGCGCCCTGCTGCCGCCCCCTGAGCTGGCGCAGCTGGCCACCAACAGCGGCGACCCGCCTGGCGGCAGCGCCGCCGCGCCCTCCTCCGCAGAGCAACTGCAGCAGCTGTTCAGCGTCCTGCCGTCACCCTGGTGCATGCCCGACGTCAACGCCACCCTGAACGGCAGCGCTCCGGCGCCGCGCTGCTTCCCTGTCGCCGGCATGCTCACCGACGTCGGCTTTGCCGTGAGTGGGCCCGCTCTCGTGGTGAGGCCCGCCTTCCCGCTGTGCGTGCTGAACCAACGCACGCCCACCTACTCACTCACACACCGCTGCGCGCGGCCACCTTTGCGCGCAGGTTCCTGTCACGGCGGACAACGTGGGCGGCTACGTCATGTGGTGGCGCCGCTCGCTCATCGTGTACGACGAACAGGTGAGGGGGCCCGCGCGCCTGCACGTGCGCGCTACCAAACGCAAGCTGACTGACGGCCTTGCCTGCCTCACCGACACCAACAACGACACGCGCGCAGGTGCAACCCTCCTGCCTCGCCGCCATGCCCATGAACGACTGCATCAAGCAAGCGCTCGACCGCAGGTGAGGCTTTCCCTTAGCGCTGCTCTCCTGCCTCCCTGGGACGTTCGCACGTGTCTCAAACACCGAGCCTTCCGCTGCCGCGCTGCGCTTGGCCCCAGGCACGGCGTCATGTCTCCCCCGCCGGCGCCGCCCGCCGCCTCCTCGTCCCTCACCTCGGCCCCCGCCGACGGCAACGACAACCGCGCCCGCAAGCTGCTGGCCTGGCTGCTCCCCACCGTCGTCATTTCGGCAGGTGCGGCACCAGTTGCAGCGTCGCTTGCTCAGTGCAGTGCTCGAGTGCCAGCGGGTGCTGCGCGGCGCCCCCTCTGAACGCACTCCGTTGCTGCTCTCGAAACTGCAGGGCTCGCGGTGCTGGTGCTGCTCCGCTGCTGCTGGCTGGCCGCCCGCGCGCCCCACGAGCTGTCGGGCCTGCTCAAGGCCACGTGGGCGCAGCGCCTGGCGCTGGCCGCCGCGCCGATGGGCGGGCGCCGCAGCGAGGACCTGCGCACGTCACTGTCGCTGGACGTGGCGCCGCGGCACGGCTCCAAGCAGGACGACGCTGGCCTCAAGTGAGTGCGCCGCCTTCTTGCTGCGTGCGCTGGCATGCGCGACGGCGTCGCCGCCAGGGCATGGCGATCGCATGCGTGCGCTGGCGGTCGGCCGGTGTGCAGGGCGCTGGTGCTGAACCTGGGCGGCGCGGTGACGGGCGCGCGCCGCTCGCTGTCCATGCTGCTGGCGCCGCGCCCCGGCGGCCTGGTGCTGGGCCACCTGATCGGCGTCGGCAGCTTCGGCCGGGTGAGCATGCGCGCCTCGGGCCACGGTCGCTAGACTTGCCAGGCTGCGTGACAGGCGCTCGAGTGTGGTGGTGCACATCCCGCTTGCAGGTGTACGTGGCCAGCTGGAGCGGCCGCAAGGTGCGGGTCGACCGGAACGAGCAGCCACTGCACAAACGCATCGCCTGCGCCCGCGCCTCGTCACGCGCGCACGCTTCGTGCGCATTTCGCAGGTGGCGGTCAAGGTGCTGCTTCACAGCGCGTCCGACGCGGCGCGCGTGGCCAACGAGCTGCAGCTCTCGGCCTCGTTCGACCACGCCAACGTCGTGCGCACGCTCTTCCACGTCAAGGCGCGCGTCGGCCAGGCGAGCTTCACCAGCAAGCACAGCAACAACAACGCGGTGAGCGCCCGCCCGCCGTGCCCCTCGGCGTTGCTTTTGCCACGCGTCGTGCGTGTGCCGCGCAAGCGCTGCTGCGGCACTTGCCTGCACCCGTGCGCAGGCGGGCGCGGTCAAGACCATCGCCAGCAGCAGCGCCAGCAAGGCGGCGGGCGCCTCGACCGCCACGCTTCCCACCCGCGCCCACCACCACGCCACCACGCACTCCACCATCCCCTTCGCCCACGCCCCCACCACCGCCAGCAGCAACCGCGGCGGGCCGCTCTCCCCCGCCTCGCTCGGCGCCCTGCTACACCCGCCCCTCGCTGCGAGCCCAGGGCCCCGGCACGCCCACCTCCACCCCCACCTCCCCGCCCGCCGCCGCCGCCGCCGCCGCCCGCCCCTCCTCGTCCTCCTCGTCGCAACAGCTGCTCTTCCGCGTCAACGTCCGCACCTCGCTGGGCGGCCTCACCGACATCCACCCCGGCGCCACGCTGCGCCGCCAGTACCTCTGGCAGCAGCACCAGAGCCACTCGCTCGAGGGCAGGCCCTCCGGCGGCCTGCCGCTGCTGCGCGCCGCCGACAGCCTGGAGCTCGCCAACGCGCGCCTCAGCAAGCCGCCGGCGGCGGCGGCGGCGCAGCCGTGCGTGCTGCTGCACAGCGTTGACAGCGGAGACTGCGCGGCGCCGGCGGCGGGCGAGGCGGCGCAGCCTGAGGAGAGGGAGGGATGGAGGGCGCAGGTCAGGGCCCCGCCCAACGCCGCGGCGCACACCGCGGCCGCGGCGCTGGCCGGCGCGCAGCAGCCGCAGCGCGTGGCGCCGCTGCCGTCGGGCGGCTGCACGGTGTCGCAGGAGGTGGAGGTGACGCTCAACCACAACACGCTGCTGCTGGCGGCGGCGGCGGCCAGCGGCGCGCTGCCGCCGCACGCCGGCCCCGCCAGCCTCTGCCTCGGCAGCGCCGCCCTGCCCACCTCGCCGCCGCCGGCCAACCGCGCGCCGCCGCCGGGCCACAGCACGCCCAGCACGCCCCGTGGCGGCGGCGAGCCGTCGCCGCCAGCGCACGTGACGGTGGACGTGCCAGTGCCGCCGTCCAAGGGCGGCGGCGCGGCGCCGCTGCTGCCCGCCGCCGCCGGCGGCTCTCCAGGGGCGGCGCCCAGCGGCCACCTGCACCGCATGGGCAAGATGACCGAGGTGAGGGGAGGCTGTGCTGCCTGCACGCTGAGGGGGGCTGTTCAGCGTCGCCGCCCGGCTTCACGCAATGAGCCACACGTGCGAGGCCCTCTCTCATGTCGCTGCCCTACGTGCCTTCCTGCGCAGACCTGGATCGCCATGGAGCTGTGCGAGGGCGGCTCCATGTCCGCCGCGCTGGCCGCCGGCGCCTACCGCCTGCCCGCCGCCGCCGCCGCCGCCGCCACGCCGCTGGCGGCGCACGCGGCGCTGGCGGGCACCGCCGCCGGCCCGCCGTCGCCGGCCGCCACCGTCGCCGCCGCCGGCAGCAGCGGCGCTGGGTCGGAGGAGGACCCTGACGGCGCGCCCGCGCCCGACGTCAACATTGTGAGCCGTGCTGTGCTGCTGACCTACGCTGTGCATTGGGGCAAGCGCGCACGTCACGGTGCGACGGCCGAGGTCCCACCACGCGTCCGCTGCTGTTTCCTTGCTTGCCGCTGCAGGTGGCGGTGCTGCAGCACGCGCGCGACGTGGCGGCGGGCATGGCCTACCTGCACTCGCGCGGCGTCATCCACGGCGGTGCGCGCGCGGCGCGCCTCTCGCCAAAGACGCTGCGTAATGCCGCGCAACACGCTCACCGGGCGCGCCCAAACGTGCAAACGCGTGCCCGCAGACCTCAAGATGGACAACGTGATGCTGCAGCGCAAGGCGGCCGGCGCGCCCCACGCCGCCGCCGCCAAGCCGCCGCCGCCGCCGCCGTCCTCCCACTCGCCGGCCAAGCGTGCCGCCATGCTGCTGCTGGGTGCCGGCGGCGCCGTGCGCGAGGAGCAGGAGCCGTTCGCCGGTGGCGGCGGCTCCGGGGAGGTGCTGGGCGTGCAGAGCAGCGCCGTCAGCGCGGCGTTCGACGGCCCGCACGTGGCCAAGGACTACGTCGCCAAGGTGCGGGGCGGGGCGTCCTGGGCACCTTGTGTGCGGTGTTGGCGCGCGGCGCACCCGCCACCACGCCATCGTCGCGCCAGGGATCAGGGCGGCAACCACTGGCAGCAGCCGAGGCAAAGCGCAGGGGACGTCTAGAGCGCGCCGTGCGACCTTTCCTCCTGCAGGTGGCGGACTTTGGGCTGAGCCGGCTGCTGGCGCCGGGCGCCACGCACCTGAGCACGCGCGCGTGCGGCACCGTGACGCACTGCGCGCCCGAGGTGCTCCGCTTCGGCACGCTCAAGCCCGCCGCCGACGTATACGCCTTTGGCATCCTCCGTGAGTGGCCCGTCAGGGCCGCCTGTGCCGCGCGCTCTGCCGCGTTGCTCTGCCAGAGCTCTCACCTGCCGCGTGGCGGTTGCCGCACGTGCGCCGCGCGCAGTGTACGAGCTGTGCACGGGCCAGCGCGCGTTCGCCGGGCTGGCGCACGGCGTGGTGGTGCACCGCGTGCTCCAGGAGCGGCTGCGGCCGCAGCTGCCGCCGGGCCTGGAGCTGCCCGACGAGCTGCTCACGCTCATGCAGGCACGTGTGTGCCTGCATGGTGCTCGTGCGTCGCCGTCGAGGTGGCTGGCGCAGAGAGGCCGTGCTGAGCACGCTCCTGGTGGTGTGCCTGCGCGCAGGCGTGCTGGGCGCACGACCCGCTGCAGCGGCCCACGTTCGCCGACGTGATTGAGACGCTGGACGCCATGCTCATGCTGGTGGTGCCCGAGCTGCCCTCGCCCACGGACGCCGGGCCCGGCTCGCTGGTGGCCTGATCGCCTTGCGCGATGTCGTGATGTCGTGATGTACGCCGTCCTGCGCGCCATCGTCCCGCCGCTGACCAAGACATGCCCCCAGACATGCATGCAACGCCGTGCACGCTCAGAGCTCACTGCTTCTGTTGGGCCTGGTCAGCCGCTCCCGCTCGGACCCAGGGTTTGATCACCTCGACAAGCACCAGCGATCGAGGTCGCCGAGACCGCGCTAGTTTCACTGTTGCACATCTCACTGGACGGAGCGCGAAGGGTCCCGCTGCGAAGCAGCTCGACAGCTACACGAAGTGGCACCCCTCGGCGGAGCAGCAGCCTGAGGGGCAGCAGCGTGATGGCAGCTTGCCTAGAAGAGTGTTGAGAGGAGGACAGCAGCAATTGCAGCAGCAGCTGGTGGAGCACCATGGCTGGCGTGCCTGGGGCCTTTGGCCAGGTGCCCTACCAGCAGGCGCCTGGGCAGCCTGGCTACTACTACTCGCCGCAGCAGGCGCCTTTCCAGCACGCAATCGCCATGCCTGCGCCCGAGGCCTCGGCGCTGGCGAGCGCTGGTTCGCTGCCCTTTGGCGTGCAGCTTCAGCAACTCCAGCCCGGCGCCGCGTCGCAGCAGCAACAACAGCAGCAACAGCAGCAGCAGCAGCAGCAGCAGCAGAAGCGCACGGCGCTCGGCGACCGGTACCAGCTCGGCGAGGAGCTCGGGCGCGGGGCCTATGGCCAGGTCTACCGAGGGACAGACCTGGTCACCAGCGAGCCCGTGGCCATCAAGCAGATTTCCCTGTCTGGCCTGGCGGCGGAGAACCTGCAGGGCGTCATGGGCGAGATCGAGCTGCTCAAGACGCTCAACCACCCCAACATCGTCAAGTACATCGGCAGGTGCGCACCTCGCGCGCTTTTGCGGCGCCCACCGTCTGCCACTGCGCCTTGGCAGGCAGCGCGCGCCGTGCTCTGCCCCTGGCACGGCCTTGCCGCAAGCATGCGATGGCGGTGGTGGGCGGTGGCGTTGCCGCCCGCAGCTTCAAGACGCGGGCGCACCTCTACATCATCCTCGAGTTCATGGAGAACGGGCCGCTCAGCGCCATCATCAAGCCCAACCGCCTGGGGCTCTTCTCCGAGCCGCTCGTGTCGGTCTACATTGCGCAAGTGCTGCGCGGCCTGCAGTACCTGCACGAGCAGGGCGTGGTGCACCGCGACATCAAGGGCGCAAACATCCTCACCACCAAGGAGGTGCGCGGCGCGCAGCGCGGCAGGCGCGGTGGCGGCGGCGGCAGCCGGCAGCGCAGCGCCAGGAGGAGCCGCTCAGCGAGCGCCCGTCAGTTGGGAGGGAACGGGCCCTGGTGGCGCCGAGGAGGGCAGGCACTGCGGGGGGGAAGGGCGCGGGCCCCCGGCTGCAGCACGCGGCGTGAACGGCGACGCGGCAAACCGCAGCGCAGCTCGGCAGCCCGTGTCCGCTCTGGCAGTCAGCGCTGCCGTCCCAGCGGCCGGACTGCACGCAGCTGCTTCCCCTCGCTGCGGCTGCCGGTGGGCCCTGGCAGCAGCACTTTTCTTGTCGGCGTTCCAGTCCAGCAAAGGAAGAACGGTGCGGGTCGACCCTGCCGGTGCTTGCTTCGCACTGCGCAGGGCCTGGTCAAGCTGGCGGACTTTGGCGTGGCGGCCAAGTTGGGCGAGCTGGAGGACAAGCGGGACGAACTGCACCAGCACGTGGTGGGCACGCCGTACTGGATGGCGCCAGAGGTACGGGGGAGTGGCGGGGGGCTGCTGGGGACCTGGGGCGCAAGGGGAACAGAGGGGGCAGCACGGGATGGTGGGTTGCCGCAGGTTCAGGTGCGGTGATTGACGCCAAGGTGGCCTGGGTTCGGGGTGATGCAGAGCACTCAGCGGTGCCTGTTCTCGTGTGGCTGAGCCTGAGCGCACCAGATGCGGCCGCTGCGAGCGTGTCGCCGGCGTCGCTCACTGCACACCCACGCTGCGCCGTGCTGTGTGGGCGGCGGCGGCTGCTCCCCCTTGTGTGCCCCCTCCCCCCTCCCCCGCAGGTGATTGAGATGACGCAGGTGACGTCGGCGTCGGACATTTGGAGCGTGGGCTGCCTCATCGTGGAGCTGCTGACTGGGTCGCCGCCCTACTACGACATGCAGCCAATGGGCGCGCCCTTCCGGCTCGTGCAGGTGAGGGTGGGGGGGGGGCAGCGGGAGGCGAGCCGGACGCGCGGCGGGCAGCGCTTTTGGGGCAACAGCGAGCGAGAAGGAGGAGGTGCGCGGGCAGCCAGCCAGCCAAGCGCGCAGCCACTGGGAGAGGCACGGCCTGGCTGCTGCCGGCGGCGGGCCTGCGGTCCAGGCTCCTGTCCCGACGCTGCGCACGCGCCCCGCGCCGCGTCGCCCGCAGGACGAGTGCCCGCCGCTGCCCGACAACATCTCCCCGCTCATGGAGGACTTTCTGCGCAAGTGCTTCCAAAAGGACCCCAAGCGGCGGCCCGGTGAGCACCTTGCGCACCTCCTCTGCCTCTGCTGTTTGTCCGCCAGCGCCGGGCGCCGCATCCACGAATCGTGTGCACCCTGCGCCGCGGGCTGCGAGCGCGGCAGAAGGATGGGAGCGCCTGCGGTGCGGTGGCGACTGCGACGACGGCGGGCGTGTGGTTGCGTGCTCCCCGGGCGGCCAGCGTGTGCTGCGTGTGCTGTGCGCGTGCTGTGCGCGTGCTGCGCAGGCGCGCGCGACCTGCTGCAGCACGAGTGGATGCGCGCCAACCAGCGCACGCTGCGCAACAGCTGGAAGCGCCACGGGCCGGGCAACAGCGCGCAGGCCGCCGCCAGCACGGCCGCCGCGCTCGGCGTGCCGCCGCCGCCGCCGCCGCACCTCGCCGGCACCGCCGGTGAGCGCGCGCGCGCTGCGCTCCTGCAAGACTCCCTCATGCGCGCAGGGTTGCGCATGTTGCGGGGCAGGGCGGTGGCCGCAGCCGCGCCGGGCCGTTGTTGGCTCCTCCGCTGGCTTGCGCGTGCGTGGCCACGTCCCCCGGACGCCTTTGCGTGTTGCGCGCAGGGCTGGGCCCCAGCTCCCGCAGTCATGCACTGAAGCGCGTCCTCCACCTGCTCGTGGCCACGCCCTCTATGATACGCGCGCAGGGCTTGACCCCAGCTCCAGCAGTCATCGACGCCGTGTGCGCCTTTCCCTGCTTGTGGCCATCAAGCCCCCTCTCCACGCTTCTTTGTGCACGCAGGTCTGGGCCCCAGCTCCAGCAGCGCCGACCACGAGAGCGTCACCAGCGTCATCTCCCGCATGGTGGCGCTCACCGAGGACGGCGCCGCCGCCACGCCGGTGGGAGGCGCGGCGGCCGCCGCCGCCGCTGTGGACCTCTCGCACCAC
>VFQP010003575.1_pt1 | contig 15640 bp, 11 predicted proteins | sample 3512351 | NCBI WGS metagenome assembly VFQP01 (sample SAMN10412372, study PRJNA504923) | tailings metagenome | isolation source: Relicate 1 Philex TSF1 revegetated site | place: Philippines: Tuba, Benguet | collected 2017-08-29 | reverse complement strand
TGCAACAGGCCGGTGTTGTAGGACGCAGCACGCAGGCTGCCGGAAATACCGAGAATCCGGGGCATCGGAGGGCTTCGCAGGCCGTGGCGCGCGACACCGTGTCGCGGCTCGCGGCGACTGTACCGCAGACGCCCGGCCTCAGTCCGCCTGCACGGGTGTCGCCTCGCCGCGCTGCGACGGAGACGCGCGCCACTGCGCCGCCTCCCGGCGGATCGTCGCGCGCTCGTCCGGGCCGAGTCGCTCGAGCGCGCGTACCTGCAGCCGCGTGCGCGGGTTGGCCGTCAGCAGCGGCTCGTGGCGGAGCATGAAATCCCAGTACAGGCGCGTGTACGGACAGGCCTGCGGCCCCGTGCGTCGGCCGGGATCGAACGCGCACCGCCGGCAGTAACTGCCGGCGCTCATGCGCTCGATGTAGCGCCCGCTGGCGATGTAGGGCTTGCTCGACATCAGGCCGCCATCGGCGTACTGGCTCATGCCGAGCACGTTGGGCATCTCCACCCACTCCACTGCATCCACATAGACGGCGAGAAACCAGCGATGCACCTGGGCCGGCTCGACGCCCAGCAGCTGGGCGTAGAGCCCGATCACCATCAGCCGCTGGATGTGGTGGGCATAGCCGAGGTCGAGCGTCTGGCGCAGTGCGTCGGCCAGGCACGGCATCGGGGCGTCCCCCGTCCAGTAGAAGCCGGGCAGATCGCCGGCGGCCTGCAACGCGTTCGCATCCGCGTAGCGCGGCATCTGCGTCCAGTACACCCCGCGCACGTACTCGCGCCAGCCGAGGATCTGGCGGATGTAGCCCTCGGCCGCCGCCAGCGGCACGCGGCCTGCGCGCCACGCGGCCTCCACCGCATCGACGACCTCGCGCGGGCCCAGCAGCTTGAGGTTCAACGCCGACGCGATCTGCGAGTGCCACAGCCACGGCGCCTCGGGCCACAGCGCATCCTGCCGGCGGCCGAAGGCCGGCAGGCGCTCGTCGACGAACCGGGCCAGCGCATCCAGCGCCTGCGCGCGCGTCACCGGCCAGGCGAAGCGCTCCAGCCCGCCGGGATGACCGGCAAAGCGCGTCGCCACCAGCGCGAGCACTTCGCGCGTGATCGCATCGGGCTCGATCCGCAGCGGCGCCGGCAACGCGCCGGGGCCTCGCGCGTCGAAGGGCGCGCGGTTCTCGGCGTCGAAATTCCAGCGTCCGCCTGCGGGCGCGTCGCCGTCCATCAGCACGCCGTACCGGCGGCGCATCTCGCGATAGAAGAACTCCAGCCGGAGTTCCGGCTGATCGCGTGCCCACGCGGCGAATGCACGCACGTCGCAGTAGAAATGCCGGTCCGGTTCGATCACCAGCGGCACGTCGGCGGAGGCAACGGCCGCGCGCAGCGCCTGCAGCACGCGCCAGTCGCCCGGTGCGGTCAGACGCACGCTGCGCGGGCGCAGTCGCGCGATCGCGTCGGCCAGTTCCACGCCCAGCGTGCCGCGGTTGTCGACGTCGTCGAGCCGCCGGTAGTGGACCGTCCAGCCCTCGGCACGCCGGTCCCGGGCGAAGTGGCGCATCGCGCTCAGAAACAAGGCCGTGCGCGCCTTCGTCGACCAGACGTGGGTGGATTCCTCGGCGACTTCCGCCATCCAGATCGCATCACGCGCCGGGTCGCAGCCGTCGAAGGCGGCGGCCGATGCATCGAGCTGATCGCCGAGCACGACGACCAGATGACGGACGCCGGGCTCAACCATCGGGGGCCGCTACGGGCACCGCCGCCGCGCCCTTGTTGCGCCGGCAGCGCTCGGAGCAGTAACGCACCTCGTCCCAGGTCTTCGCCCAGGCCTTGCGCCAGGTCATCGTGCGGCCGCAGACCGCGCAGGGCTTGCGGGGCAGGAAGGCCTTGTTGCCGGCGAAATCACGAGTGCGGGCAGGCGTCATGGGCGGGTCCGAAGCGCCCCGGGCGGGGCGCGCGGCCATGATGCACAGCCTCGCCGTGCGTGCACAGTCGACGGCGCATGGGCGGGCGGCGCCGGCAAGGCGGTGCGGACCGCGACCGGCGACACCCGGCGGATACACCCGCCCACAGTGTCGGGCGAGCGCGGCCGCCGCGTCCGCACGCGACGCTGCGCGGCATCGCCGGTACCATCCTCCCCCACCCCGACGCCCGGCGTCGCCGCACGAGCGGCCGCGCCACGCAGCGTCGACGCCGTCCACACATGAGCCGCGCCGCATGACCACCGAGCCGATCCACACCTTCCGCATCGTTCCGTCGCTGCAGGCCCGCCAGCAGGCCGAACGCGAGACGATCCTCGCCGACCCCGGCTTCGGCACCCACTTCACCGATCACATGGTGGCCATCGACTGGACCGTCGACGCCGGCTGGCACGACGCGCACGTGCGCCCCTTCGGCCCGCTGACGTTCTCACCTGCCGCGGCCGTGCTGCATTACGGGCAGGAAATCTTCGAAGGCATGAAGGCCTTCCGCCATGCGGACGGTTCGATCTGGACCTTCCGCCCCGATGCCAACGGCCGCCGCCTGCAGCACTCCGCACGGCGCATGGCGCTGCCGGAACTGCCGGTGGACCTGTTCGTCGAATCGATCCGCCAGCTGGTGCGCACCGACCAGGACTGGGTGCCGGGCGGCGGCGAATCGAGCCTGTACATCCGGCCCTTCATGATCGCCAACGAGGATTTCCTCGGCGTGCGTCCCGCCCGCCGCGTGGCCTACTACGTGATCGCGAGCCCCGCGGGCGCGTACTTCAAGGGCGGCATCAAGCCGGTGTCGATCTGGCTGTCGCGCGACTACGCCCGCGCCGGCCGGGGTGGCACCGGTTCGGCCAAGTGCGGCGGCAACTACGCCGCCTCGCTGCTGCCGCAGCGCGAGGCCGTCGCCAACGACTGCGCGCAGGTGCTGTTTCTCGATGCGGAGACGAACACCTGTGTCGAAGAGCTGGGCGGCATGAACGTCTTCCTGGTGCAGAAGGACGGCAGCGTGATCACTCCCGCGCTCACCGGCAGCATCCTCGAGGGCATCACCCGCGACAGCGTGATCCAGCTGCTGCGCGACCGCGGCCACACCGTGACCGAGCGCCGCATCGAGATCAGCGAATGGATCGACGGCGTGCGCTCGGGGGCGATCGCCGAGATCTTCGCCTGCGGCACCGCGGCCAGCATCTCGCCGATCGGCGTGCTCAAGGGCCACGATTTCAGCGTGGGCGATGCCGACGCGCCGCCGGGCGACGTGACGATGGCGATCCGCAAGGACCTGCTCGACATCCAGTACGGCCGCGTGCCGGACCGCCACGGCTGGCTGACGCAGCTGGTGTAAGCCCCCTTCCGGACATCCGGAGGACGTACCGTCGGATGCGCCTCGCCCGAGGCGCACGCCATCCTCCCGGTGCGGCTGGCGCATCGCGATCTCCGCAGCCGTCGGCGCGATCCGCCGCGGTTGCTGAGCGCGGCCGCGACCGGCCGCCGCCACCGCTGCGCTCGTGCGACGACTCGATGGCGCCCGCACCGGAGCCGGAGTCGTCAGATGCGCATCGGTCGCCGTGTCACGCGACCAGAGTCAACGCCGGCTGCGTCGCGGCGGGCGTGTCGGCCACGCGGTAGCGCGAGACCTGGTCCACCAGCGCATTGGCCTCGTGTTCCAGGCTGCGCGCGCTCGCGGTGGCCTCTTCCACCAGGGCGGCATTCTGCTGGGTGGCTTCGTCCATGACGGTGATCGCCGTCTTGATCAGATCGATGCCCGCGCTCTGCTCGGCCGCGGCGACGGCGATGTCGGCCATCAACAGGTTGACCTCGCGGATGCGCTCGACCGTACGCGACATCGTGGCGCCCGCCTCCGCGGCGAGCTTCGCGCCGGCGTCGACGGTGCGGCCCGACTCCCCGATCAGGCCGCGGATGTTGCGCGACGCCTCGGCGCAGCGCTGCGCCAGCGCCCGGATTTCGGTGGCCACGACGGCGAATCCGCGACCCTGCTCGCCGGCGCGGGCGGCTTCGACCGCGGCGTTGAGCGACAGCAGGTTGGTCTGGAACGCGATGCCCTCGATGACCGTGGTGATCTCGGCGATCTCGTTCGCGCTGCGCTGGATGTCGCCCATCGTGCCGACCACACGGCCCACCAGCTCGCTGCCCGCTTCCGCCACCTGCGTGGCGTTCTGCGCGAGCGCCGTGCTCTGCCGGGCGTTTTCGGCGGTGGCGCGCACGGTGGCGGCGATCTCCTCCATCGACGACGCGGTTTCCTCCAGCGACGCGGCCTGGCTTTCGGTACGCGACGACAGATCCTCGTTGCCTGCGGCGATTTCGGTGGCCGCGGCATGCACCTGCGACGAGGCCGTCGACACCTGGGCCACCATGCGCGCCATGGAGTCGACCATCATGTTGATGTCGGCGCACAGCTCGGCCACGGCGCCGCTGCGTCCCTGCAGGGAGACCCGCCGACGCAGATCGCCGCGGCCGGCATCCGCCACCACCTCGCCCACCTCGGCCACCGCCTGCGCAAGCTCGCGCTCGCGCATGACTTCCGCGGTGATGTTGGTCGCGTACTTCACCACCTTCCACGGCCGCCCGTCGGTGTCGAAGATCGGGTTGTAAGAGGCCTGGATCCAGATCTCGCCGCCGTTCTTGCCCACGCGGCGGTAGCGGCCCGCATCGAAGTGGCCCGACGCGAGATTGGCCCAGAACGCGCGATAGGCCTCGCCCTGCGGCTCGTCGGGCGGCAGGAACATCGCGTGGTGCCGGCCGCGAATCTCGTCCAGCGTGTAGCCGGTGGTCGCCGAGAAGTTCTCGTTGGCGTTCAACACCCGCCCCTGCAGGTCGAACTCGATCACCGCCTGCACCTTGGAGATGGCGGCCATCTGCCCGGAGAAATCCGCCGCCTCGCGCATCTGCGCGGTGATGTCGGTAGCGAACTTGACGATGCGGCACGGCGCGCCGGCCGCGTCGAGCACCGGGTTGTAGGACGCCTCGATCCACACCGTCGCGCCGCTCTTGGACAGCCGGCGAAAGCGACCGCTGTGGAACTCGCCGCTGCGCAGCGTCTGCCAGAAGCGGCTGTAGTCGTCGGAACGCGCATAGGCATCCTCGACGAACATGCGGTGATGGCGGCCGGCGATTTCCCCCAGGCTGTAACCCACCGTCGAGAGAAAGTTGCCGTTGGCGGTGCGGATGGTGCCGTCGAGATCGAACTCGATGATGGCCTGGGCCCGGTCGATCGCGGCGATCAGGCTGCGCGCCTCCGCCAGCTCACGCGCCGCGTCCACATTCCCGCGCGGGACCCGCCCGCCGAACCAACGCGTCACATCCTTGAAGCTCATAGGGCACCTGCCGTGGTCGGAGGGGCGGATGCCGCCTCCTCCGCGGTAACGGCAAGGGCGGACGGTTCTTGACGCCGCGTTCACGCCGGCTGGGCGTCAGCCGACGAGCGGTATCCGGGTGGCGCATCCGGCCGACGGATTGCTCCTGCGCCGCGAGCCGGCGCTGGTACGGCCCCGATGCAGACCGGACAGACCGGCCCAGTGGTCGGAACCCGAATGGCGAACACCCGTTCGGCCTCCTCTTCGGATGCACCGCAGCCGAAACCGCCGGGTCGACGCTGGCGGCCTGAGCGAGGTTGGATTCAGCGGACGCCGCTCGCATGCGCCGACCCGCCTCACCGGATGCAAGGCAGCGCCCGGACGCCGGCACCGCGAAGGGCCTGGCCACTCGGGCCGGCCCCGGCACGAAGGCTCACGGGAAACTCGGGACGGCGCCACCGGCGCCCTGCGCACAGCGGGCAGCGTCTCCCCGGCACCGGCCGGGTGCCTCAGCTGTCAGACGCCGCCGGCGTCCTGCTTCCGTCGTTCGGCCTCGCGCTGCGCCTGTTCCTCCTTCTCGCGCGCGTCCTTCTTGGCCTGATCGTGATGCCACTTGATGGCGTAGAACATGCCCGTGCCGAGCACGACCACCTTGAAGACGATGAAGACGATGGGGAACCAGTCGTACATGGGGCTTCCGGGCCGGGCGTGGCACCCGTCACGATGGGGCTGCGCATGTGGGGATGCGATGCGACCGAGTGTCGCATCGCCGGCCTTTGCGTCGCTTGGCGGCCCGTCTGCGTGCGAATCCGGGCGTCCGTACCGCCGCCGGGCGCGCCGCCCGAGGCGTCTCATCTTCTCCGCCGGAGCGAGGCGGCGGATCATGCCGCTGCCCTCGCCCGTCACCGGCATCAGTGCTTGCCGAACCGTGGCCCGCCGGTGCCTCCGGCGCCTGCACGCGGCTCTTGCACCGAAGTCACGTGTAGCCGGCGCCGCCGCCTCAGCCCGGCGCCTTCGGATTGCGGACCACCGACTTCAGCGCCGTCTTCGCCTTGGCGTGGAACGTGAGCCCGGCCGCCGCCGGCGACGCCTTCCAGGCCTCGTAGTCCTCGTCCATCTGCGCGCGCTCCTCGGAGGAGAACAGCTGGCGCGCGGCCTTGAACATCTCCTTCTCTTCCTCGTCCGCGTGGTGGGTGATGAACTCCGACAGCACCTTCACCGAGCCGGCGAACTGGCGCGAGGTCTTCTCCGAGGCGTGAAGATCCGGCAGCACGGTCAGCTCGACCGCGCGATGCTCCTGGATGGCCTCGGCGTGCTGCAGCAGCTGGTCGTGCGACGCGCGCTCGGCAAACGCCGGGTAGAACACCAGCTCTTCCCATTTCGCATGCGGAATCAGATTCGCCTCGATCTTCTCCAGCAGCTCGGAGCGCGTCTTCTCGGCACGGTCGGTGGTGGCGTTGATCTGTTCGAACAGCGTCTTGAGCTGGGCATGTTCGTCGGCGAGGGTCTTGAGGATGTCGCGCATGGGCGGGGGTCCTGACAGGCGGGATGCCGAAGAAAGCGCACACCGGGCACGCGGCTCGTGAAGGCCGCCTGCCGGACCTCGGGCGCGCGTGCGTAAAGTGCACAGCGTCACGTCACCGTGCGCACGGGGTCTCGTCGCCGTCGCGGACGTGAGGGCGCGCGCCGGGTATGCCGGGCGCACACCGTTGCGCGAGACGCAGTTGGACGCCGTGGTGCCAGGGCTGCACACCCGGCCCGCCGGATCGACGCGTGCCCGCCCGCATGGTGGATGCGCGGCGGTGCCCGGCGTCGCCATCATCTGCGGCCACCGGCCACCGCGCCGACCCCAAGCGCGCCACCTCGACAGCATCGACATCGACGGCGACCCGCCGACGATGTGCCTGGCGGCCCGCCCTCGTGACACAGGCGCGATCGAGACCACGAATGCCCGGTTTGCCATTCGGGGTTCGAGTGACGACGCACCCGGCAGCCCCACCCTAGGGACGGGACGCGTCCCCGCCCTCGCCGGTGTCCAGCGTCTGCCCTGCGAATGTCTGGTCGTCCTCGAGCACGCACTCGTCCGGCAACCCGTGGGCGCTGGCGATCCGGTGCAACTGCTGGTTCAACCAGACCACATCCCCCTGTGCAAGACGGTCGCGCAATGCGAGCGCCGCATTGCACAACGCCGCGATCTTGCGCAGCTTCGCATCCTGCCTGCCCTCGATGCGCGTGAGCTCGGCTTCCAGGTCAACCAGGGCCGCCGTATAGACGGCCTTGTCGTTCGGGTGCATGTGCAGCGCTCGAAGGGGACGGCCCATGGTGAACCCGCCCACGTGAAACGTGCTCATACACCGCGCATCGGCTCCGGCTGCGCCGGGGCCGCGGCAGCGTCGCTCAGCTGCGGAGCTTCAGCGTGGGGTGCTCGTCCAGCGTGCCGTCATCGCGGATCACCACGTGCCGTGTGGCGTCCCGGTCGAACAGCACCGGAATCGGCGCCTGGAACAGCGGGCGGCGCACGAAGGCCAGCCGCCAGCCGAAGATTTCCAGCGCTTCCAGCGTGACGAGCTGCGGCGGCAACAGGCCTTCGCGCATCCGGATGGTGTCGGCCGGCCGCGTGGCGCCGCGGCGCTCGGGCGTGCGGCGGGCCGGCACATGGGGCTGGACCGTCCAGGGTCCGGCGATGACGGTGGAGTGCGCGGGCTGCAGCATCTGGAGGCTCGAAAAACAGATCACCGGGCCTACGTGCAAGCCCTGTGCCAGAACTGCGCCGACGGCTCAACCCCGCGTGTCACGAGACCCACCGACAGCAAGTGAACCTGGAACGCCGATCCCGGCCGGGACACCGTTCCGCGAGGCCCGCGGTCTCGCATGGCCGGGTGAACGGTCCGCCGAGCGGCGGGGACGTCACCGGCCGACGATGCCCAGCCGCAGGCTGCGCTGGATCGCCGCCGCCATGCGCTCCTCAACCCCCGCCTGCTCGGCGAACCGCAGCCACTGGCCGACCTGCGCATGCACCTCGTCGATCACCGCCCGCGCCCGCGGCGGCTTGAAGCCGCAGAACACGCCGAACCGCATCAGATCGTCGAGCTCGAAATGATCGCGCTTGCCGTTGAGGCTCATCTGGTGCTGGTGGGTCCAACTGCCGTCCGGGTTGTAGGCGTAGCTCACGTCGAAGGCCGGCGACAGCCGCCACTCGCCCGCGCGGTTCATCAGGAAGGCAATGTTCTTGACGTGGTCGTCCTGGTTGCGGATCAACACGTTCAGCACCGCACGGCGGAACTGCTGTTCGACATCCAGCGCCGGCAACCCCAGCCTGCGGATTGTCTCCACGGCCTGCTCGTACGCGTAGGCGCCGGCCGCATTGAAATCGAAATGCCGCATCGCCGCCAGCGACTGCATGTGCAACTTGCGGCCGCTGGCACTGCGGTCGAAGCGACGGGTCATGAAGTGTGCCCGCCCGCCCTCGCGATGGATGCGGCATTCGCTCATGTCGATCCCGGCGGCCACGGCCAGCAGGTGGAAGCCGTACTCCACCAGGCCGAAGCCCTGGGGATCGGCCAGTTCCTTGTCACGGTTGCCGGAAATGCCGTCGAATTTCAGCAGCCAGTACGAGAACCCCTCCCCCGCCCTGACCTGCCCGGAGCGGAACTCCCCGCTCTGCGGGTTCCACGCCAGGATCGCCTTGGCGCGGGCACCGCCGGCCGAGGTGCCCACGCGCAGGATGTCCTCCAGCGCTGCCTGGTCGTCCTCGCCGCCCAGCACGCCGGCCAGTTGCCCGCGGTGATTGAGCACGTCGTTGGCCAGCCGGGTGAGCGCTTCGATGTCGACCGGGCGCGAGCGCCCCGCCACACCGGGCAGCATCGGATGGAACTCGAGCGCGCCCATGCCGCGCGTGCCGATGTAGCACAGCCGCTCGACCGGATTGAACCCGCCGGCCGCCCGGCCCTGCGCCACCAGCCAGGCATCGATCAGCGCATTGCCGAACCTGTCCGGCAGCGCGTCGGCCAGCATGCCGGGCAGGCCCTTGAAGGCCTCCCGGGGCAGGCCCGGAAATTCGTAGGGCTCGGACCGCAGCGGCATCTCGATCGGCGCCAGCTGGATGCCGCTGTCGACGAACTCCGGCATGTACTGGAACGCCGCGACTCCGCGCTCGGCCAGCCAGCTCACCGCGCCGATATCGCGCCCCCAGAGCCGGACGGTCGCGTCGGTCACGTGCCCGCCTCATCGGCATCGCCATCGCCGTCGTCACCCCAGGCCCAGTCCGTCGCCTTGGCCGGCGCCTGCGTCTCGCGCGCACGGCGACGCTCGCGGCCGCCGTGCCGGACCCGCTCGACCGGCCGCACGGCGGGATCCGGCAGGCTGTCCAGCAAGCGCCCGTCCAGGCCGAGCACCGCGAGCACCCGCAGCAAGGTGTTCACCGAGGTGTTCTCACCCGCCTCCAGGCGTTTGATGCTGCTGACCGATGCCCCCGCCTCCCGGGCCAGATGCGCCTGGGTGAGGTTGCGGCCCAGCCGCAAGCCGGCCAGTCGCGCGCCGAGCGCGCGCTGGACGGCCTCTGGTGATGCCGTCGCATTTTCGAGATAGCGGCTCATATCAGCACCCTTGAGCGCGAAATCGTATCTTGTGGATCATATAAGAGCTTATATGAAGCCATGTCAAGAGATCACTTATGACCCCCTATAGGCTTTCTAGCACTCAAAAGCTCATATAAGAGCCGTAAAGGTCTGCCGGGACCAAGGCCGCGCAACGATCCGCTGACGTCACCATGTCCAAACCGCCGCGAACGCGTCGAGCGCGCCAAGAGCGTCCTGCCGTCGACATGCGGCATCTACCTCAGCCGGCATCGCATCCAACGTGCCCGCTTCACGCAGCGGATCGTCACGATGCCATCTCGGATCGGTTCGCATCCGTTAGACCCGCCAATGCCGCTCGAACGCGCCCGAGCGCATCTCGCTACGCTGGCCGTGCGGAGACGTACAACGCACCGCTATGGTCGGCAGCGCGCACCGACTGGTCCTGACCGCGACGAATCGTTCGCATAGCCAGCGTCGGCATTCAGGTCTGCCGTGGCGGTGCCCGTGCGTGTTGAATGAGACACACGATGGCTCGTGATCCCGCTATCGTTGAGAACGCCCACTTCTGGCCGGAAACGGCCATCGACTGATGAGTCGACACCTGACGAGCCACGCCGCAAAGCGGCGTCGGCGTGGACGAATCGTTAGGTTTCTTAGACGTACGCGGTTCTTGCAGCCGTTCGCTTCCTAATCATCCTGACGCCATCTGTTCTTCGATGTAGCCCTTTCGAAGCTTCTCCGACACCAGCTTCTCCATCTCGCGCTCGGCGCGGCCGACCGTCTCGAACGTCTTGAGGTTCGATTGGCCGGTGCTGCCGATCCGGCCAAACGTGACCGTCAGCTCGGATCCCGCCAAGGCAATCCTCCAGAACTTGCTGGACGTCCCCTGCTCGAATCGGAACTGCCGGACCTTGGCTTCAGCCGACACTGCCACGCTCTGCTCGACGCCCCGGGCCGCGCCCGCAGACGCCTGCCTGTCCGGCTCGTGATCGAATCTGCCGGGTGGGCCGTCGAGCTCTACGGGTTCGTCCGCATACTGGTCAGCACCCGATAGCACGGCTTCGATGCGGCTGAGCACCCCCTCCGGATCGCGGAGCCAGTCCTTGCCCGGCACGTCGATCACGTTCCAGCCGAAACTTCGCAGGATGCCGGGCCGGAACACGTATCGCTCCACGGTGTCCTGCGCCGGCGCGTCACACGCGTCCAGCAGGATCGCCAGCGCATACCCATCGCTGCCGGCACCGGCCACCGCGAGATCGCACCGGAATTGCGATCGGCCGACATGCTCGTGCACCACGTGCCCCCGCTCGCGTAACGCCGTGGCAAGCGCCTCGCGGATCCGATCAGCGCCCGCGCTGCGCGTGAACACGTCCCGGGCACCCGGATTGAGCGCGCCCAGCACCGCCTGCGCACGTTCGAACTCGCCACGTGCGCTGGCCTGCGCGAACTGCAGGAACGCCCGTAGCGCCGCGGCACCATCGTTGTGCACGTTGGTGATTGCCTCCGCTTGAATCGTCGACACAACCGCCATGCGATGACGCGCGCGGCTGAAGATCACGTTGAGGCGCTTCTCGCCGCCACGCTGGTTTATGGGGCCGAAGTTCATCAGCATCTTGCCGTCGGGTCCGGGCGCATAGCAGATGCTGAGGATGATCACGTCGCGTTCGTCGCCCTGGACGTTCTCAAGGTTCTTCACGAACAAGCCGTTGAACTGGTCCTCGTCCTCGCGCACGTACTCACGCTCCAAGCGTGCAGCGAAATCCGCGTCCTCTGCGCCGAGCGCCTCGAGCGCGGTTTCGATCTCGGCCTGTTGCGCCTCCGAAAACGCGACGATGCCGATGCTCAAACCTGTCTCGCGCGCGAGCAACTCACGCACCATCTGCGCGATGTAGCGAGCCTCCGGCGCATTGCGGCGCCCCACGTAAACACCGTCCGAGATGGCGTGGAGACTCACGGGACGCCGCATCAGTGCATCTGCGCCAGCCGCGCCGGCGTCGTCCTGGTCCGACCGCAGCGGTCGGATTTCATCATCGCCGCGCTCGAACGTGCGGTCGGGAATCGTCACCAACCGACCGTCGTAGAACGCGGCGTTGGAGAAGCTGATCAGCGACTCGTGCCGGCTGCGGTAATGCCAGGCCAGCAAGGTGGCCGGTAGGTTCCGCGCCGCTTGGTTCAGCAAGCTGTCGGAATCGAGGCTGATCGCGATGCGCTCGCCCTCTTCCTCCACCACGATTTCGTCGTCCTCTTCCCCGCCTGCGGAGAAGAAGCTCGTCGGCGGCAACTGCATCTCGTCACCCACCACCACGACCTGACGCGCGCGGCTCAACGCTGGCACCGCCTCCTCCGTGGGGATTTGGCTCGCCTCGTCGAAGATCACCACGTCGAAAAGATCCGCCGACAGCGGTAGGGTGTCCGAGACGGAAAGGGGGCTCATCAACCAGATCGGCCTGAGGTCATTGAGCACCACGCCAGTCTCATCAGCGGCCAAGTCGCGGATGGAGCGGTAACGCATGGTCTTACCGAATTCGTGTTCGAGCTCGCGTCGGCCTGCGGCATAGATCTTCTTGAACGCCTTGCCGGCTGCATCGAGCTGCGAGGCCGAGAGCGACGACTGGCGCACGTGATCGGCGAACTGGCGATGCAGCGTCGCGCCCACGACTTGAGCGTTGAGTGCCAGAAGGCGCTGCTGCCCTTGATGGAGGGCACGCGCCGTGCGCGCGAGCGCCGCCCCATCGAAGCGCGTCGTCTCCGGCGCCTCGCGCTCAAAACGCTTGAGCGCTTCCTCGGCAACGAGGGCATCCAGCTCGCCCGGGGCATGGGGCAGCTCCAGGATGGCGGACGCATACGCCGCGTCCGCTCCATGCACGGCACGCAACAACGGCAGCAGATCCGGCAGGTCGTCGAGGTTTTCGCGCAAGTCACGCATGAGCTCGCCCAATTCGCCCAGCCGCGCGTGCGGCCCCAGTCGCAGCCCTTGCCCCGCCTGCTGGGCGAGCGCTTCGAGCGCATCGAGCGTGACCGCCTCTGCGCGTGCGGACACAACCGGATCGCCGGCCTGCCTCAGATGATGGACCAGGCAGCGGGACGCATCGCTGGTCTGCATCCGTAGCTGCAACTCCTCTAGCGCGGCAAGAAAGCCCGCCATGTCGGTAACGCCAAACCGCGTGCGATTGCTGGCGTCCATCTCCTCTACAGCCGCCGTTGCGGCGTGTTCGACGGCCAGCGTGCGCAGCACCGTCGTATAGCCGGGTCGGACCGCGTGGGGACTGAAGTCGTAGCGCCGGTTGATCTCGCCGCGCAGCCGCCACCATGACGGCTGCAGCCAGCGCAGCACCGAGTCTTCCAGCCGCGTGGCCAGGTCGAGTGCGGCCTGCGTGTCGGCTGGGCCGAGCTTCTCTCGCCAGTTTCCTGTCGTGGCGGCAACCTGTTGAAGCGCCGCAACTCGCTGTTCACGCTCTTCCCGAACGCGTTGCAGTTCGCCGGCAGGGGCCGACGCACTGTCGAGCAGTTCCAGATGGGCGGCCAGCTGACAATCGCTCAGCCACTTCGCTTGTCGCGCGATCTCGACGGCTGTTTCCAGCGCCATTTGGCTGTCCAGCAAACGCCCGCTGTCTTCGATGCTCGCATCCAGCAGCGCGAGCAATTGCTCGCACCGCTCGACCAACTGCTCGGTCTGGCCAAACGCATGTTCATGGGTGACCAGCACCGCAGACAGGCGGGCGAACGGGTGGTGGGCGAGCCCCTGCAATCCGTAACGCTCGCGCATGCTGCGGTGGAGCCGTTGCGTGAGTTCGCGATTGCGGTCCCACATGGCGAGCGACGGGAGCCGCTCACGTGCGGCCGGGGAGATCGTGGGTGCCGCGGGCATGGCGGCAAGGCGCCGGACCAACTGACGCAGACTGGTTCCAAGTCCCTCGCTCACCTCGGCCATCGACCGCTCGAAGCGATCGATTTTCTGCTGGTGTTGCTCCAGCCCTGCCAAGACCTGCTCGCGCTGAGCAGCGAGCTCGTCTCTGCCATGCGGCCGAGTGATCCACCGCTCGTAGCCGGAGCGCAGGTCGGCAATGAAGGCCTTCTTGTCCGCCTGCGAGTCGTGGATCAGGCAACACAGCTCATCGAGACCGCTTTGCTTGAGCCGGTGGAACACCACATCGAGCGCTGCGCGTTTCTCGCACACGAACAGCACACGCTTCCCACGGCCTGCATAGTCGGCAATGAGGTTCGTGATCGTCTGCGATTTACCCGTGCCGGGCGGACCTTGGATGATGAAGCTGCGCTGGGTGCGCGCGAGTGCAACGGCAGCGTTCTGCGTGGCATCGGAGGCGATTACGTTCCAGCGCTCGGGCAGCGCCACAGGCGGCGGCGGTGCCGCATCGACGTCGCGTGGCTCGATCGAGAACACGCGATCGAAGCCGGGATTCGGGGCGGGCTCTTCGATCAGCTGCGTGTAGTCGCGTACCAGCGACATCTTCTTGTAGTTGAAGTTGGCCAGCGTGACCTGCGTGAGATCGAGATCCCACTCGTACTGGTGGCCTTCCGATTCCTGCAACGCGAAACCCAGCTTCTCCACGTCCTCGGTGGACGCCGCCATCCGCGCATGACGCGGGCCGGCGACCGGCGCAGCACCAGCCTCGAAGCGCTGCGGCAAGAAGCTCGGGCGCACCCACCGCTCAAACAGCGCCTGGCCAAGCGGGCGGTAATCACTGCGGTCATAGCTGTAATCGGGCAGTGCCGCGGAACGCTCGCGCGCCACGCGCGTCGTCATGCGCCGGCGCTGGAACTGCTGCAGGCGCTGGAGCGCCTTCTGTCGCACCAGCTTGACCTGCGCCTTGTCGATCAGGCGCAGCTCGACGGCCGGCTCGGTGCGGCGGATTTGGGCGAGCAGGTCCGCGTGGATCTCGGCGATCGACGTCTTCTGCAGGTCGACCGTCTCGGGCAGGCGGATGTCGTACAGCTGGCGCAGCTGGTGGCGCAGGACGGGATTGAATTCGGCCTCGCCGTCCTCGCACTGGATCAGGTACTGGTCGCGCACGCCCTTGCGGCGGGTGAGTTCTACCGGGATCCACAGCAACGGCGTGGTGATGCGTTCTTCCGGCGTTTCCTTCAGGTTATGCCAGCGCAGGAATGCAACCACCAGGCGCAGATGACTGAAGCCGTATTCCGCCCGGTCACGCCGGGTTTCCTGAATCAGCCGATCCAATGCGACCGGCAGGTAGGGCTGGTCGTCGAAACGCAGCCAGCGGTGTAGGTCCACCGCGCGGCCGGCGACGACTTCCGCGGCGAACGGCCCACCCCAGGTGCAGATGTGCTCGGGCCGGATGCTCTCGAGCTGCAGCATCAGCGGCACGCTCGACACGGTCAGGTTGACGCTGCTTGCACTCGGTCGGAAATACAGCAGGCGGTTGCGGCGCGACAGGTCAAACAGGCGGTCGCGCAGGTGCGACAACACTGCCGTGCGCCGCGGTGCCAAGCCGGTCGCGCCGGCCAGCGCACGCTCCACATCCAGCGCCTGCGGCTGCTCGCGCCATGTGCGAAGTCGCGTGGCCATGCTGGCCAGATCGGTCGCGCGCTCATGCCGGTTGAGCGCGGTCATCTCAGCGATGACCGAAGCGACGATGGGATTCAACCGTGGGGCGATCTGGAACAGGTTGCGGCGATGCGCAGCAAACGACTCGACGTCCTCAAGATCGTCGAAGTCCAGGCCGCAGGCGAGCGCCGCCAGCACCTGCCCAAGCCGGAAGATGTCAGTAATCTCGTCGTGGTGGCCGAACTGGATCTCCCAGCTTCGAAACTAG
>VFQP010003574.1_pt1 | contig 15643 bp, 18 predicted proteins | sample 3512351 | NCBI WGS metagenome assembly VFQP01 (sample SAMN10412372, study PRJNA504923) | tailings metagenome | isolation source: Relicate 1 Philex TSF1 revegetated site | place: Philippines: Tuba, Benguet | collected 2017-08-29 | reverse complement strand
CGTGGCCAGGTCGCCCAGCCGCGCCTGCGCCTCGGCCGCCGCCGCCCGCACGCCGGCCAGCTCCTCGCGCAGCTGCTCCAGCGAGGCGCCGGCGCGCTCCACCGAGCGCTCGAGCGCGGGCAGGCGCTGGGAGGCCTGCTCGTCCAGCTGCGCCGCCAGCTCCACCACCTGGGTGCTCACGGCCTTGAGCGACTGCTGCGACCCCTACGGTCAGGTTTGGCAGCATCCAGGGGGAAGCAAGCCGTGAGGAACTCGACCAGCACATGAGGGCGGACGCATGCCGGAGGAGCGGGCATAGCCGCACCTGCAGCGCCGTGTGCAGCAGCGCCAGCTCCTCTGCCTCGTCGCGCCCGCGCGCCGCCGCCGCCGCCTCGAGCTCCTCCACGCGCGCGCGCAGCGCCTGCACGCCCGCCGCCACCTGCCCCACGGGGCCCTCCACCTGGCGGCCCAGCTCGGCTTGCACGGCCTCGACCGCCGCCGCCTGCGCCTCCTGCGCCGCGTCCAGCCCCGCCGCCAGCGCCGCCAGCTGCGCCGCCAGCCGCTGCTCCAGCAGGGACAGGTCCGCCGCCGCCACCCGCCGGCCCTCGTCGGCCTGCGCGCGCGCCGCCGCCACCTCGCCCGCCAGCGCCGCCGCCGCGCCCTCGGCCGCGCGGCACCGCCCGCCCAGCTCGCCCACGGCCAGGCCCAGCCGGTCGGCCAGCGCCTCCACGTGCGAGTGCAGCAGCTCCAGCGCGGCGGGCACGTCGATGGCGCCGTCGGACGAGCGCTTGGACAGCGCCAGCGACGCCTGGCGCGAGGGAGCGGGGGGCGGCGCCTGCGCGGCCGCCACCTGCGCCTCGAGCGACTTGACAGCGGCGGCCAGCTGGCGGCGCAGCTCGCCCAGCTCCTCCTGCTGCTGCTGCACGGCGGCGCGCGCGCGCTGCTGCTCGTCGAACAGCGCCGCCAGGCGCGCGCTTAGGGCGTTTTCCTCCTCCTCCTCCTCCTTGGGGCGCTTGGTGGGCTGCTGCTGCAGGGCGGCCAGCTGCTGCACCTGCAGCGCCAGCTCCTGCAGCGCCTGGCCCTGGGCCGCCTGGGCCGCCTTGAGGGACGACAGCTCCGACGCCTGCACAACAAGGGCACCACGGGTGGCAGCGACGGGTGAACGCCGGCCCCCACAAGTGCTCGCGTAGGCGTGGCGCGCGCTGCGCTGCGCTCGCGCGCTCACCTCTGCCGCGGCGCCGCCTCCCAGCAGCAGCGCCCTGCTTCCCGCAGTGGCGCCGCCGCCCACCCTGGCGTGCTCCATGAGGTCGACCCTGAGCACCAGCTGCTCCAGCTGCGCGTGCAGCGCCTGCTGCGCCGCCTCGGAGGCGGCCGCCTTCTTGTCCAGCTTGTACACGTGCTGGCGCAGCTTGCCCACCAGCTCGGCGGCGTCCTGCTGGCGCACCGACAGCTCACTCAGCTGCAGGTGGCCCGCCGACAGGTGCCCGCCGCCCTGCTGCTGCTCGTGCGACAGCTGCGCGAGCGGAGGAAGAGGAGGGGGCCGTGAGTGGTTGCGCCGGTCAGGCCCTCACCCTTGCGGCGCCACGCTGCACGTCCATCACGCACCTGCACCACCTGCTTCTGCACGCCCTCGATGACCTGGTCCTGGCGGATGATGTGCTGCTCGAGAAAGTCGAGGCCCACCACCAGCTTGTGGATCTGCGAGGCGTGCTGGTGCAGCGCCGTCAGGGCCTGGCTGCTGGCCAGCTCCGGCACCAGCGCCAGCGCGCCCGCCACCGTGCTGGGCGTGGGCAGCCCGCCGCCGCCAAACAGGCCCGGGGTGGACGGGAGCGGCCCGGGGCTGCCAAAGGTGCCGCTGGTGTGCGGCGGGAGGGGCAGCGCGCCTGTGGCGTGCGCCGCCGCCGCCGAGGCGGGCAGGCCCAGGTGCGTGTGCCTGCTGCTGGAGACGCGCGGGCGGGGCGGCGGCGTCACGTGCGCCGACGAGCGCTGCGCCGTGGGCGGCGGCGGCGGCGGCTGGGACGACGGGGGCGGCCCGGCGCCGCCCCAGATGTCCACCAGGCGCGCCGTCTCGTGGATGGCGCCGGCCGAGATGTGCTGCAGCTCCCTCACGGTGCGCTCGTTGAGCGCCGTGCGGTCCGCCACGCTGGTGAGCTTGCTGGACAGCGTGGTGTACGTCTGCTCAATGCCCGACAGGCGCTGCGACACGTCGCCCAGCAGCTTCTCCAGCGCCGACGACGCCTGGTGAGGCTGCTGCTGCTGTTGCTGGTGTGGATGCTGCGGCTGCTGCTGCGACGGCGCCGCGCTGACGCTGCTGGTCTGCTTGGCCAGGGTCCGGGCGATGCTCCCGTGCGCTGCGGCGGGCGATGCCGCCGTACCTCCGCCGGAAGCGGCGAGAGAGATGGCGTTCAGCGTCTCCTTGACGCGCTCCAGGTTGTGCTTCATCAGCAGGCGCTCGGTTGACGGCGATGGGCTCGCCGCGCCCAGCTGCAGGTCCGAGCCAGCCAGCGAGGTGCCATCGCCCTGCATCGCGGGAGCACAAGAACACAGGCCCTCGAGAGTGCGTGCGGCACGCTAGCCCCTCCTCTCTCGCGCGCTGTGTGTGCGTCATCGCCATCGAGGAGGGAAGGTCAATGCGACCTGCTTCGTGGCACCGCTCCACACACGCAGGAGGACGGGGAGGAAGCGCGCGCACCTCGCTCAAGCGCCCGCTGGCGTTGCTGTAGCGGTGCCCCTGCGTGCACGCCATCGCCATCCAGCCACTGAGCGCTGCAGCACCGCTCCAGGCGCGCGAACGCCCGCGCAGCAGCTGCGTCTACAACACGGAACCCCTGGGCTCGAGTGCCGCGCAGGGAGGCTGAGCGACGAGACGAACAGCATGCTGAGCACCGCGGCTGCGTATCTGCAGGCCTTCGAAGCTTTCCTGCACTTGCCTGGCCCAGGCCTTCGCCGAGGGAGCTGGACGCGTCTACTGCTCCTCCTCCACCTCTGTGCTGCATTTTGTCGGCCTGCTCAATGAGCAAGCAGTCCTGTGCTGCTGCTCTTGGCGGCGCTTGGGGTGACGACGCGGGGCGGTTTGCGCCCGCATGCTCCTCACGCCCCCTTGCTCACGCACGCACTGCAGCGATGCAGCAGCCCCAGCAACAGCAGATGCGCTTGCGGGGCGGCGCCAAAGGGCCGCTGCGGGCTGCGCTGCTGGCCAGCCGCCGCGCTCGGCACACACAGCATCGTCATGCCGCGGCCGCCGCGCTGCCACGGCGCAGCCTGCTGGTGCGCTGCAGCAGCGCGCTGGCTGCCGCGCTGCCACGGCGCAGCCTGCTGGTGCGCTGCAGCAGCGTCCTGGAGCCAGCAGCACCGGCTGCGCCTGCCCTGCAGGATGATGCGTCAGCTCCGGCAGCGGACGCTGCGCCAGTGCCGACCTACGACGACAGCGACCTGGAGTTTGCGGTGCCGGCAGAGGTCAGCGAGCGCAACGCCGCGCTGGCAGAGCGGCTGCGCAACAAGCTGGTGCTGGCCCCGCTCACCAAGGGCGGCAACCTGCCGTTCCGGCGGCTGTGCGCTCTCTACGGCGCTGAGGTGACAATGTCAGGTGAGAGGAGAGCGCCAGTGCAGCGCGGCCAAGGGGCAGGCTTCGCGGCATGTCACTCAGCACGCCCGCGTGCCTGCCGCACGCCTGCACGCAGAGATGGCCTTCGCCAAGCCGCTGCTCAAGTGAGCGGCTCGCTCTTGCGGCGCGCAACGCTGTGAGCGCCAATCCGCGCATGTCAGCCACTCACCGCTGCCCTCCTGCGGCCCCCACCGCCTGCCTGCAGAGGGGACCGGGTGGAGCGGACGCGCTTGCTGCACGCGCCCGAGGAGAAGACGTACGGGTTCCAGGTGGCCACCAAGATCATCACCGAGGGCGTGGAGGCGGCCAAGCTGGCGCACGCGGCGGGGGCCTCGTTTTTCGACATCAACGTGGGCTGCCCCATCTACGGTGCGTGGCCGCTGCAGCAGGGCAAGCCAGGCAGCCAGCACCGGCTGCAGGACCCGCTGCGGGGCGCTGCGCGCGTCCTGGGCGTGCAGAGGCGTCGCGTCGCGGGCTGGGCGCCGTGATGCTGCGCAAGCCCCGGTCGCTGGCCAAGCTGGTGCACGGCGTGGTGCTGGGCTCCCCGCTGCCCGTCACGGTCAAGATCCGCACGGGGGAGAAGGACAAGAGCATCAACGTGCACAGGTGAATGCGGCGCATCAGAGAGGAGCTGCGGACCGCTGCCGAGTGGCGCACGGGCGGCCAGCGGTGCCTGTGCGTGCGTCTGCGTGCGTTGTGGTTGGGCAGGGTGACTGAGCTGCTGAGGCGTGCTGGCGCGGCCGCCGTGACGGTGCACGGCCGGACCATGGAGCAGAGGTGCGCTCTCGAGGGTGCAGGCAGAGGTGGTGCGTGCGTGCTGAGCGCGGATTCGTGACTCCTGCGGCGCGTGCCTGCGAGCCACCTCGGCGCCCGCAGGTACCGCAAGCCGGCCGACTGGGAGCTGGTGCAGCAGGTGGCGCAGGCGCGGCCCGAGCTGCCAATCATTGGCAACGGCGACGTGCTGACGCGCTTTGAGGCGGCCCGGCGGCTGTCCCAACCGGGCGTGCACGCCGTCATGGTGGGGCGGGGCGCGCTGATACGCCCCTGGATCTTCCAGGAGGTCAAGCAGGTGAGGGCAGGGGGGCCGCTGGGTGCGAGCGCGCCACCTTGAGAGCCTGCGTCGCTGCCAGCCAGACTATGGTGTGGTGTTCTCTCGCAGGGCGCCGAGATGCTGCCTACGGCCGAGGAGCGCGTGGGCGTCTACCGGCACTTCTCCGTGCTGTGCAAGGAGCACTTTGGGGACGACGCCCTGGGCAGGCGGAAAGCTTGGTACTTCTTGCCCTGGCATTTCGGGTTCTTCCACCGGTGAGCGCACAAGAGGCACGCGCGCGTTGAGACGGGTGGTGGGTAGGTCCGGGTAGGAGCGGTCGCTTGACCACTACCACCACCACCTGCTGTGTGCGTGCTGTGCGTGGCGCTGGCGCTGGCGCTGGCAGGTACCGCCCGCTGCCCGAGCGCGTGTACGGGCAGGCGTCCCTCGAGTACCCTCTGATGCTGACGCGCACCGACCTTGCCGACCCACGCGTGGGGGAGGAGCTCGGGTCCTTGGACCTGCTGGAGCGCCTGCTCAGGTGCGCCAGTGCGGGCCTTGGGGCCACCAGGGGAGAGGTGCAAGCACGAGTGGGGTTGAGGAGACATACATCCTCATGGGCCCACCATGCGTGCGTGCGTCTGTGCGCAGGTGCGACAACGAGGCGGCTCACGAGGAGATTGCCGCCGTGCTGTGGGACACCGCCAGCGACGGGGAGGCGTGCCAGCAGCTGCGCGCGCTGGCCGACGGCAAGCTGGCGGCGTGGGAGGACGAGTCGCGGCAGCGGGGCGCGCTGGAGCCTGGGCGGGGTGGCGGCGTGGGAGGGGGCGGCGGGGACAGCAGGGGGGGCCGGCGCAAGGGCGGCGGGGAGGACGAGGAGTGGTGAACACAGGCTTGTTGCAGCGGTGAAGAACCGGAGTGCACTGTTATTCTAGCATTGCTTCAGAAGTGTGCGGCCGTCATCGGACGTGCTCAAGTTGTCGTGCATTCGATGAGTCCGGTGCCGTGCATGGGCAGGTTTGGGTTGGGTTCGGTGCGCGACGCAACGGCTGCAAACACTTGAGTCCTCAGACAAAGTTGTTGAGGGCGACGACGGTGTGCTGCACGGGCGCCTGCTCCTTCGCAGCGCCCTGCTTGGCCGGCCCCGCCGGCGTGGTCGCCTGGTCCTGGTGCAGGCCCCCGACGGGCTCCAGGCCTGTGTCGGCGTGCTGCTGGGCCCACCAGGCGATGAAGCCACTGGAGAGGTGCACGCGCGCCAGCAGGCAGGGCGGCACGGCCATGATGGCGCCGTCCAGCAGCTCTGGCAGCACCTGGAGCAGGTAGAAGAGCAGCTCATTGGAGTAGGCCGAGGGCGCCAGCGTGGGCATGACGTAGACCAGGCGAAAGACGGCCGAGACGAGCAGCAGCAGCGACGCGGGCACCACGCAAACGACCTGCGCGCGCAGCAGCACGTGAGAGGGGCGAGGGTTTGGGCGGGCAGCGCGCTGCGAATCGTCGTGCGCTCAGGCGCTACAGTAGGGTGCGCACTCACCAGCTGGTGCGGGTGGCGCGCCCAGGCAAAGTCCAGGCCCGTGCGGCGCACAGAGTACACGGACAGGCCGATGGACGCCAGCGTGGCGACGCCGGCGGTCGCAACCAGCATGCAGGTGGTGGCCTCGCGGACCTTGAGGCCCGCCTCTGTGGCCGCCTCGTCCTCGGGGTTGACGCTGAAGAGCAGCGCCGACACGGTGCTCAGCACGGGGCCCGCCACCACGCCCAGCAGCACAAAGGGCTGCAGCGTCCACCGCAGCGCCTTCCACTGGGAGGGCCGGCGGTGCTCGGCCGTGTTGCCCAGCCTGCGTGTTGTGTGCGCACAGGAGCGAGGGCCAGCCGGCGCGGGTCAGCTGAGCCGAATGACTGCAACCGCGTGTGCACCCTGGTCCCAGCAGAAACACATCCACTCACCACCCGACGAGCATCCGCGTCTGGATGCTGAGGGCGATGCCGAAGCCGCTGCCCAGCAGCACCATGTACGTGATGGTCAGCGCCAGGGAGCTGCCCGAGTGCACGGTGCTGCCGCGGATGGCCATGGCGGCGCCGCGCATGGCCAGGGAGAAGACGGCGGCGCGGTACATGCCGAAGCGCGTGTCGCGCCACTGCACGAGCGCCGCCAGCGCCATGGCCAAGAAGAGGCCGGACGCCACGGCGGCGGGCCACACCGTGCTGCCCAGCGGCGCGTCAGGGTCGAAGAACAGCGCCATGCTGCCCTGGTCGGCTGGTGCGGGGGGAGAGGAGGACATGTTGACTGTTGCCGAGTCAACTGACTGCAGAGCGAGAGAGGAGCGTCGAGCGGCTCGAGGTGCGAGTTTGTGCAGTGCATGTTGTTTGTGTTTGGCGCGCTGCTCCTGTTTATCGCGGACGTTCGGGGTGGTCTCTCATTGCGGCACCCCTCACACCTTTGGCGGCAGCCTTCGCGATTTCCCCAGGGAAATGCAGTTGGAGCTGGCGAAGCACTCGCAGGGAAGCAGGCAGGTCACACTGTCGCGCTCCTGAGGGTGGTGGCCTGCACTGGGGCAGGTGGAGCGCCCTGCGCGCGGCATTACGCCCGCCCCCGCACCGCCGCAGCAGCCATTGGCGTACGAGAATGCTCGTACGACAGCCGGGGGTTGACTGGGAAGCAACCTCAAGGTTGCATGAAGCGCATGCGCCGGAGGAACGAGCGCAGGGGTGAGGGCCAGGCGGCGATAACGCGAGCGAGCCCGGGGGAAAGAGAGGGCAGGCGAAGCGCCGGGCAGGTGGGACGCTGCTCTTGGCAGCGCTTATGCCACACGCGCCTGCTTTCCTTCTCCTTCCTGGACTCCACTCCGCTGAGCTGTTGGAGCAGGAATTTCAAATTTGCGCCTCAACGCCCGCACACGCGAGAAAAGCGCGCCATTGGCGGCGGCACAGCCACGCACACACGCAGGACGCGCGCAGGACACACGCTGCCCCCTCAGCCAGTCAGTGAGCCAGCTCGAACGAAAGAAACCTTGTTCGCGCTGCCAGAGGATGCGCGCGAGCGCCGTCGGCTCACGGTGCCAGGTGGGAGGCGCGTGGCGCCTCCAGCGTCGCGGCGCGCTCCCGGCTGAGCGCGGCGCGCCGGGACTCTGCTGCTCACGCGCACGGCGCACCTCCAGGGCCGCACCACCGCCGCGCGCGAGCAGCGCACAGCAGGAGGACGCTCCAGGACCCTCTGCGCAGCCGCTCGACCTCACTGACGAGGCGCTGGCGTTCAGCATCGCAGCGGCGCGGCTCCAGACTCTGCTGCAGGAGGCCGCCTGGTGAGGAGGGGGCGCTTTCGCAGCCAGTGGGGTTGTTCGAGCTGGTGGCACGAGAGCAGCAGCAGGCTCGAGGCTGGTGCCTGCACGCTGGCGGCTGCTGGGCAGCAATCGTCCTGAGCCCTGCGCAGACCTGGGGGCGTGTTCAGAGGCGTCACAGCGACACGCGCGCCCACCACCCGCCCGGCGCACGGCCGCGTGTGCCGCGCAGGGACCAGGCAGAGGCGGTGCGCTCAGAGCTCGCCACCTTCTCGCCGGCCATGAAGCTCACGTTCCTCTCAAACATCGGCAGCCTCGTCACCATGATTGCGTTCGGCGTCTCGTGGATCACCGGCGAGGACCCGCTGGGTGCGCTGGTTCTCAAGCAGGGGGCGCAGCGCCTGCCTTTGCTCTAGCTGCCCCGGGCAGGGAGTGCCAACAGCACGTGCAGCACGTGCGCGTGCTTTGCTGTGCAGGCGGCTTGCGGCTGTCGCAGTCGAGCTTGGACGCCGCCGTGACGGGCGCGCTGGCGTCCCTGCCGCTGGTGTGCGCCTCGCTGCTCACGCGCACGCGCTCGCTCAGGGCCACCCTCCCCCTCATCGAGGACCTGCACGCCGCACAGGCCACGCTGCTGCAGCCGCTCCTCAAAGGTACGAACGACTTTCTGCGGCTCCTCCTGCGGCAGCAGAGTTGCCTCCAACTCGTCCACCTGCACCCACGTGCCGCCGTCCTCACCGTGGCCTCCTCCTTCACCAACGCTGCGCTCTGTTACGACCGCAGACCTCAACCCCAGCCAGCTGCTCATCGTGGCCAGCACCACCGTGCTGCCCCTGCTCTTCCTCCTGCTGCCCGCCATGCACGGCCTGGCCGCCATGCTGGCACTGGTCACGCACACGCAAGTGGTGCAGCCCGTCATCGCGGCGGGCACCAGCGCCGTGCACGAAGCGCAACACGCCATGGTCGCGGCGGCCGGCGGGGCGGCGAGCGACCCCACCGCCGCGGCGCACGCATCGGCGGAGGCGCCCGCAGCGCTGGGGGCCGCAGCCGCAGCCAGCAGCGCCCTGCCACCCGCCTCCCCGCCCTGGGCGTGGCTCCTCCTGTCCCCCATCGTGCACCCACAGCCCGACGCAGCCGCTGCAGTCGAGGCCGCCGCCAGCACTGGCACCAGCAGCGCCGCCGCAGCGGCATACCACGCTGCTGGCGCGTCCCCCGCAGCCACCGCAACAGCCGCCACAACAGTCGCCTCTCCGTCCTCGCTGTGGACCACGTGGCACCCGCTCAGCGCTGACCTGGCGGCCTCAGGGGCCGGGGGCGACGCGCAGCAGCTGGCGGTGGAGGGGAGCGGCAGCGCCGCCGGCGCCTCGGGCGCGGTAGAGGACGAGGAGGACCTGGAGGAGGACGACGTGGCGACGGCGTGGTGGTGGTCGCTGCAGCTGGTGCCCCTGTCCCCGCCCATGCTGCTGCCGCTGGGCGGCCCCGACCTGGTGGGCATGGCGCGCGTCCTGGCCATGCAGGCCATGGAGCCCAGCACCGCCATCCTGGTGCGCAACGTGGGCCGCGAGGCGCTGGCGCTCATGCCCGCCATCCTCTCAGGCTTTGTCGCAGGTGAGCGACCGATGAGGGGCGTACTGGAGGGGGGGCAAGTGCGTGTGGGGGGCTCGCTCGCTCGTCAGCAAGAGACACGAGAGCTCACCCACACACACCCGCTGCGCCCCATACCGCCCCCCTTCTCGCTGACTGCCGCAGCGTACACGGTGATGCGCCAGCTGGCGCCGCGCCGCAGCCAGGTGTGGGCCATCCGCGACGCGCTGCTGGCCAGCGACCGCTTCTTCCGCCTGCACATCTCCATGGCGCGCCACGGCAACCCGGGCAGCAGCTCGCTGGCGTCGCTGGCGTCCATGGACGAGCCCTTGGGGCCCTCCAGCAGCAGCTCCCGGGCGCCCTCAGCAGCAGCAAGCAGCAGCTCCTCTGCGCCTGGCGGCACCCCACCCCTCCCTCCTCCTCGCGAGTCGCCGCAAGGCAGCAGCAGCAGCGAGCAGCTGGTGGGGCAGCTGGCGCCGCCCGGCCCCGCCGCTCCCCCCGCCGCCAGCGCCGTGCCCTCGTCGGCGGGCGCGTCGGCCGCCGTGTCGGACGCCTTCCGCAAGGTGGCGGTGCTGTGGCTGCTGACGCGCCGCAAGGTCTGCCAGCTGTCCTACCTGCTCACCTCCATGTCCGTCATGTACCTGGCGCTCTGGTGGAGCGAGACGGGCGACCTGGCCGCGCCCGCCACCGCAGCGCTCATCTCGTGCACGCTGGAGCTCTGGCTCTGCCAGCGCGAGGGCCAGCAGGCCTCAGCGCGCAACGGTGGCGGCGTGCCCCCAACGCGCGGCGCGCCTCCACGGTGACGTCCTGCTCCTTTTTGCTGTGGTGTTGGCCAGACCTGCAAGACCTCAGCATGCAGGACCTCAACGGGCGCAGAGTGCAGGCGCCACAGCTGCGATTCCATTACGCCAACGCCACCGCACACGCTCGGTTTACTCGCGCTGCTCCTGTTCCTGAACTCGCGCGGCTGAGCAGAGGCAGCAGCAGCGGCAGCATGGCGGACGGCGAGCAGGAGATGTTTGATGGCGAGTTCGAGGAGGAGATCCCCGTCGACGGAGGAGCAGACGGCGGCGCGGGCGGCCCAGAGGGCGGCGAAGTGCGTGCGCCTCGCTGCTTGTCGATCTTGGGGCGCCTCTTGTTCGTCAGGCTCCAGCAGCGCCACACGCAGCGGCAGCGAGACGTCGGCGTAAGCGTCGCAGCTGCGCGCGACGCACACGGCGTCGCGCTTTGCCGTCGTGACGCCGCAGGACTTGGAGGCCATGAAACGCAAGCTCAAGGAGATGGAGGAGGAGGCGGCGAGGCTACGCGCGCTGCAGGTGGGGCTGGCTGCGGGAGGCTGCGGCTGTGCAGGCCGTGCCTGGGGCCTCCTGCTGCACGCTGGAGGGGCCGGGGGTGCGGCGCATGCCGGTGCATGCGCTGCCGCAGCGCCCACAGGCGCCACAGCAGCGGCTCGTCCTGGCACGTCGTCCCTCGCCTCATCACTCACACGTGCGACTCGTGCGCTGCGGCAGGGGGCTGGCGGCAGCGGCGACGTGAGCATGGCGGCAGGCGGCGACCAAGGTGGCAAGGAGGAGGTGGACTCGCGGTCGATATACGTGGGCAACGTCGACTACAGCGTCACGCCAGAGGAGCTGCAGCAGCACTTCAACGTGAGGGGGGTGGGGTGGGGCAAGTGAAGGGATGTGGGCACGGCGCCGTGGCCACCAGGCGCTCCCCGCGCCGCCCAGCACCTGCTCTCCTTGTTGCTGCGCAGTCGTGTGGCACAGTCAACCGCGTCACCATCCTGACTGACAAGTTCGGCAACCCCAAGGTGAGACCCACAGGGCGCACCCGTGTGCTCCTGCCCCCGACCTGGGTAGGAAAGTGGCTGCTGTTCCCCGTGCGCCAGTGGCACCCTCCTCTCGACTCGCACCCACCCACGCTGCGACGGCCGCAGGGGTATGCGTACGTGGAGTTCCTCGAGGTGGACGCCGTGGGCAACGCGCTGCTGCTGGACAACACGGAGCTCAGGGGCAGGAACCTCAAGGTGCGCTGGCAGGGGTGAAGGGGGTGAGCAGGACGACTGAGCAGCCATGGGTGCGCGCCCTGCTTGCGCCTGCCACCCAGCCTGACGACTGCTGCACACTGCGTGCCCCCACATGTGCACTGGCCCGCGCAGGTGGTGCAGAAGCGCACCAACGTGCCAGGGCTCAAGCAGCGCGGGCGCGGGCGGGGCCGGGGGAGAGGCGGGCACGTGGGCGGCTTTGGCATGCCCTACGGAGCCATGATGGTGCCGCCCTTCATGCCCATGATGCCCTACCCCGTGCCCTACGGCGGCGGCGGCGGCCGGGGACGCGGCGGGTGAGTTTCTTTTCGATGGGGGGCGTGCGTGCAGGGCCACCAAGCATGTGCGCCCACGCGGGTGGCCACGTGCGCTGCTCCGTGCGCGCAGGTTTGCGCCTCGCGGAGGTGGCGGCGGCCGCGGGCGAGGGCGCGGCTTTGCGCCCTACTGAGCGCAGAGCCAAGACGAGGGCCGTCCTCCCTGGTGCTCTCTTGTGGTTGTCGTTGGACGCCTGCGGACTGACTTGGTGCGTGTGCGCGGCGTCTGTGGGGGACGTGCGCATGGACCGCGTGGCGCTGCGCCCCACGCCGCTGTATGTATGCCTTGTGACTTGGGCCCCCCCAGCGGCTGCAAGCGAACGCGCTGCGCTCCTTCCCGGGGTGTGCGGGCCCCGCACCTGTCGCGAGCTCGCCGCCCCAAGCACCCCTCAAACACGCGCGCGGCGCGATCGATCGTGGCACAGGCAGAGAGCAGAGCGCAGAGAAAGCAGCTGCGTCGCTCACGACATGGCTCACGCTGCCGCGGCGCCGATCGAGTCGTGGCCGCACACGGCGAAGAAGAGCAGCAGCAGCAGCGCGGCGCCGCTGTCGTGGCTGCGCAGGCTGCTCCTGCCGGCGTGCGCCACGCCCAGCGCATCGTCGCGTGCGGGGCCGCGCCACCACCGTGCCAGCGCGTCCTCGTCCGACTCGTGGTGCACCTCCTTCTCGCCGCTCGCCCCGCCACCCGCGGCGCGCACCGCAAGCTCTTCCAAGCCTTGGGACGGCCAGGCAGCAACGCCGGGGCCGGACAGCAGCAGCAAGGCGCTGGGCGACAGCGTGGGCGCACGTGTGGCACCGCTCAGCAGCGCACGCGCAGAGCCCGCGTCTGCGCAGGCCACGAGCACGGACAGCGCCATGGACAGCGGCAGCCCTGCTGGCGGCGGCGGCAGCAGCAGCAGCAGCTCCACCCCCAAGCCACCTTTGGCCCTGCTGACTCTGCCATCCCCGGGGGACGGCACCAGCGGCCCCGCCCTGCCGGGTGCAGCGGCGCACGGCCTCGAGTTCATGACGCCGCAGCCCAGGACGGCCCTGCCAGCCCGTGTGATGCGCGGTGGCGCCGAGGGGGAGGAGGAGGAGGAGGGCCACGGCGTCGCAGGCGCCCTGGCGGTGGTGCCGCCGCTGCCCCTCTCCGCCCCGCTGTCTGCTGGGGCTGCCGTGGGTGGGGAGGGTGGGGTGCGCAGTGCGCCGCCGTCGGAGGCGGCCGAGGACGGGGTGGCGCAAGGGGCGTCGCCGCAGCCGTGGGGATGTGTGGTGGGCGGCGGAGGACTCATCGCAGCGCACGAGGAGCAGGAGAAGGAGGAGGAGGAGGAGGAGGAGGTGTCTAGCGGCAGGGGCCGTCCCGTGGCTGAGGAGCAGGACGCCAGCGAGGGCGACGCGGACGAGTTCGTGGACGCACGCAGCGAGGCGTCCAGCTGGTCCGCCGTCAGCAGGCGCAGCACGGGCAGCATCGGCGGGTGGCTCATGGGAGGTGGAGGAGGAGGAGGTGGGGCGGTGGTGGTGGCGTGGGGGGCGGTGGGCGGTGGGCAGGCGGCGGGCGGCGGCGAGGCGTGCGTGGGCGTGGTGTCCCGTCGCGCCACCACCGTGCTGGAGCCGGGGGCGCCCTCGCTCCTCGCCGCAGCGCCCGGCGACTCCTGCATCGAGCCCGCGCCTGCGCCCTCGGGCGATGCAGGTGTGCGCGCGCCAAACAGCTGCACATGCTCAACCGTGCGGGTGTGGCGAGCGGAGGTGGGGCGAGAGCGGACGCGCGCTGCGTGCTGACCCTTCCCGCAGGTGGCCCGGGCCTCACCATCACACCGCCGTCCACCTTCAGCGCGCAGTGCGTGCCCCCTTTTAGCGAGGAGCACCGGCGCATGTGGGAGGCCTCCTGCGGCCCGCACGGCCCGCCCGACCCCGTGCCCTTCATCCGTGAGTGGGGCAACGAGCGCGATGAGGCCGCCCTCCGCGTGATTAACGCCCCGCGCAAGCAACTCACCCCATCTACTGTTGCGCACCGTTGCCCCTCGCGGCAGGCCCCGAGACGCGCTGGCAGCCCGTGCCGCCCAGCTGCGGTGCGTTTGCGGGCTACTGGTCCAAGGACGCGGGCGCCTCCACGCCCCTGCCGCTGCCCATTGACGACATGCTGGGCGTCAACTGGCTGGCGCGCCGCGCGCACGAGAGCATCCAGGGCATCAAGGTGCGCCGCAGGGTGAGGGAGCGAGGCACGCACGCGTGCGGCCACACCTTTGCCACGGCCACGAGTGACGTGCGCGGTGGGTGTTGGGCGCGCCGCACACTTGCGCAGATCAAGGACGAGCCCACGCACCTCGAGGTGGCGGCCAAGGTCAAGGTGATGGGCGCGCCCTTCATCCACCGTGAGGTGAGCAGCTGAGGGCCAGGGCGCGCTGCCGCCTCTGCGCCACCATCCCGGCCTCACAGCAGCGCGTGCTCGGTTGTCGTGGGGGGCGCGCTGGCAGGTGTACCCCAAGGACGGCACCGCCGGCTGGAGCCTGATGCGGCGCGACGCCAAGGCGGGCCGTTCCACCTTCCGCCTGTACCGCACCGAGCGCGACGAGCTGGTGCTCGTGTGAGTCGCACTGCCGCCCTTCCTGCACGCAATAACTCCATTCACGGCAGAGCTGACTCACCGTCGAGCGCCTGCTGCCGCTGCTGTCGTTGCGCAGGGTGGGCACGCTGGCGCTGTCGGGGCATCTGGAGATGTGCGGCGTGGAGGTGCTGCGGCTGCAGGAGGACGGCCAGAGCCTGCGCTGCCTGCAGGGCTGCTACTCGCACAGCCTGCAGGACTCTGCCGTCCAGGAGTTCGTGGGCACGCTCTCCTCGCTCTGACGCTCAGCCACCTGACGGGACTTTCAAACGCGTTGAGCACGACGCTGCGCAAAAGCACACAGGGAAAAAGGACGCGCCTCGACGACACGCAGACGCTCCGCACGCTCTCGAGCACGGGCGCGATGAGCACGTCGCACGCGCTGCAGCCTCCTGCTGCTCAGGCCTGGTCCCCCTCAGCGGGCTGCAGGCGTTTGGCGCAACGCCAGCGCCGTGGAGGAGGGCAGCACGCCGCTGATGGCGCGGTGATCATGATGCAGCAGCTGCGGCCCGCAGCCTGTGCCGTGTGGGGCCCCGTGCGAGGCGGAGGCGGAGGTGGAACCTGCGCCGCGGCTCGCACGGCCGCTCCCGCCACGTGCGTGCACCAGCAGCAGCAGCATCCCTTGGCCGCCAGGCGGGCACCCAGGCGACTGCCGCACACGCCTCAGCATCGCGCACGACAAGCGCGCTCGTGGGTGGGAGGCGCGGCGGGACCGCCGAGCGCCGTGGCGCTGGCGGCAGCGCCCGCTGCTGCAGCTGCCACCTCCGAGGCGGGCCAGGTGCTCGCCGTCCTGCTGGGCTGGTGCATGCTCATCGGCTCCTGCTTCCGCAGCGTGCCACAGATCGTCAAGGTGCGCGTGCTCGTCAGACGCCTACCCCTCCTCCTCAAGGTCACCCTCACAAGGCCCCGCCATCACAAGGCTCCTCTTTCACGCGTGCTGTAGCCTCCTACTGAACGCTGTGTTGTGCACGCAGGTGGTGCGCTCGGGCACGGCCGAGGGCCTGTCGCTCACGTCCAACGTGGTGGAGCTGCTCTGCTACACCGTCATCTTTGCGTACAACGCCGCGCACGTGAGGCCACCTGGGGGTTTCACTTGTGCTTGCAGCAGGTGGACGCACGCTCGTGCTTGATGGTTTTGCCGTCGGGTGGTGTGCTGCCGTGCGGCAGGGGTACGCGCTCAACACGTACGGCGAGGTGGTGGCCTGCTGGCTCCAGGACGTGGTGCTCGTCGCCAT
>VFQP010003572.1_pt1 | contig 15648 bp, 17 predicted proteins | sample 3512351 | NCBI WGS metagenome assembly VFQP01 (sample SAMN10412372, study PRJNA504923) | tailings metagenome | isolation source: Relicate 1 Philex TSF1 revegetated site | place: Philippines: Tuba, Benguet | collected 2017-08-29 | reverse complement strand
CCATGTTCTCCTACCGCCACGCCTTTCACGCCGGCAACCACGCCGACGTGCTCAAACACCTGGTGCTGATCGCCACGCTGCGCCACCTCATGCTCAAGCCGCCCGCGATCACGCTGGTGGACACGCACGCAGGCGCCGGCCTGTACCGGCTCGACGGCGATTTCGCCGACAAGGGCGGCGAGGCGGAACACGGCGTGGTGCGCCTGTTTGCCGCACAGCGCCCCGCAAGCGGCCCCGCCCCCGCGAGCACGCCGCTGCTCGACGACTACCTCGACCTCGTGGCCGGCTTCAACCCCAGCGGCTCGCTGCGCGTCTACCCCGGCTCGCCCTTCGTGATCCAGCAGCTGATGCGCCACGAATCGCGCGACCGGCTCAAGCTGTTCGAGCTGCACCCGACCGACGGCAAAACCCTGTCGGCCAACATCGCCCAGCTCGACGCCGGCCGCGCGGTGGTCGTCAAGCGCGAAGACGGCTTCGAGGGCCTCAAGCCCCTGCTGCCGCCGCCCGCCGACGCCAAGGGCTCGCGCCGCGCCCTGGTGTTGATCGACCCGAGCTACGAACTCAAGAGCGATTACGCCAAAGTGAGCGCCTGCATACAGGACGCGCTCAAGCGTTTCGCCACCGGCACCTACGTGGTCTGGTACCCGGTGATCCCGCGCACCGAGGCGCACGACCTGCCGCGCAAGCTGCGCGGCCACGCCCAGCGCGCGGGCCGCCCCTGGCTGCACGCCACCCTGGCCGTGGGCCACCCCCCGCTCGCGCCCGACGAACGCCCCGGCCTCACGGCCAGCGGCATGTTCGTGATCAACCCGCCGCACACGCTCTCGGCCGCGCTGGCCGAAACCCTGCCGCTGCTGGTGAAGGTGCTGGGCCGCGGCCGCGGCCAGGGCCACACCCTGGAATCGGGCGAGGGCTGAGCCCGGCCCCATGCGCCGCCCGACGGTGCCACTCAATTAACCAACCGATCGGTCGGTTAATTTGCTAGACTGCGCGCCACGCCCCCGTTGGCGAGGAGACGCGCATGTACACCCAATCCTTCAACGTGCCCGACGGCGGCCCGCCCGCCGCGACCCTGCAGCCCGTGGCCACCGAGGCGGACGCCGCGCTGCAGGCCCATTTCGACGCCGTGATCGACGCCGACGGCAAGATCGAACCGCGCGACTGGATGCCCGAGGCCTACCGCAAGACCCTGGTGCGCCAGATCAGCCAGCACGCGCACAGCGAGATCGTGGGCATGCTGCCCGAGGGCAACTGGATCAGCCGCGCCCCCAGCCTCAAGCGCAAGAGCATCCTGCTGGCCAAGGTGCAGGACGAAGGCGGCCATGGCCTGTACCTCTACAGCGCGGCCGAGACCCTGGGCACCAGCCGCGACCAGATGTTCGACGCGCTGCACAGCGGCCGCGCCAAGTACAGCTCCATCTTCAACTACCCCACCCTGACCTGGGCCGACGTGGGGGTGATCGGCTGGCTGGTGGACGGCGCGGCGATCATGAACCAGATCCCGCTGTGCCGTTGCAGTTTCGGCCCCTATGCGCGCGCCATGATCCGCGTCTGCAAGGAAGAGAGCTTCCACCAGCGCCAGGGCTACGAGGCCTTGCTGGTGATGATGCAGGGCACGGCCGAACAGAAGGCCATGGTGCAGGACGCGGTGAACCGCTGGTGGTGGAAGTGCCTGGCCATGTTCGGCCCGCCCGACGACAACAGCCCCAACAGCGTGCAGGGCATGCGCTGGGGCATCAAGCGCATCAGCAACGACGCGCTGCGCCAGAAGTTCGTCGACGCCACCGTGCCGCAGGCCGAGGTGCTGGGCGTCACCCTGCCCGATCCCGAACTCAAGTGGAACGACGAGCGCGGCCAGCACGACTTCGGCGCCATCGACTGGGACGAGTTCTGGCAGGTCGTCAACGGCAACGGCCCCTGCAACAAGGAGCGCCTGGCCACGCGCGTGAAGGCCTGGGAAGACGGCGCCTGGGTGCGCGAAGCCGCGCTGGCCCACGCGCGCAAGCAACAGCAACGCCAATTGAAGGAGGCCGCATGAGCACCCCCGCTTTGAAGGAATGGCCGCTGTGGGAGGTGTTCGTGCGCAGCAAGCAGGGCCTGGAGCACAAGCACTGCGGCAGCCTGCACGCGAGCGACGCGCAACACGCGCTGCAGATGGCGCGCGATGTGTACACGCGCCGCCAGGAAGGCGTGAGCATCTGGGTCGTGCCCTCGGCCAGCATCACGGCCAGCGAGCCCGATTCGAAGGACGCGTTCTTCGACCCCGCGGCCGACAAGATCTACCGCCACCCCACCTTCTACGAGATCCCCGAGAAAGTGGGGCACATGTGAGCGCCGCGCCGGTCGATCACCTGCTGCACCTGGCCGACAACGCGCTGCTGCTCGGCCAGCGCAACGCCGAGTGGGCGGGCCACGGCCCCATCCTCGAAGAGGACCTCGCGCTCGCCAACCACGCGCTCGACCACCTGGGCCAGGCGCGGCTGCTCTACCAGCACGCGGCGGCGCTCATCAACGCCGACCCGCAGCAGGCGCAGCGCTTCGCGCACCTGCAGGGCGCGCGCGTGGACGGTGGCGTCAGCGAAGACACGCTTGCGTACTTCCGCGGTGCGCACGAGTTCCGCAACTTCACGCTGCTCGAACTGCCGCACCACGGCCCGCTCGCGGGCCCCGCGCGGCAAGACCGCGACTTCGCCACCACCACGGTGCGCAACTTCCTCTACGCCGCGCTCATGGCGCTGTGGTGGGAACGCCTGCAGCACAGCGCCGACGCGCAGCTCGCGGGCATCGCGGCCAAATCGCTCAAGGAGGTGCGCTACCACCTGCGCCACGCGGGCGACTGGCTGGTGCGCCTGGGCGACGGCACCGACGACAGCCGCGCGCGCGCGCAGGCCGCGCTCAACCACCTGCTGCCCTACACGCAGGAATTCTGGATCGGCGACGCCGCCGAAGCCGCGGCCGTGGCCAACGGCACCGGCGTGGCGCTCGCGGCGCTCAAGCCGGCCTGGGACGCCCTGGTCGACGAGGCCGTGGCCGAGGCCACGCTCAAGCGGCCCGCCGACGGCGGCTACGTGACGCAGGGCCGACACGGCGTGCACTCCGAGCACATGGGCTTCGTGCTCGCCGAGATGCAGGGCCTGGCGCGCGAGCACCCCGCGGCCGTGTGGTGAGGCCATGAACCCGGCGCTGCGCACCGACCCGCTGGATGCCGTTCGCGCGGCCATCGCGCCCCTGAGCGATCCCGAGATCCCGGTGGTGAGCCTGAGCGAACTCGGCATCCTGCGCGAGGTGCGCAGCGGTGCCGACGGCGTCACCGAGGTGGTGATCACGCCCACCTACAGCGGCTGCCCGGCCATGGGGCAGATCGAGGACGACATCCGCGCCGCGCTCACCGCGGCCGGCCTCGAAGCGCGCGTGGTCACGCAGCTCGCGCCGGCCTGGACCACCGACTGGATGGCGCCCGAAGCGCGCGAGAAGCTGCGCGCCTATGGCATCGCGCCGCCCAACGGCCGCGCCGCGCACGGCAGCGACAAGGTGGTCACCTTCGCGCGCCGCGCCGCGACGCAGCCCGTGCCCTGCCCGCGCTGCGGCTCCACCCACACCACCGAAACCTCGCCCTTCGGCTCGACCGCGTGCAAGGCGCTCTACCGCTGCCTCGACTGCCTCGAACCCTTCGACCTCTTCAAGCCCTACTGACCATGAGCACCAGCCCCCGCGGATTCGTCGAACTGCCCGTCGCGCGCGTGAGCCCCGAGGCCGCGGGCTCGGTGGCCGTCACGCTGGCCGTGCCGCCCGAACAGCGCAGCGCCTTTGCGTTCGAGCCGGGCCAGTTCCTCACGCTGCGCGCCCTCATCGGCGGCCAGGACGTGCGTCGCAGCTACTCCATCAGCAGCCCGCGCAGCGTGTACACGCACAAGGGCGAGCTCACGCTGGGCATTCGCCCGGTCGAAGGCGGCGTGTTCAGCAACTGGGCGGCCACACAGCTCAAGGCCGGCGACACGCTGCTGGCCATGCCGCCCGATGGCCGCTTCACCGTGCACCGCCCGCGCGCGATCCACCGCGTGGGCTTCGCGGCGGGCTCGGGCATCACGCCCATCCTGTCCATCATGACGAGCACGCTGGAGGAATCGCCCACGGCCAAGTTCACCCTGGTCTACGGCAACCGCCGCATGGCCAGCGTGATGTTCAACGAGGCGCTGCAAGACCTCAAGGACCGCTTCCGCGACCGGCTCACGCTGGTCCACATCCTCTCGCGCCAGGCGCAGGAGGTGCCGCTGCTCGAAGGCCGCATCGACGGCGACAAGGTGCGCGCGCTGATCGCGGCGCTGCTGCCCGTGCCCAGCATGGACGAGGTCTTCATCTGCGGCCCCGAGGCCATGATCGAGGCCACCGAGCAGGCCCTGCTCGGCGCGGGCGTGAAGCCCGAGCGCATCCACACCGAGCGCTTCAGCTCGCCCGCGCTCGACGCCCTGCCGCGCGCGCAGCGCGCCCAGGTGCAGCTCGGCCACGCGGACGCCAGCGCCGGCGAGGTGGCCCTCACCGTGGTGCTCGACGGCAAGCCGCACGCGCTGCGCATGGGCCGCGACCAGCACGTGCTCGACGTGGCGCTCGAGGCCGGGCTCGACCTGCCCTGGTCGTGCCGCGGCGGCGTGTGCTGCACCTGCCGCGCCAAGGTCATGCAGGGCAGCGTGGCCATGGACAAGAACTTCACGCTCGAACCCTGGGAGACCGACCAGGGCTTCGTGCTGAGCTGCCAGGCCCGGCCCACGAGCGACACGCTCGTGGTGAGCTACGACGAGCGTTGACGCACACCGCCGGGCCGGGGCCCGGCGGCATCGGGCCTCAGAAGCGCCAGCCCAGGCCCACGCCCACGAGCAGCGGGTCGACCTTGAAGCTGCCGACCTTCGTGCCGCCGGCGCTCACGTCGGTCTTGATGTAGGCCTTTTTCACATCGACGTTGAGGTAGAGGTTCTTCGCCAGCGGGATGTCCACGCCCACCTGCAGCGCCGGGCCCCAGCTGTTGCGGTCGATGTCGGCCGCGCCGCCCAGCAGGTTCACCGAGCTGAAGCGCGTGTAGTTCAGGCCCGCGCCCACGTAGGGCTTGATGCCGCTGTCGGTGTGGAAGTGGTACTGCAGCGTGAGCGTGGGCGGCAGGTGCTTGAGCGTGCCGATCTCGGCGCCGTTCGAATACACGTGCTGCTTCTGCGGCACGGTCAGGATCAGTTCGGCCGCGATGTTGGGCGAGAAGAAGTAGCTGAAGTCCACCTCGGGCAGCCACTTGTTGTCGATCGACAGGCCCAGGCCGGTGCTGTCCTTGTTGGCGCTGTCCAGGTGCACGGCGCGTGCGCGCACGAGCACGGTGCCTTCCTTGAAGTCCTGCGCCAGGGCGGCGCTGGAGGCGAAGAGGCCAGCCGTGACCGCCACGGCCGCGGCGATGTGATGCAGTTTCATGGTCGTCTGTTTGCGATGCCGGGGAACAGTCCCCACACGCATTACAGAAGTCCCCCGCTGGCGCGGATTTGCGTCAGATCAAGGCCGCGGACGCGGCCTGCTGCAGCGCAGCAGGCGTTTGACGCAGGTCAAGGCCTCGCGTCGTCCACGGCCAACAGCACGACCGCGCCCACGCCCTCGCGCAGCAGGCCCAGGCGCTCGGCCGCGGCGCGGCTCAGGTCGATGATGCGGCCCTGCGCATAAGGGCCGCGGTCGTTGATGCGCACCACCACCGACGCGCCATTGCCCGGGTTGAGCACGCGCACGCGCGTGCCGAAGGGCAGCGTGCGGTGCGCCGCGGTGAGCGCATTCATGTCGAAGGCCTCGCCGTTCGCGGTGCGGCGGCCGTGGTGGCGGTCGCCGTACCACGAGGCCATGCCGCGCTCGATCACCTCGGCCTCGTCGACCGCCACGGCCGGTGCACCGCCCGCGTCGCGCGGCGCGGGGCCGGTCGCGCACCCGGCCAGCGCAGCGACCAGCACGAGCGAGAGCAGGCGTTGCAAGGCCATGGCGTCAGTGGCCGTCGAGGCGGCGCAGGATCTCGAGCGTGGCCACGCTCTGGTTCATGGTGTAGAAGTGCAGCCCCGGCACGCCCGCGTTGCGCAGCTGGTCGCAGAGGTCGGTCACGACGTCGAGGCCGAAGGCCTTGATGGACGCGGTGTCGTCGCCGTAGGCCTGCAGGCGCAGCCGGATCCAGCGCGGGATCTCGGCGCCGCAGGCGTCGGAGAAGCGCAGCAGCTGCGCCGAACTCGTGATGGGCATGATGCCCGGCACCACCGGCACCTCGGCGCCCAGGCGGTGCGCGTCGTCGACGAAGCGGAAATACGCGTCGCTGTTGTAGAAGTACTGCGTGATCGCCGAGTGCGCACCGGCCTTCACCTTGGTCACGTAGGCCTTGAGGTCGGCCTCGGGCGACTTGGCCTGCGGGTGCACCTCGGGGTAAGCGGCGACCTCGATGTGGAAGTCCTCGCCGGTCTCGGCGCGGATGAAGGCCACGAGATCGCTCGCGTACTGGAACTCACCGCCCAGGCCGTAGCCGCTGGGCAGGTCGCCGCGCAGCGCCACCAGGCGCTTCACGCCCATGGCCTTGAGCTGCGCGAGCTGCGCGCGCACCGAGGCGCGCGTGGCGCCGATGCACGAGAAGTGCGAGGCCGCGTCCACGCCCTCGGCGAGGATCTCGCGCACGGTGCCGAAGGTGCCCTCTTGCGTCGAACCGCCCGCGCCATAGGTGACGGAGCAGAACAGCGGCTGGCGCACATAGAGCTGCTGGCGCACGGCGCGCAGTTTCTCGGCGCCTTCGGGCGTCTTGGGTGGGAAGAACTCGAAACTGATGGGCAGGTTCATGCCGGTTTCCGAATGAAGACGAAGAACTCGCGGTTGCCATCGCCACCGGCGATGGCGCTGTCGAAATAGTCGAGCAGCTGCAGGCCCAGGCCTTGCAGCGCGTCGGTGATGCGCGCGCGCACCCTCGCGTGGCTGGCCGCGTCTTTCACCAATCCGCCCTTGCCGATGTCGCCAGGCTGCAGCTCGAACTGCGGCTTGACCAGCACCAGTCCGTGGCCGCCCGCTTTCAGCAGCGGCAGCAGCGCCGGCCACACCAGCGTCTGCGAAATGAACGACAGGTCGCCCACGATCAGGTCGAACGGCGGCTCGGCGCCGGCCGCGCGCAGTGCGTCGGCGTCGAGCTCGCGCGCGTTCGTGTGTTCGAGCGCGATCACGCGCGGGTCGCTGCGCAGGCGCGCATGCAGCTGGCCGCTGCCCACGTCCACGCCCACCACCTGCGCGGCACCGCGCTGCAGCAGGCAGTCGGTGAAGCCGCCGGTGCTCTGGCCCACGTCGAGCGCGCGCAGGCCCTGTACCGCAAAGCCCGTGTGCGCAAGCGCGCCTTCGAGCTTCAAGCCGCCGCGCGACACGTAGCGCGCCTCGGCGGCGTCGGACAGTTCCAGCTCGGCCAGCGGAGACAGCACCTCGCCGTTCTTGGCGACGGGCCTCCAGGCCTGCCCCGCCCCGAGCCGCCAGCGCACGCCCGCGGCGATCAGCCGCTGGGCCTGCGAGCGCGACGCCGCGAGTCCGCGCTCGACCAGCAACTGGTCGGCACGCACGGCCGCGATCAATAGCGGTACGTGTCGGGCTTGTAGGGGCCTTGCTTGGGCACGCCGATGTAGGCGGCCTGATCGTCGGTCAGCTCGGTGAGCATGGCGCCGACCTTCTTCAGGTGCAGGCGCGCCACCTTCTCGTCGAGGTGCTTGGGCAGCACGTAGACCTTGCCGATGTCGTAGGCCTCCTTGTGGGCGAACAGCTCGATCTGCGCGATGGTCTGGTTCGCGAAGCTCGAGGACATCACGAAGCTCGGGTGGCCGGTGCCGCAGCCCAGGTTCACCAGGCGGCCCTTGGCGAGCAGGATGATCTTCTTGCCGTCGGGGAAGATCACGTGGTCCACCTGCGGCTTGATCTCTTCCCACTGGCACTTCTCTTCGAGCTGCGCCACCTGGATCTCGTTGTCGAAGTGACCGATGTTGCAGACGATGGCCTGGTCTTTCATGGCGGCCATGTGCGCGTAGGTGATGACGTCGCGGTTGCCGGTGGTGGTCACGAAGATGTCGGCCTTGTCGGCGGCGTACTCCATGGTCACGACCTTGTAGCCTTCCATCGCGGCCTGCAGGGCGTTGATGGGGTCGATCTCGGTCACCCAAACCTGGGCCGACAGCGCGCGCAGCGCCTGGGCCGAGCCCTTGCCCACGTCGCCGTAGCCGCAGACCACGGCGACCTTGCCGGCGATCATCACGTCGGTGGCGCGCTTGATGCCGTCGACCAGCGACTCGCGGCAGCCGTAGAGGTTGTCGAACTTGCTCTTGGTGACCGAGTCGTTGACGTTGATGGCGCGGAACATCAGCGTGCCCTTGGCCGACATTTCCTTCAGGCGGTGCACGCCCGTGGTGGTCTCTTCGGTCACGCCGATGATCTCGGCGCTCTTGCGGCTGTACCAGGTGCTGTCTTGCGCGAGCTTGGCCTTGATGGCCGCGAACAGGATGCGCTCTTCTTCGCTGCCGGGGTTGGCCAGCACCGAGGGATCCTTCTCGGCGCGCTTGCCCAGGTGCATGAGCAGCGTGGCGTCACCGCCGTCGTCGAGGATCATGTTGGGGCCTTCGCCCGGCGTGCCCTTGGGGCCGAAATCGAAGATGCGGTGGGTGTAGTCCCAGTAGTCGACCAGGGTCTCGCCCTTGATGGCGAACACCGGCGTGCCGTTGGCCGCGATGGCGGCGGCGGCGTGGTCCTGGGTGGAGAAGATGTTGCACGAGGCCCAGCGCACGTCGGCGCCCAGCGCCTGCAGCGTCTCGATGAGCACCGCGGTCTGGATGGTCATGTGCAGCGAACCGGTGATGCGCGCGCCCTTGAGGGGCTGCTTCTCCGCGTATTCCTCGCGGATGGCCATGAGGCCGGGCATCTCGGTTTCGGCGATGCGGATCTCTTTGCGGCCCCAATCGGCCAGGTTGATGTCGGCAATGGCGCTGTCGGCGCTGACGGGGTTCACTCGTGCATTCATGTGGCGCTCCTGTGAGGTGGAAGCACGGCACGGCGGGGGCGGATGAAAAAGCCCATCACACGTGCAGTGGATGAGCGTCGTTGCAAACAGGGGTCCGAGCCTCACGCCCGCGGCCCGCTCGGTGCGGGTGGGGCGCTGCAACGCTCCTCGGATGGGGCGGAATTCTATCCAAGCCGCCGCCGCACGGGTGCAACAGATCGCACACAGGCGACGGGCGCGAGGGGGTATGGCGCGCTGTGCGACACTGCCGCCCCCATGCAGCCCACCCCCCTGGCCCACTGGCCCCTGGCCGAGCGCGCGCGCATCCACGGCGTGCTCACCGACATCGACGACACGCTCACGGCCGACGGCGCGCTCGCGCCCGAGGCCGAGGCCGCGCTGCAGCGCCTGCGCGCCGCCGGGCTGCCGGTGTTCGCGGTCACGGGCCGCCCCGCGGGCTGGAGCGAGCCCTTCGCCCTGGCCTGGCCGATCGACGCCATCGTGGCCGAGAACGGCGCCGTGGCGCTGTGGAACGACAAGGGCCGGCTGCACAAGACCTATGCGCAGGACGCGGCCACCCGCCGGCAGAACGCCGAGCGGCTGCAGGCCGCGGCCGCGCGTGTGCTCGCCGAGCTGCCGCACGCGCGCCTGGCCACCGACAGCGCGGGCCGCGAGACCGACATCGCGATCGACCACAGCGAGCACGCCCACCTGGGCGAGGCCGACATCGCGCGCGTGGTCGCCATCCTGCGTGGCCTGGGGCTCACGGCCACCGTGAGCTCCATCCACATCAACGCCTGGATCGGCGCGCACGACAAGCTCAGCGGCGCGCGCTGGATCGTGCGCGAGCGCCTGGGCCGATCGCTCGACGACGAGATCGCGCACTGGGTGTACGTGGGCGACTCCACCAACGACGCCGTCATGTTCGCGCGCTTCCCGCACAGCGTGGGCGTGGCCAACGTGGCGCGCTTCTGGCCGCAACTCAGCCACCACCCGCGCCACGTGGCACCGCGCGAACGCGGCGCGGGCTTCGCCGACGTGGTGGACGCCGTGCTCGCCGCGCAGGCCGCGCCATGAGCGAGCACCCGCTGCCGGCGCGGGGCCTGCCCGCCGCGCCGCCCGCGCACGCGCGCCTGGGCCTCACCGCCGTCTTCGGCGCCACCTTCTTCGAGCTCGTGGGCTACTTCATGCTCACGCCCCTGCTGCTGCTGCGCCTCAAGGACGGCGGCGTGTCCACCGCGCTCGCGGGCGTGTTCGCGGCCAGCGGCTGGCTCGGCATCCTGCTCATGGTGCCCTTTGCCTCGGCCGTCACGCAGCGCCTGGGCCGCCGGCCCACGCTGTGGCTGTCGGCGCTGATCCCCACCGTGGCCACCATCGGCTTCGCGCTGTCGGACGCCCTGCCGCTGTGGTTCGCGCTCAAGATCGCCGCGGGCATGGCCTCGGGCCTGCGCTGGGTGCTGGCCGAGGCCCTGGTGGCCGAGTTCGCGCCACCCGCGCAGCGCGGCCGCTACGTGGGCCTGTTCGAAACCCTGGTGGGCATCACCTTCGTGCTCGGGCCGCTGGTGCTGGCATGGGTGGGCCCGCAGAGCGAGGCCGCGGTGTGGGCCGCGTTCGGCTTCATGGCGGTGGGCCTGGGCTGGAGCCTGCTCACGCCCCGCGTGCCGCCCGCGGCCGACGCGCACGAGGCCCGCGTGGGCCTGCGCGGCGTGTGGCACGCGCTCGCCGCGCACCCGCTGATCATGACCGTGGGCTTCGTGGGCGGCTTCTTCGAGAGCGGGCTCACGTCCATCCTGCCGCTCTACGGCCTGGCCCTGGGCCTGGGCGCGGTGGCGGCCGCGCTGCTGGTCTCGGCCAGCGGCCTGGGCAGCGCGCTCATGATGCTGCCCGCCGGCGTGCTGGCCGACCGCATGGCGCACCACCCCCAGGCCCGCTGGGGCGACGCGCGCAGCACGCGCCTCACGCTCATGCGCGTGTGCGCGGCCATCACGCTCGGCGGCACGCTGCTCATTCCTTTCGTGGCCGGCACGCCTTGGCTCGCCGCGCCCGTGGCCTTCGTGTGGGGCGGCGCGGGCGGCTGCCTCTACACGCTCGCCATGATCGACATCGGCTCGCGCGAGCAGGGCATCACCCTGGTCAACAGCACCGCGGTGCTGGTGATGAGCTACACCCTGGGCGGCGTGCTCGCACCGGCCCTGGGCGGCGCGGCGCTGCAGTGGTCGCCCACGCTGGGTTTTCCGGCGCTGCTGGTGGGGGTGGCGGCGCTCGGGGTATGGTTGCTGCGGCGCCGGGAACCCTGAGCGGCGGGGCGGCGTCCCACGCCCATTCACACGAGGACACCGCCCATGGCCATTCCCTGGATCGCCGCGCTCAAGATCATCCCCTGGGGTGACGTGATCGAGCACGCCCCCAAGGTGCTCAACGCCGCGCGCAAGCTGCTCGACAAGAACAAGGCCCCGGCCACGCCGGTGCCTGCGGGCCCGCCGCTCGACCCGGCCGCCGAACCCCCGACCCTGGGCGAGCTGCGCAACCGCCTGATCGAGGCGCGCCAGCTCATCGACCAGCAGGCCGCCGTTCAACAGCAGATGGCGCAGACGCTGAGCGAACTCGCCGAGCAGAACGCGCGCCTGGTGGAGGCCGTGGAGCTGCTGCGCGTGCGCACGCGGGCGTTGATCGCGGCGGTGGCGGTGTTGGCGGTGGGGGTCGCGGTGCTTCTATCAAGATAGCAACAAGATTCGATTCCATGCGGGCGCTGCCCCGAAGCCCCGGGGAACCGTGCCAACGGGGGCGACGACACAAGGCCTTCTTGGTCCATCCCCCGGAGCACACCCCGTGAACAAGACAACGCTGTCGCCGACCCCAACCCGCTACGCCCACAAGCCCTCTTCTTCCGCCGCCACGGAAGCCGCCGAAGAAGACCAGTACGAAGCCGGCCCGCTGACCGAGATGGTCGGCAACGCGCTCAATACGCATCCCGCTGCGGCCGCGGGATCGCCGGATGCGCCGGTGCTCTTCCGGCGTGTGCACGACGGCGTCGCCTTCATGGGGGTGGGGCCCTCGGCCGGATTGCTGCGCATCGACGAGCAGCGCACCAAGGACTGGATCGCGCGCACCTGGGGCCTGGTGCAGGCGCGCAACCTCTACGTCGCCTACCCCTTCAAACACCCGGGCAACGAGAAGGTGGCCCAGGCCTGCGGCAAGCTGAAGTCCCTGTGCAACCGCAGCGACGTGCAACGCAGCGGTCTGCCCTGCGACGGCAACCTGCTCCGGCTCCTGATGGTGCTCACGGCCGCCGACCAAGAACTGGCCAGCGGTCTGCAGGCCCAGCCGCCCGAGTACACGCGACGACCGCAGTCGGTGATCTTCCAGAACCCCTTGCCAATCATCGATGAAGTACCCGCATCGCCTCCGCGCGTGCCGCCGCTGTCCTTGGCGCACCTGGCCCTCACGCCCGCGTCAAAGACCGATCGGCGCGCGTCGAAGCGCGACAGCGATGCAGAGCAGCGCTCGACACCCCGGGTCACCGCCCTGTCGCGCCGGTCAAAAACCCAGGATCGGTCGGTGCAACGGCTGCAACCCGGCAGCGACGGCGGTGCGGATGGCAACGCCCCGCCCCCCCAGTGACACGGGCCACAAGCCTTGCACCATCGAGCCGATCCCATGATCCACAAATCGCACAAATCGCCCCGGCCGCTGCTCACGCTCGCCGAGGTCATGGCCCGCGAGGCTGCCGACCCCGAGCAACGCACGGTGGGGCCGATGTACCAGGTGGTGGCGGCCAAGCGCGACCGCATGGTCCGCAAGCACATCGATTTCGAGCGGCATCCCAAAGCCCTGTACGTCAGACCCGATGCGGACGGCCAGGCCGTGCTGAAGATCAAGGGGCATGTCAAGACGCCCCGCGTCCTCGTCCTCGACCTCGCGGGCGGCGACGCGCTGCTGCAAAGCGAAGCGGGCATGGGCCAGCTGCAGCAGCTCATTGCCGTCTACCGGCGCAAGCACGGTGGCAATGCGCTCGTGGAGCAGGCCTGCGAGGATCTGCGGCAGCTGTGCCTGACCGCGAAGGGCCACAAGAACCAGTTTCCGGTCGACAGCCTGTGCGAGGCGCTGAAGGTGTTGCACGACGCCGACCATCCCGTCAGCCCGCCCACACTCACCGACCACATCACGGCGCCAGACATCGGCCACCTGCCGCCCAAAGAGGTGGGGCACCCGCGCCCCGAGGAGATCGAGCGGCCGTCGCCGCGCGACACCATGGTCGCCGACGTCCCGACCACCGTGCCCGCGCCCCCGGCGTGGCCAGTGGTCGTGCCGCGCCTTGCGCTGCCCCGCACCGAGGAGCCCGGCGCCACGCCGCCGGAACGCAAGACGGCGTTCACGGGCCAAACGCCTCACAGCCCGCGGCCGCTGAGGCCACAGCCCGTGCCGCAGCCGCTCAGGGCGTCCACGGCCAGGACCACGCCGCGCACGCCGCCGGGCTCGGCCGACCGCAACGCCGACCAGCCGCCCGAACCGCAATGAGCGGCGGGCGCCGCCCGATCGCCCCGCTGCGCGCCTCAGCGCGGTCCCGCAGGCGCTTGTGCCTCGAGGCTGGCATCGCACCCCGCTCCCGCGGCGATCCAGCGCCTGGCCAGTCGCCGCAGCAGCGGCGCGGCCCAGGCCCAGCGCGGGCCCAGCACGCCCGCGGCATCGGTGATCGCGCCGCAGCGGTACAGCGCCGCAGCGCCGTCCCAGCGCAGCGCGTCGCAGGCGCCGACGCGCTTGCGCGAGATCACGCGCCCCAGGGGGCAGGGCTCGGCCAGGCAGCACACGCCGCAGCCGTTGCAAGGCGCGCCCAGCGCGGGCTTGGCGGGGGCCTCGGGGTGGATGTGGATGGTCTGGTGGGGCATGCGGTGGCGGGGCCGGGCGAGACGCGAATCATCGCGCGCTTCGCACCGCCCTCGGCGACGGCGTGCCGGAACCCCGCCCGGCACGCAACCACCCACCCCACCCATCCCCTTCACACGTGCTGTCACACACCGCCGCCCCGCCATCAACCCCTTACCGCACGACCATGGAAAGAACCTCTCAACTCAAGTACGCCGCCGTCGCCCACCACAGCACACCCGCGATCGACAACGTCGCGCCACTCGATGACTACCTGCAGTCGCTGAAGCGGTGGGGACAGCCAGGGCCCACGCGCAAGGTCCTTTACCTCAAGGTCGTGGACGGGGTGGCACATGTGTCCACCCAGAAGGGCATCACGCCCCGCGCCACGGCCACCGCCGCAGCGAGTGCGATGACGGACTTCCTGTACGCACTGGGCCTCCAGTTCACCAGCGAGGGCTCCCCGGCACTCCGGGCGGCGGGCCGCGCGCTCTGCGATCTGGCCCACAACCCCGACGAGCACGGCGGGGTCGCGGATACCGAGGCACTGCGCGCCTGCGTGCACCGGTTGCGCGTGGCGATCGATGAAGCGCGCCCTGAGCCCCTCGACGACCAGGCGGTGAGCCTGCAGTCGTCCAGCCGCGAGGCGTCACCCCAAGCGGTCTTCCCATCCGCCCCCAGCCAGGAGGCCCTGATCGGCGCGCCCGCCACCGACATTCCCTTGCCGCGCCCCCACTCCCTGCTCAACCTCAACCTGTCCGCGGTGCGCACGCATCAAGCCGGTTACCGGCCGCTCGACGCGGCGCGCCCCAGCACCGACCGCTCAGACCTCGCATCGCGCTTCTTCAAGACGACGAGGCGCCCCAGCGAAGAAAAGAAGCACCTCATCAACAGCAACGAGGACTGAGCTCAGCGACGCGCCTCGGCCGCGATGTGCGCCGCGTCCACGCCGAAGTAGCCGCGCAAGGCGGCCCGCGTGTCGCTGCGGCCGAAGCCGTCGGTGCCCATGCAGCGGTAGCGCCGGTCCGGCGGCAGCCAGGCGCGCAAGGCTTCGGGCACGGCGCGCACGTAGTCGCTCGCGGCGATCACCGGGCCCGCGGTGTCGGCCAGCAGGGTGTGCAACCAGGGCGTGCGGCCCTCGGCTTCGGCGGCCTGCGCATCGCGCGCCAGCTCGCTCCAGCTCGTGACGCTGCACAGGTGCACGCGCCGGCCTTCGGCGGCCAGCACCTCGGCCGCGCGCTGCACCTCGGTGAAGATCGCGCCCGAGCCCATGAGCGTGACCGGCTCGCCTCCCTCGGGGCCGAGGCTCGCAAAGCGGTAAGCGCCTTTGAGCACGCCCGTGTGCGCGGCGATCGGCAGGTCGGGCTGGGCGTAGTTCTCGTTCATGAGCGTCACGTAGTAGAAGACGTCGCGCTGGTCCACCAGCATCTCGCGCATGCCGGCGTCGACGATGAGGGCCATCTCGCCCGCGAACGCGGGGTCGTAGGCCTTGCAGTTGGGAATGGTCGCGGCCACCAGGTGGCTGCTGCCGTCCTGGTGTTGCAGGCCTTCGCCACCGAGCGTGGTGCGGCCCGAGGTGGCGCCGATGAGAAAGCCCCGCGCGCGCTGGTCGGCCGCGGCCCAGATGGCATCGCCCACGCGCTGGAAGCCGAACATCGAGTAGTAGATGTAGAAGGGCAGCATGGCCAGGCCGTGCACGCTGTAGCTCGTGGCCGCCGCGGTCCAGCTCGCGATGGCGCCGGCCTCGCTGATGCCCTCCTCGAGGATCTGCCCGT
>VFQP010003571.1_pt1 | contig 15650 bp, 15 predicted proteins | sample 3512351 | NCBI WGS metagenome assembly VFQP01 (sample SAMN10412372, study PRJNA504923) | tailings metagenome | isolation source: Relicate 1 Philex TSF1 revegetated site | place: Philippines: Tuba, Benguet | collected 2017-08-29 | reverse complement strand
CCGCTGCTTCCGCTGCTGACGCCACTGCTGCATCGTGGAGGACCCCCCCCCCCAACGGGGCTCACTCGTCGTAGACGGCCACCATCTTGGCCTCGGTGCCGTGGCCCGACGCCTTGGCGTAGAACTCGAACGTCTCCTTGACCGGGAAGGCCAACTTCTCAAACTGGTGCGCCGTGGCGCTGTAGACAAAGCGCTGCTTCCTGAACTCAAAGCCCAGCTCCTCCGAGCTCTTGAGGCCCTCCCGCTGCGCGCACGTGGCCGATCCGTGACCAAGCAAGGCACAAGGTGGCGCCTGCCGCTTGCCTCGGGAAGCCCCTGCCCCGCCGCAGCGCCTCCCATGGTGCTTTCAGCCCGAGCTCAGCCGGACGGCGCGCCTCGCCGTTTGCTGCACGCACGTACCAGCACGCGCCGCTCCAGCTTGACGATCTCCATGCTGCCGTTGAACTTTTCAGGCACCACCAGCACCTTGTCGGCGTCGTGCAGCCGGGTGGTGGTGGAGGCGCTGACGGCCGCCGCCAGGCGCGTGCTCCAGTGCGTGGCCAGGAAAGCCAGGATGTGCAGCAGCGCCGACACACCCATCAGGTAGCTGGTGACGGTCAGGTCGTGCCTGCACGCACGCACCGCCATCCCTCCCCCTGATGGCTCCCCCGTGTTGCCACCTCGCCCCCGAGCCCCCGGGAGCAGGTAAATGCTCAGGCGCGCACCACTGGAACTTGCTGGCGTGGTAGCCGCACTTGATCACGAGCAGCGCGTAGAGCGCGAGGAAGGGCCACACGTCCAGGCGCGCGAGCTGCTGCCGAGTGCGCAAGAGGACCACGCGATGCACGCCCTTGGCCCGCACGCCTGGCTGCGATGCAGCCCCCGGCGTCGCGGTGGCCAGCATCGTGCCTCCAGGCGCCTGTCGCACGCCGCCGCGGGCTCCTGCCTGCCTTCCCGGGAGATCGCGCAACCTGCTCGCCGCTCTGCACGCTCTGGCTCCCCCTGTGCTGTGCTACGCTTCCGTCCTGTCAATGTCAATATTCAGCAGATTGCACCAGGCAGGCACGGCTGCACGCGTGGTGCCCATGGGGCGGAACTCCAGGTTAGGGCGAGCTGCCCCACCTTGGCCGCACCGCCCAGCAGCCGTCTTCACTGCACCCTCTGCGTCCACGCTTCCACCACCGCCTTGGCCGCCTCAGCCACCGCCGGCACCGCGTGCTTGCGCAGCTTGCCGACGATGCTGCCCAGGCCGCCCAGCAGCAACACCCCGCGCGTGACGGGGGCGCGCGACAGGTGGGCCATGCGCTGGCCTAGCGCTCCTGCCTCCTCCCCCGCCGCCACGCCGGTGAGCAACCGCCGCAGCAGGCCGCACTCGTCCAGCAGCAGCGCGGAGAGGGTGAGCCGGCCGCCGTCACGGCCATCGTCTCCCTCCCTGCCGGGTGGCAGCGCGCTGAGGTCGTCCAGCAGCTGCAGCGGCGACGTGCTCGTCTTGGCCCTGCAGGCGCGGCGCTCGTGTTGTGAAGGAACGGCTCACACGGTGTGCAGGACGACGCGGAGCCAGATCTGCGGCCCACAGCGCGCGCCTCACCTCTGCACCCTCTGCCTCATGACTTGCGTGTACGCCGCGCGCAAGACGGTGCCGTCGGGCGCCGCCGCCGCAAGCGCCGCCACCACCTCGGCGTCCACTGCCGCGGCCAGGCCCTCCACCGTGCCAGCCGCCAGGCCCCGGCAGCACACCGCGCCCTGCAGTGCCTGCAGCAGGAGCTGGCGGGTCGTGCGCCTCGTCTCGTCCGTCAGCGTGGCCGGCGCCGCAGCCGCCGCGCCCCCTGGTGGTGGGCCTCCTGACGCGGCGCGCTGCATCAGCCGATCCAGCACCCCGCCCCCTGGCCCTGCAGCCAGTGAGCACAAGGAGATGCGTTGCCCGTCTTGCGCTTGCCGCCGTGGTGTTGCTTTGGTGCCCAGGCCCAGAAGGACAGCAGTGCGCTACGTGCCGGTTGCAGGTCGCCGCACCTTGCTGCTGCTTGCTGTTGAAGGCCTGCTCCCTGCGCTCCATCTCCGACACGTACGCCAGCACGTCCCTGCCGCCGCCGCCAGCGCCGCCGCCGCCCTGCCGCTTGGCCTGCTCCGCCGCCGCCGAGGCCGCGCGCGCCCCTGAGGCGCAGCACAGCGCCAGCAGGCGCCCCCCAAAAGGCCAACGTGTTGGCAGGGTCGCGCACCGCGCAGCGGTGACACCTCTCCTCATCTGCTGCTGCGCACCTGCCACGTCCTCGACTTGGTGCCCGTGCGCCAGCTTGCGCAGGCCCGTCGCCACGCCCAGCAGCTCGGGGTCGTCCTCGGCGCCCGCCCCGTCCGACTCGTCCCCGCTGATGGACTCGTCCTCGTCATCCGCCTGCGCAGCGTGGTCCTGCCCGTACGTGCCTGCGCCACCACCACGCACCAGGCGCGCCCACCCAATCACGTGCACAGAGCTCTGGCACCGCTCTCGCTGCTCGCCCGGCACCACTAGGGGATTGTGGCGCACCTTGCGGCGCCTGGGCGCGCCAGTTGTTGGACGCCACCCACACGGCGCGTGACACGCTGCCGTCCTTGGGCGCGCCCGCTCCTCCTCCCGCCATTCCTGCTCCTTTTCCTGCCGCGCACCCCGCCGCCACCTCGGCGATGCTCAGCTCCAGCTCGCCCACTGCCTGCTCCACCGACTGCACCACGCATGCGCGGGCAGCAGCAAGCGTTGGTGGGCACCAGGCGATTGCCCAAGCACGCGGCTCAGGCGGCCTGGTCGCCAGCAAGCAGCGCGAGCATTTGCGCGTGCCCCGGAAGCGCTGCCGCTCACCCTGGCGTCCTGGCAGTAGTCGCAGCCCTGGCAGCGGCCCGGCGGCAGCGCCTCGCCAAAGTGCTGCAGCATCACGCGCCGCCGGCAGCAGGCCGTGCAGCACAGGTCCACCACCCGGTTGAAGGCGGCCACGGCGTGGTCCCCGCCGCCCCCGCCTGGCGACGGCTGGCCGGCGCCCTCCACCTGCGGCTGTGCGGCCGCACTGGGCTGGGGCGGGGCGAGGATGCCCCCGCGCACCGGTGGCTGCTGCTGCTGCTGCTGCTGGGCGGCGGCGGACGGCACGGACGCGGCGGCAGCGCCCGTGGACTTGCGCTTTTTGCCTGCGTTCTTGCCACTTGACTGCTTGTTCGCCTCCTTGCTCAGCACGTAGGCGATGCGCGCCCTGCGGGGGCCGTGCAGGGGCGGGTGGCCGCCAGCACGGGAGGCGCAGTGTGGGCTCTCACGCAACCGTTGCGCATGCTGTCAGTCTTCCCCCCCCCCCCCCCCCCCCCCCCCCCCCCCCCCGCCGCACGTGCGCACTGCACCTGTCGTGGTCCGAATAGAAAATGGCGGCGTGCGCCGGCTGCTGGTCGCGCCCCGCCCGCCCACACTCCTGCGAAGTGCCCAGGGCGCGCCCAGCACATGTTCGCTCCGCAGCCCGCCGGCCCGTCATCCCCCTCCGCGCGGCTCCCCTGCTCACCTGGTACAGCCCCTCCACCGTCTGGGGCAGGCACCAGTGCACCACCAGCCGCACGTCTGCACTCACACGGTCCGCGGCGCGCAGCACGCTGGCTGGGCAAACCCGCACGTCGGTGCAACGCACGATGGCAAGCAACACCCTTGTCGCCTCACCTGGCCGGTCGATCCCCATCCCAAAGGCCGTCGTGCACGCCACCAGGTCCACCTCCCGGGCCAGCCACGCAGTCATGACGTCGGTGCGGGCGGTCGCCGACATGGCGCCGTGGTAGGCCGCCACGCGCAGCCCCCGGCCCAGCACCCGGGGCAGCTGCGCCGCCAGCTGCTCGGCGTCCGTCCGCCGGTGCACGTACACGATGCAGCAGCCCCGGGGCGGCGCATCTGCGCAAGGGCAGGGCCAACGCAATGCGCTCGCTGAGGCGCCCTGCCAGGCGTCCCTGTCGCCGCACGTCTGTGGACACGAGGATGGGGCGAGGGGCGTGGCGCGCGGCGCGCGGCGTCCGCACCTGCGGGTGCGCCCGCCGGAGGCAGGACGTGCCGCTCCACCAGGTGCACCAGCTGCTGCGTGGCCGCCACCTGCAGCCGCAGCTCCAGCGCCGCGCGCCGCGACGCAAAGTCGCCGCCGCCGCCACCCTCGCCCTCCCCGTCGTCCGGCCTGTGCACGCCCCCGCCCAGCTGCTGCTGCTGCTGCCGCTGCTGCTTGTCACGCATGGAGCGCGCCAGCAGCACGTCAATCAGGTGCACGCTGAACGAGAGGTTGGGCCGGTTGAAGCTCGAGGTGAGCACCGGCGTGCCCGGGCGCAGTCGCAGCTCGGCCATGATGTCCCGCCGCACCTGCCGCACACCCGTGATCCACCAAGCGCCTGGTCGTCAGAGAGCCAATGGCTGAGCGCACGCTGGCGGGGGGGCCCAAGCGCCGTGCGCCGTCGACCCAGGCCCCCGTGGACGCGCGCGCCCCGCACCTGCTCCGTGGCGGTGGCGGTGAGCGCCAGCACGGGCAGGTCGGGCAGCAGGCCCCTGAGCGAGCCCAGCTGCCTGTACTTTGGCCGGAAGTCGTGCCCCCACTGGCTGATGCAGTGCGCCTCGTCCACGGCCAGCGCGCACAGCTGGTGCGACTCGTACAGAGTGCGCAGCAGCTGCCTGAACCTGCAGCCAGTCAACTCCACGTGGCGCGCAGGACCTTGGTGCACACAGATGCAGCATCGCCGCAGGCGGCACCAGGCGTTGGCGTCCCCCCCCCCCCCGCACTCACGCCGGCATGGCCAGGAGCTCAGGGGTGACGAAGAGCAGCCGCAGCGTCTTGCTGGCGTGCGCGGGGCCGCCCGGCTTGCTGCCGGCGCGCACGGCCCTCCGCACGTCCTCGCCCAGGCACTGCACGTCTAGGTCCTTGTTGAGGCAGGCGTAGACGCGCCGGCGCTCGTCGGCCGACAGGGTGGACGCCAGGTGCGCCGCCGGGATGCCCCGCTGCAGCAAGCCCGCCACCTGGTCCTGCATCAAGGCTGCAGGGAGGGCGCGACCGGACGAGCATTGGACGAGCAGGGGCAGCCGGCCCTGTGCTGTGTGGAGCGCCGCTGCGGTGCAAGTAGCGGCTGCTAGGCGCGGAGGCAGAGAGAAGCGCACCGATGAGGGGCGACACCACGAGCACCAGGCCCTTGCGGCATAGCGCCGGGATGGTGTAAGTCATCGATTTGCCGCCGCCCGTGGGCATGATGAGGAGGCAGTCCCTGCCTGCGGGCGGCACGTGGCGCCTGACTGGAGCGGTGTGCTCTTGCTGTAGTTGGTGCGGCCAGCTGCTGATGGGGCTGCCCTCTGCGGTGCGCTGCGCCCGACCTCACCATCCAGCACGTGCAGGATCGCCTCCTCCTGGTGCCCGCGGAAGCTTGTGAAGCCTGCGCAATCGATCAATTGTCGACAGCGGCCAACCGGGCTGCGCGCCTTGGCGCCTCCTTGGCAACGGCAACAGAAGTTGAGCACGATGAGAGCACCATGCTCAACACGCACCGTAGTATGCGCTGAGGGCCTGGTGGATCGCCTCCTGGTTCAGAGCCTTGGTGGTGCCGGTGCGGGCGGCTGGGTGCGCGTTTGTGCTGGCTGCGCCTGTGCCCGCTGAGCTCCTCACGAGCGGCAGCGCTGCCTTGCGCGTCATTCCAAAGCTCCCCTTTGATGGCGCGGAGCTCTGGGGCTGCTGACTCGCTGAGGTCTGCGAACCCTGGCGATGTGTGAGCCGCCGCGCGTGCTGAGGCTCCTCAGCAGGCTGGGTGCTCCTTCATCGTTGAGGGGGGCGGAGGGTCAGTTGAGAGGAGGCGGATTAATGTTGCGCGCTCTGTGCGGCCAGGCAGGCTCTGGCGTATGTACAATCGCGGCAAGACAGCGCAGGGCAAACACAGCCCTGGCACAGCGCCGCCTGCACTCTGGGGACCAGCGGGGGTCGGTCACGGGTGGCGTGTTCCAGCCACGCGTGCCGCCCGCACCTCAGCAGCCAGCACGCGCAATGCCCACGCAGATGGCGAGGCGCGTTGGTGCGTGCACACACACACACACGACTGCCGCCTGGTGCGGCTGCTCAACGTCAACAGGAAGCAATCGTCTCACCACCAGGATCTGAGGGGGTAAGCCCAGTTTTCTAGGATTCCGAGACGGCCAGGCAGAGAGCGGCGCGGGTTCACCACGCGCGCGCTTCACCACGCAGGCACGGCAGCGCTGCGTGGCGGCAGCGTGCCCAGGGACAATCTTTCATCGCCCCCTGATCGTGTAGCGGCGGCCAGCACGGTCACGGTTTCTGTGTCCTGCACCGGTGTGGGCCATTCGCTAGTTGGGAACCGCAGCGTGCCGTGTGGGCAGTGCAGTGCGGGGCATGAGTCTCGCTGCCCCGCCCCAACAGGGTGGTGGGCACAGGGAGGAGGGCAAGGGCCACAGACAGGGGGATGGAGGGGGGACAAAAGCGCTGCAGGCGCTCTCGTGCGCGCACGTGGCGCGGCCTGCACGCGCCGCAAGGGTCCAGTGTCAGCAGAGGGTGGCCAACCTGCCGGGTGGCGCTGCAGATTGGGATGGGGCTCGCCAGACGTGCACACCAAGAACCGCCGCACGCCTGCAAGTCCCATGCCACCACGGTGGTGGTGCTGCTCAACGGACGCGCGGAGGGTGGGAAGTGAGGGGGAGCGTGCGCGCGTCGCCATATGGACGATCGAGCGGGAGGGAGCGCCCTCAAAAACTGCTGGTTCTCCCTGAGACGACTACAGGCAAAGATGAAACGCTGTGGGGGTGGACGGCGGTGGCAGCGAAACGACCGGGAGGATGAGCGGCGCATCAGCAGCATGCGATGGGTCGCGGTGAGGGTGGCGGCGAGGGCGTGACGATGAGGGCGCCAGGGGTGCAGCGCAGGCCAGCAAAGGCACTCCTGCTCTTCCTGCTCAACTAGTCTGCTCGGCCGTGGCGAAAAAGAAGAAAAACTGAAGGGCTGCGGGGCGCAGCGGCTGCAGTGAGCCCCAGATCACGCAGCCGCCGCACTGTTCCCACCGTTCGGGAACAGCCGTCGCTGCTCTTGGCAAAAGCACCAGCGGCGGGCGGGGTGCTGCGCGACAGGAGAGCTGTTCCTCGAGCAATGAGCGCGCTCCCACAAGCGCACGGCACCACTTGTGCGCGCTTGGCAGAGCCACTGCAGCCGGTGCGCTCACTCGCTGGCGCTCACCCGCGGTGCTGCTGTTGCTGTTGCTGCTGCTGCTGCTGCAGGGAGACCAGGGCCGAGAGCGAGTGGAGGTCCAGCTGCCCGGTGGACAGCCCCGACGCCGCCAGCATGGCCTTGAGGCCGCTGCTCACGTCGGTGCTGTGCGCGGGCGCCGCCGCCGCCAGGGACCGAGGCGTGCCCACCGCCGGGCTGGGCGGCTGCGGCAGCATCGGCGACGTGCCCATAAGGCTGGGCCGGCTGCTCATGAAGCCGTGCGCGCCGGCCGCAGGGCCCGGCGGCTGCTGCTGCATGGCGGCGTGGTACGCCATGAGCGCCTGCGCGGAATGAAAATGCACCGCAGCGGCACGAGCCGTCAGTCGGGCGTGCGTCGTGTGGCGGCGGCTCGTGCGCAAGCCCGACCACACAGCCTGGCGAGGGCATCTCATCACCTGGGAGCGCATGGCGCTGAGCTGCGCAATCATCTGGTCGGCCTGCTGCGCCTGGCGGATGGCGGCCTCCATGCCGGCGCCGGCGGGCGAGGTGGACAGCTGCGGCAGGCCCAGCGGCGGCAGGCCCGAGCCGTCCAGGCTCAGCTGCGTGGTCAGCTGGCTCAGCGCCAGCGCCGCCAGCTCCATGGAGGCCGCCGCCATGTGGTGGTTGTCGCCGGCGGCGGCGGGCTGGGGCGGCGCGTGGCGCAGCTGGCCGCCGGGGCTCACCAGCGCGCCGGGCGGCAGCGCGCCGCCGGGCACGGCGCCAAAGACGGTGGGCAGGCCGCTGGCGCTGTGCTTGAGCTTGACGGCCGACACGCTCGTGTTGGAGGAGCGCAGCGACGTGAGCGTGGACGCGTTGACCGACGGCTTGTCGAAGAGCCCGTCGCCGTCCAGCGTGATGGGCAGCTGAAGGCTGGAGCACGAGGCGCGCGCGTCGCCCAGCTCGCTGCCGTCCTCCTCGCTGGCAATGCCCGCCAGCTGCACCACGCCGGGCCCAAAGCCGCCGTGCGGCACACAGTCGCCGGCGCCGGCCGACGCCCGGTGCGGCAGCGGCGCGCCGCGCCTGCCGCGCCCCAGGGCGCCCGAGCCGTCCTCGGACTGGTCGTGCGGGGAGGAGAGCGGCAGGCTGCTGTCGGCGCTGCTGCCCGAGCGGGGCACCGACGCCTTGCTCGGCTCGCCGGTACCCGAGGCGCGGGGGGGGCCGCCGGGGGGCGGCACGCCCTGCAGCTGCGGGGCGGACCCGACGGGCACGCCGGACGCGCTGGCGGGTTCGCTGCGCTCGTGATGGGTCCTGAGCCCCTGCGCCTCGAGCATGTGCTGCGCCGCACTGAGCGAGGGCTGCTGCGCTCCGTGCGCCTGGGCGGCCGGGAAGCAGCCCGAGAGGTCGAGGCCCTCCAGGCTGAGGCGGGCGCAGTGCGTCGAGTTGGGACGGCGCTGCGGGTCAAAGGAGGGCGTGGTGGCGTCCACGCTGTGGCGCGCCCAGCTGTCCAACTGGCTCTGCGCACGCACGCACGCAGGTGGACGCACGGCAGGATGAGACTCTGCGGCAGCGCTGCGTGAAACGGTGCGGGCCCCCCTTGTTTGGGCGCACTCACGCTGATGAGCGAGTGCTGGTGCGGCTCCACCACGTCCAGCCACGCCGGCGCCTGCTGCGCCCGCTTTTGCGCCGCCAGGGCGTCGCCGCCAGACGCAGCGACCGCGGCGGCAGCGGCGGCCACGGCGGCGGCGGCGGCGGCGGCCGTCCCAGACCGTCCCATCGAGAGGCTGTGCGGGACGGTCATGCGGGGCGACACGCCGTGGTTGGCCTGGTTGCCCGTGGCGGAGGAGAGGGCGGCGGCCCAGGGGTCCAGCGCGTCGGGCACCGTGCCCAGCAGGGGCACGCTGGAGGCGTGCGCCAGAGCGCCGGGTGCGGCGCGCTGCTGCTGCTGTGCGGCGACTGCGGTCGCGAGCTGCTGCACGAGCAGCTGCTGCGGGTCGACCGGCCCGCTCTGCGCCGCGCCGAGCATGGCGGCGAGCGCCTGCGCGACGTTGACGTCGCCGAGCCCGATGGAGCTCTGCTGCAGCTCGGGCGTGTACCATCTCACGTTGAGCCTCCTGCCAGCCAGCACGGCATCGCCCATGACCATCAGCGCGCGCTGCGCGTCCTCGCCCCGCAGGAACGAGACGACCGCGAAGCCAGCGCTCCTTCCAGATCGGTGCCGGGCCACCTGCGCGGCGCCCACGCGCAGGAGGGGAGCACGCTCGCGAGGAGGATCGAGCAGGCCTTCGAGTCGGGAGGGGTGGGGTGCAGTTCCAGGAGCCATAATGGCCACCAGGGAGCGCCGGGGAGAGGCTGGGGACGTCGCTCGCTGCCCGCGCTGAGTCCTGGGCGCCATTCCTGGGCTGCTGCATCGACATGTCCTAGGGTGCCGTGCAGACCTGTGCGGGAGAGGAGGACCGCTCTCCCAGCAGGACCGCACCGCCCCCTCCAACGCCACCCATCGGCGCGGCGCACACCTGGCAGTCGACGACGGTGCCGAAGGCGGAGAAGATGGCGTGGAGCTGCCGCTCGTTCACTCCCTTGCCCAGTCCTTTCACGAACAGGGAAGCGGAGGCGGGCGCGGCATTATGCGTGGACGGGGCCGCAGAGGGCTGCGCGCCAGCCGCCGCAAAGGGCGATGCGCCGCCCAGCATGCCTGCAGCGGGGGCGAAGGCCTGCATGGGGCGGCTCCGCTGTGGCGGTCCTCTCTGTGGACCTGTCCGCGGGTTGCCGCCTCTTGTCCGTCAGCGCACAGGGAGGGTGGGGGCGCGGCGCGGCGCTCCTCTGCTCAGCGCGGCATTCCTGCTTGCACGCCTCTGCTGCGAGTGGCCGGCGTGTGGAGGCCGGGCGCGGGTTCCGCTCGCTCTGGGCCCTGTGTGCGACCCGCGTCGGTTTCTGTGGCCAGTGGGTGCAGCTCGCCGCCCCTGGGCCGCAGCAGCAGGCTGGTAGGGGGGGGTAGGCTGGCGCGTCGCCACGCTTGCATCCGTTCCCGGGCTCACGTAGAGTTGGGCGGGGGCCACACACGCGGTGCGAGCCGCATGCAAGTGTTCCAGAGCCACCCCAGGAACAGCCACAAGGCGCCAGGGGCAGTCAGTGGTCACGCAGCTGAGGTGCAGGCGTTCAGCAAGTGCCCCACGTGTTCCAGCGTTGAGGCGGGGGCGCCTGCGGCGGGCAGCGCGACAATGACCTCCACCCGACTGTCGCGGGTATACGCGGATTCCGACAGCTCTAGCGGAGGCGGCTGACCTCCTGGGGCCCAGTTGACGGCCACCCAGCGCTTGGCGCCCACTCTGCGAGCGAGCACACGAGGAGGGGACATCAAGGTGCGTCGGCGTGCGCAGCCCAGTGCCGACGCCTTGTTGGTGTTGGCGGCAGCGAGTGGTTGGGGCCCTTGCTCACCACCACCTGCTCACCTGAAGACGCCCTTGACGCGCAGCAGCACGCGCCCACCAAGGTCGAACGCCCCGTCCTCGAGGAGCTGCGTCAGAGCCGCCCTGAGCTGGTCCAGGCCAAACACCGCGTCCCGATGCCACAGCCAGCCCCACGCCTCGGCAGCGGCGCCAGAACCGCCGCTGCGGTAGCACACCGGGCCGGCGCCGGCCGTCGGTTCCTGGACCACCAGCACGCCGCCCTCTGGACCTGGATCTCCCGGCAAATCCACGGCTGGGGCGTCCGCGAGCTCGGGCGGCCCTGGTGAAGCGCCTCCTGGATCACCGTGCCCACCTGGCCCCGCGCCCTGGCCGCGCGGCTGCTGGCTCCTGAACCTGCTGCTCTGCCGGGCGCGGTCGTGCGGCGCCCGGAAGACCAGCACCGGCGCGCCGGGCAGCCGCACGCGCGCCAGCACCTCGCGGTACACGTCCGCACCAGGCAGCTGCGGGGCTGACGCGGCCTGCGCGCCATCTGAGCGCAGCTCCTCGCGGGACGCGCCACCGTCGGCGGTGGGGGCACCGCCAGGGCTGTGGGACAGTAGCACCTTGCTCTTGGGTGGCCACAGCTCGCCCGTCGCCCAGGAGAGGAAGCGCTGCACCTCTCCTGGGCCCGCAGCCAGGTCGCACTTGGTGCCCACCACCACGTCGGCGCTGTCCAGCTGGTCCAGCTCCAGGGGCGTCCAGCTGCTGTCTGGCGGCGGGGCGCGCCGCACGTCGACCTGCGCGCGACCCAGCAGCAGGGCCAGTGTGTGGGCGTGAGCCACGTGCACGAGGAGGCAGGGGGCGGGTGGTCTATGCGTGGGCCGAGCTCTGGCACGCAGCCGAATCGCGCGCACCAGGCACACGACGGCGTGCACCTCGACGGCGGACGCCAGGTGCGGGGACTGCAGCGCCTGCAGCAGGCCTGCGCCGCGCGAGGCAGGCGTCCACGTGAGATTGGAGACCCATCGTCCGATCAGCAGTGTGTGCTAGCCCAAGCTGCAAGGTGGCGGCGCGCCCCACCTGCGGGGTGGCCCAGGCCACTGGGCTCGATGAGCAGCCTCGCGGGGTTGCGGGCCTGGCGCAGCAGCTGGGCGATGGCCGGCACCAGCACGCCGGCGGCCTGGCAGCAGAGGCAGCCCCCAGCCAGCTCGCGGACCACCACGCCGGGCTGGCCCGCCGCGCCGCCGCTGACCAGCGCGCCGTCGATGCCCAGCGCGCCGAACTCGTTCACCAGCACCGCCCAGCGCTCGTCTGGAGCCTTGAGGGCCAGCAGCCTGCTGATGAAGCTGGTCTTTCCGACTGAGAGCGGCCCGGTGACGATGGTGCACGGGATCGGCGACATCCTGCGTCGAGGACCTATTCTGCGTCCATGTGTGGACCTCTGAGCTGCGGACCTCTTGAGCTGCTGCGCACTGAGAATGAGCTGCGGCGCTCTGAGCTCCTGCTGGGGCTGCAGCGCACTGAGAATGAGCTGCGGCGCTCTGAGCTGCTGCTGGGGCTGCAGCGCTACTGTGTGCCGGGCCACGCATGGCGTCGCATACCTCCGCCCGTCGCCTCGCACCGCCATCAGTGTGGGACTTCTCCCATCCTGGCAGCAAGAATGGACGACAATGACGTGGAGGAGCTGCGTGAGCGCGAGCGGGAGCAGGAGGTGCTCATCTCACGGCTCATGGCGCGCATCGCCGAGCTGGAGGAGAAGGTCTACCTGCACGAGTTCAACGAGGAGCAGCCCAGGAGAGGTGCGCACGCGCCGCCGTGCCTTTCTCGGCGCTGCCGTGCTGCGGCTCGCGCTGGTGTCTACCTCTCCCTCCGAGGGAAGAGTTGACCTTCCGTGCCCGTTCCTGCGCGGTGCTGGAGAGCAGTGCGTGGGCAGAGGAGGCCAATCAGCACACAGCACGCGGCATGCCGGTGGGTGAGGCATTGCATCATGCAGCGCACGCGCCTCACGGCGGATGCGCACAACCGCCGACCGCAGAGCCCGCAGCCCCGCTGCCGCCGCCAAAGCCCGAGCCCCCCAAGCTGGGCTTCCTCTCGGCCATCCGCGAGAGCCTCAGGCAGCTGGAGGAGAGCACAGGCTACGCCACGCCCGCCCGGCCGCAGGCGCCGCCGCTCAACCCCGGCGCCACCGCGCCCACCACGACCACGTGCGGCTCGCAGCTGCCCAGCCCGCTGCCGCAGCACCTGGCGCCGCAGCACACGGGCAGCAGCACCGCCACCGCCACCACCACCGCCACCACCACCACCACGCCCGGCGGCACGCGCATCGTGTACTACGTCGAGCCGCCCCCAGAGGTCAGCTACCAGATGCACCACCTAGCGCACCACCACCCGCAGCAGGCGGGCGTGGAGGACAGCCAGCCCAGCAGCAGCTCCACCGCCACCACGCCCGTTGCCGGCGCCGGCAGCGGCGCCTCGGCCGACTGGATGACGCGGCTGGGTTGGGGCGGCCCGCACGCCAAGCCGCCGCCCAGGGACGGGCTCAGCCTGCCAGACACGCCGGACGGCGCGGCGGCGGAGCGCGCGTCACTGTACCCCGACACGGGCGGGGGGCTCAGCGTCAGCGGCGGCGGCGGGCAAGCGCACCGGCTGGGCGAGCCCGCCACGTCCGTCTTCAGGGAGGGGCTCCGCCTGTCCGCCTCGGGCCTGCCGGGGACCGCTGCTGCGCCCCCCGCGCAAGCGCCGCAGGCCCCGGCTCCCCACCAACCCGCGGGGCCCGGCCCGGCGGCGGCGGCGGCCGCCAGCGCGGGCACGCCTGCCAAGCCCGCCGGCGCCGTCTCGGGTGGCGGCGCCGGCGACTGGTTCTCCAGCCTGTTCAAGGGAGTGAGCCGCGCCACCACCGCGCTGCAGTACCCGGGGGGCGAAGCCGCCAGCGGCGGGGCGGCGGCTGCCGCGCCCCAGTCCGCCGCCGCGTACAACGAGCGGACGTTCGACATCCACGCCGGGCTGCTGCAGCCGGCGGCGGCGGCGGACCAGCAGCAGCAAGCAAACGGCAGCTACTACAGGTGCGCTTGCCAGGTGTTGGGGGGCTGGTGTGTGTGTGTGTGGGGGGGGGGCAGGCGGGTGCCAGGACTCGTTCAGGTGCACCGGGCGTGGCGTGGCCAGCTGCCAGTCTCGTTCACTCCCTTGCCCAGTCCTTTCACAAACAGGGAAGCGGAGGCGGGCGCGGCATTATGCGTGGACGGGGCCGCAGAGGGCTGCGCGCCAGCCGCCGCAAAGGGCGATGCGCCGCCCAGCATGCCTGCAGCGGGGGCGAAGGCCTGCATGGGGCGGCTCCGCTGTGGCGGTCCTCTCTGTGGACCTGTCCGCGGGTTGCCGCCTCTTGTCCGTCAGCGCACAGGGAGGGTGGGGGCGCGGCGCGGCGCTCCTCTGCTCAGCGCGGCATTCCTGCTTGCACGCCTCTGCTGCGAGTGGCCGGCGTGTGGAGGCCGGGCGCGGGTTCCGCTCGCTCTGGGCCCTGTGTGCGACCCGCGTCGGTTTCTGTGGCCAGTGGGTGCAGCTCGCCGCCCCTGGGCCGCAGCAGCAGGCTGGTAGGGGGGGGTAGGCTGGTGCGTCGCCAGGCTTGCATCCGTTCCCGGGCTCACAGGGTGGGGCGGGGGACCACACACGCGGTGCGAGCCGCATGCAAGTGTTCCAGAGCCACTCAGGAACAAAGCCACTGCACGGGCAGTGGTCCCGTCATGGCGCAGGCGTGGAGCAAGGCACCAAGGGCGCTGTCTTCACTTGCACTAATGACATGGCGGCACCAAAGCGCTCACAGCGTGCGTGGATGGCGTGCCGTCCCCCCCCCTGCAGGTACGTGTTTGACCCGGCGGACGTGGCGGCCGAGATGGAGGTGACGTCGCGCGTGCGCAAGGCGGCCGCCGAGGCGCTCATGCAGGCCGAAGAGAAGCTGCGTGTGGCCGAGCAGGCGCAGGCAGCCATGCAGAAGCAGCTTGAGCAGGCCAAGGAGCTGTCCAAGGTGAGTTTTGGGGGGGGGGGGGAAGCGGGAGAAAGGAGGGAGGCGTCGAGGGGAGCAGGCGGGCGCCGCCCCCACCCGTGAGCGTTTCCTTGGGGTCGTCAGCGCTGGCGTGGGCGCGCGCGTGGCTCGGTCCTCCCGCAGGAGATTGAGGCGCTGCGGCGCGAGAACGAGGCGGCGCTGGCGACGCGCGCGGCGCTCGAGGGCGAGACGGCGCAGAGCCGGTCGCAGCTCGAGTCCATGCGGGCGGCGCAGGAGAGCCTCAAGGAGGAGCTCGACGGCATGCGCACGCAGGTCTGGCAGTCGCCTGGCCGACGCACGGGAGTGTGCAGCGGTGGGGTCACGCAGCGGTCACGTGGGGCCCTCTGCCCTCCACCGTCGCCTCACGGCGTTTGCGTGCGCTCATTGTTGCGCTGGGCTCCCACAGGCGAGCATTTGGAAGAACGCCACGTCGGACGAGCAGGACAAGCTCAAGCAGGAGAACCAACTGATCCGCAACCAAATCACCACCAGGTGCGTGCGGCTCTCAACGTCGCCCACCCTTTCGTCTTCCTGCAGGCCTGCTGGCGCTGACCAGAGGCGTGGTTGCCTCGTTGGGCGCCTGGTTGCCTGTCCAGGCTCAACGAGCTGCAGGTGGTCAAGAGCAAGCTGGCCGAGTCGGACGCCGAGCGGCAGCGCCAGGCCAAGGAGATTGAGGAGCTCTCCAGCAAGCTGCAGTGGCTCACCAAGATCAACAAGCAGGTCCGAGGACGGCAGGCGGTGGTGTTGCTTCCGTGACTCGCGGCGCGTGCGGGGGCCGCGACATGACGATATGCTGCGCGTGCTGTGGGTTCTCTGCCGCCTGCAGCTGGAGAACAGCGCGCAGCAGCTCGAGGGGTTCCGCAAGCTGGCCGCCGAGGCGCAGGACAAGTTCATGAAGGAGCGCGCCGTGCGCAGGCGGCTGCACGAGCAGCTGCAGCAGCTGAGGGGCAACATCCGCGTCATGTGCAGGTGCGCGCCGCGGGCCGCATCACTCCTGGGTCCCACCCTTTGGGCGCACGAGGTGGGGCGGCACGGGCACCAGCAGCGCCTCTGGCTCTCGTTGCGCTTCCGAGCCGCCCAGCTCGACGTCAGGCGCGCCGGACGCCG
>VFQP010003570.1_pt1 | contig 15655 bp, 15 predicted proteins | sample 3512351 | NCBI WGS metagenome assembly VFQP01 (sample SAMN10412372, study PRJNA504923) | tailings metagenome | isolation source: Relicate 1 Philex TSF1 revegetated site | place: Philippines: Tuba, Benguet | collected 2017-08-29 | reverse complement strand
CCTCCTTCACGGCACGCTCCCGGCGCCATCGACTGCGCACGACCAGCAGGACGGAGGCGGCGACCGCGCCAGCGGCGAGCGCCGTCGTCACCCTCGATGCCATCGCGCTTGCGCTCTCGCTGCTGGCCAAACGAGTGCGCCCGGCAGGTGCGGCTTGTGGCGTGCTCCAGAGCGTGCTCAGCAATGGGATTGCCAGCTGTTCTTACGTTCGTGATTGTGCTGTGCGTCAGGCAGCTGCTGCTGTGGGTGTAGCGCTCTGCCGCGCCATGCGCGCCGGCAGCCCTGCCGCCCACCAGTAGCCAACGCGCCGCACCACGCGCTGGCGGCACTTGCTCAGCAGCAGCAGCAGCTCACGAGCAGAAGTTGCAAGTGTTCCTCACGGCGGCCACGAAGGTTGGGGCAACAGGCGGGATCCTGATGGGCAAGCCAGCAGTTCGACTGCGCAAGCTGCTCTCCTCCTCTTCTCGTCCCAAGCATCATCTCCGTGTCAAGCAGCTCTCAGGCAGGGCGTTGAGGGACAGAAGCCCAACAAGCTCACTTGCGCCCGGGACAAGGTTGGGCACGCCGCGCCGATCCAAGCGGTCACGCTCCGCGGCGCGGGGGACGTGAAAGCGCCTCCCACCCATGAATGCTCTACAAGTTGTGCGGGATCCGTCATATCCTCTCTGGCAAGACGGCGTGGTGATGGTACAAGGAGACCTGAAAGCTACACTGCTCCTCTGCTCAACTGCTCAAGCTCTGGCCTGTAGTGTGGGAGCCGTCCCAGTGGACGCAGCATCTAGGCCGCTCGTGTCGCCAGGCACCAGCGTCACGGCAGCGGCGGCTGCTCCGTGGTGCTGGTGCCCGTGCTCACGTACACCACCTCGACGCCGTCCGCCAGGCGGCGGACCTTGCGGATGCTGCCCGACTTGACAAACGCACGGGCGCCGCCACCGCCGCCGCCGGCCTCCTCCTCGGGAGCGGCGGCGGCGCTCAGGCTCGAGCGCTTGAAGCCGGCGTGCGCGGTGGCAGCGGCGGCGCGCGCCGTCAGCGGCTCGCCGGCGGACTCGCTGTCCACGGCCGGCGACAGCCCGCGCAGCAGCAGCGCGGCGGGCGCGGCCGGCTCGGAGACCGCAGGCGTGGCGGCGTCGGCGGGGGCGGAAACGGCGGCCGCCGGGGCGTCGGCGGCGGCGGGTTGGGCCAGCGCGTCGGGGTCGGGCAGCACGTCGTCCAGGCACGTCTCGCTGCCCAGGGAGGGCCAGGTCAGCAGCGAGCTGGGCGCGCCGTGCGCCGTGGGCGGCTGCACCTGCGACAGTTGAGAGGCATGGCATGGCACGCCCATGTCACGACGCGAGTACGTTCAGGTTCGTCGCGTGGTGTGTGCGTGCGTCGCGCTTGCCTTGATGGCGCGGAAGGGCGCGTTGGCGCCGCCCTTGACTGTGATGAAAGTGTAGGCCTCCTCGAGCTGCGCCCAGCGCTGCTCCAGCGTGCCTGCGATGGCCGCAGGCGCCGCAGGCACAGATGGTGAGGCGGAGCAGCGAGCGCGCGAGCGGCAGCTCGAGCCACCTCCGACGCGGGCGCTCGCCGGCTCACCGGTGATGCCGATGCTCATGCGGACGTAGCCCGTGGTGATGTGCGAGGTGGCCAGGTCCTCGCTCGACATCTCGGAGCTGGTCGAGGCGGCCGACAGCGACATGAGCGTGTCAAAGTAGGCCAGCGACACGGCCATGAAGCCGAACGCGTGCTTGTTCTGCAGCCGCTCCATGAACTGCGCAGCGCCACGCACCAGGGCGACGCGTCGCGAGGCAGCCGCCGAGGCGCAGATCTGCGTCCCGCCCGAGCGCAGCGTAGCGTCCCCTTCCTGCCCAAATCGCTCGCTCGCCCGCTCACCGCGTCGGCCGCCGCCTTGCTGCCCAGGTCCAGCCCCAGCAGCCCGCCCCAGCCATAGCCCGGGTTGACCAGGCGCGCCAGCAGCGCGTGCTGGGGGTGCGACGCAAGGCCGGGGTACGTCACCTGCGGGCGCGCCACCCACCCACGGCGTCCACGCTCTCCAGTCGAGCGCCCACTCGGCGACGCGCAATCGCATGCAAAGCGCAGCAGCCGCCCACGAGGGGAAATCGGCAACCGCGTTCGCACAGACGGGCTCCAAGCCCTCTGGATCATCACTGTCCCTCCATCGCTCACCTTGGCGCCCAGGAGCTCGAGCTGCTGCGCCATGTGCAGGGCGCGCCGTGAGTGCTCCTGCGCGCACGCCCCAACGCCAGCGCCCGGCACATCGCTGCGACGGGAGGGAGCAGCAGCGCGACGCCACCACCCCACCCACCGCGCGCCCCAGGTTCTCTGGGGGGGATTCACAGCGCACCTGCATGCGCAGCGCCAGGTGCGGCAGGCGGAGCGCCAGCTCGCTGGCGATGCGCGGGTCCATCGTGGGGCCCAGCAGCATCAACGGGCCTGCGCGCGCAAAAGCACAACGACGGGGTGAAGGAAAGCGAGGCTCTCGCGGGCCGCTGTTCCACCGCCCCGCTGCCACCGCCAACAAGCCCCCCCCCAGGTCTCCTCCCAGTCGCAAGAGAGTGGCAGGGAAGGCGCCTCACCGGTGTGCAGGTCCATGAGCGAGGCGACGAGCGCGCGAGAGCCGCACACCACGCCGGCGATGATGTCCGACGCACCCGACATGAACTTGGTCATGCTGCGCACGACGGCGAGAGAGGGAGGCAAGCAGCACGCGCGGCACCCGGGTGAAAGGCCAGCCACAGCGCACGGCGCGCCGGGCAACCCACTCAAAAGCATTGTGGGATGCCGTGTCCCCCACCTCCCGCGCACCTGTGCACCACCACGTCGGCGCCGTGGTGCTTGGGGGTGATGATGATGGGCGTGAACTGCGCGCACGCACAGGCGGGCCAGTCACTGTCAGCTTGCGCCACAGGCAGCAGCGGCGTAAGCCTCGCTTGGGGCGCGAGGAAGCAGCAGGGAGCGGGCCGCGGCGAGCGCTCGCCCCTGCCCTTGCATTTCCCCGCAGGCGTGGATGTGGCCACATGGCGGCGGGGAGCCAGCCCTCACCGTGTTGTCCACCACGAGCTGCGCGCCTCGCGCGTGCGCCACCTGGGCCAGCTCGTCCAGCGGCGCCACCACCAGCGTGGGGTTGCTCACCGTCTCCGTGTACACCACCTGCGCGCATGTGCATGCATTGGCACGCGCGGCACGCCAGCTTGGTGCCATTGGAAGTAGGAAGCCGCGCGCAACGGGTGGCGGTGCGTCCGTCGCTCCTAAGCGTGTTGGCGGGAAGCAGGCCGGCCGAGGGACTGGGGAGGCGCGGCTTCAGTGTGGGGCGGGCCCGCGGCAAGAGAGGCAGCAGCGCGCGCGTGCACGCACACACCTTGGTGTTGGGGCGCATGGCCGCCGCCACGGCCGCCACGTCGCGCACGTCGACAAAGGTGACTTGGATGCCGCACTTTGCGGGCAGAAAGGTCTTGAGCAGCGCGTACGAGCCGCCGTAGACCGTGTTGGAGGCCACGACGTGGTCGCCGTGGTTGCACAGCGCCAGCAGCGCCGAGGAGATGGCCGCCATGCCTGCGTCGAGGTGATTTGGGGGAAGGGGCGACGGGGCGCCTCGTCAACACGCGCGGTGTGTGTGGTGCGATTTGGGGGGGGGGCCTTCCGAAAGGCTTTGGGGCGGGAGGCGACGAGGGGGCGACAGGTGAGCAGGCGTTTGCTGCTCACCGGACGCGCAGGCGTAGGCGGCCTCGGTGTCCTCGAGCAGGGCCAGCTGCTTGGACAGCGCGCGCACGGTGGGGTTGAACGAGCGCCCGTACAGGTAGCAGCCTGCAGGCGTCGGGGCGGTTGGGCGGGCGGCGCAGAGAAGATGAGTGAAGGGGGCGGGCGGGAGCTATTCCGCTTGTGTAGGTCCGCGCACAGGACAGCCGGGGGGCGGTCGGGGGTTAGCACGCACGCACCTCCCTGCTCGGGGCCCTTCTCGCCGTGGAAGATGGCGGGCATGGTCTCGGCGGTCAGCACGGTGAAGGTGGTGCTCGTCTCAATCGAGGGGTTGACGCCCCCGTGCTCGCCAAACTCGCGCTTGGCGGCCGTCATGCGCTCCAGGGGGTCGCTCGACGTGAAGGCCATATCGTCACGTGCTGCGGCCGCGTGTTGTCCATTTGCAAAGGCCACCGGACGTTCTGGCACCGGCGCAAGTGTGTGTGGAGCTGTGGGCAGGAGCGCTCTTCCGGTGCACCGCCGCTCGCATCGCGTTGATGTGGCTTCCGGGGGCCGGCCCGCACGCTCCCAGCCCTTTGCCAGGCGGAGGACGGGGAGAGCTCATTGCTCTGCCGCCGCAGAGTGCTCGCAGGCGCGCCGCTCACCTGTTGCAGGCTCCTTGGGGGCTGGTCCACGCGCCGGATTCGCCTCGCCTTCTCTCCTCAGGCGCCCCTTCCCACCTCAGCAGCGCCCCTGCAGAGCGGTGCAATGGCAGAATGAGAGCTGCTGGGGCATGGAGACGCGCTCGCCGCCGCTTCCACTGGCTCCTCCCGCTTTGCTGTTCTTCGCTGGGCGCAAAAAGCGTTGGGGCGGGCGAACGCTGGCGCGAGCCAGCGGAGCTCCAGCCAGTCGGACGCAACGGCGTGCGCGCTGCCCCGCCCAAGCCTTGCCCTACCTGCAGCTCGGGCTCCGATGTGCGCGTGGCCGAGGCGTGTGGACGCGTTGCCACGAAGAGTAGGGTTCCTGCGCAGTGGTCGGCCGGAGCGCTGTTCGAGGACGTCTCTGGGGCCTGTGGGCGTGAATGTCCTGCGTGCGAGTGCGGTCCGCTTCTTCCTTTGTGCGCGCGGCGCTTGCTCGAGCGCTCTGGGCATGCCTATCACTCTTTTGAGGCTTGGCGTCGCGAGAAGCTGGAGAACGAGGAACGCTGCTACAGCGCTTGCAGTGCGTCCGTCAAAATGTGCTCAGCAGTATGCCCCCCTCCAGCGACCACTGCTCAGGCTTTCTGCAGCAGCGACGCGGGGGTGTCGGCCGAGGCGGGGATTTGCCCGAAGAGCGCCGCCCACTTGGCGCCGTCCTGCCCCGGGCCCTCGCCCGGCGTGGACACGATCGACAGCACCTTGTTCTCGCCCTCAGCCGTCAGCAGGGACTGCACCACCGCCTCTGCGCTCACGCAGGCACACACCCGCCACACACACGTGCGCCCTCATCCACCACGAGGCCCTCCTGTGCACCATAACCAACACCACATCCCTGACACTGGCGCCTCACCTGCCAGCACGATGCGCGAGGTCTCCCCGTTGAGCGAGTCGGTGGGCGCCACCTGCACGTCCTGCCGGTTGCCCGACGTGGCCTGCGGGGGGGCGGCGCACGCGGACCAAGCACGCACCAGCTCGATTGGAGCATACCGGTTAGGTCCAAAAGGCGACGAGAGGTGGAGAGCGCAGAGGAAGACAGGGCAAGGCGCCAGAGGGCCTCCTGGGCTCCTGAGCAGCGTTGCGCTAGCCCCAGACAGCCGCCCTGGCTTCAGGGCGTGCAGTGGCACCAAGGCCTGCATGCACATGCCCCCATCGCTCGCCTTGAGCAGCGTGTTGAGGTCGTACGAGGTGTAGGGCCCGTCGGTGAGGCGCCCGGGCCGGAGGATGGTGTAGGGCAGGCCCGTCAGCTGCAGCAGCAGCTCCGACTCGCGCTTGTACTTGAGCACGCCTGCGGGCGCGCCAGGGCGGGCACAGGGCGGTGCCGTCAATCCGCAACCAGTCGTCGCCCAGGGCCGTGGTGAGCGAGGCTTTGCTGTTGCGGGAGGGCGGCAGAGTCTGCGCTGGTGCCGAGCGGGGGCGCTAGAGGCTCACCAAAGGCGTTGAGGATGGCGTAGGGGAACTGCTCCTTGCGCTCCACGCCCGCCGACGTGACGAGCACGAAGCGCGCCAGCTGCAAGCGTGCACGCTCGCGTGGGTGCGGGAGGCCATGCCGCACACACCGTCCTCATCCACGCTGGTGGCGACCAAGCAACTGTGCAGCGGTGTCAAGCGCACCTTCTTGCCCTTGCTGGCGTTGATGAGGTTGCCCGAGGCCACCAGGTCCGTGGGACGAGGCCCGTTGTTGCCGTCCCACCTGTGGTGTCGCCGTGTGGGCAGAACAACTGTGTTTGACGGCCACCTTCTCCCCGAGTGCTGCAGTGCTTGAGGCCAATGAGGCCGCTCGAGGGTACCTGGAGGAGGGGAAGGCGGTGGTGCCCGTGGCGTTCACCACGGCCGACACGCCCTCGAGGAGCGGCGGCACCTGGCTGGCCTCACGCAGATCCGCCACCACCACCTGCGGCCACACACCATGGGCAACGGTCCACGGCGCACAATTATGAGCGCTGCGCGATCCCGCTGCACTGAGAGGCGCCTGCACGGTGCCTACCTCGATGTTGGGGCCGTACCCCTGGAGCACGCTCGCCTTGTTGGACCGCGCCACCGCCCGCACCTTGAAGCCACGCTGCGGACAGCAGAGCAGAGCCGCAGGGCGGCCCGGCTCAGGGTGCCGCGCCACACGCGTGGCGCCGAGGGCCGCAGGTGCGGCCCCACCCCCTTTCCGTCAGGAGCAGCAGGGCAGCGCCGCACCTCGAGCAGCTTGGCAGTGACCACCTGGCCCACTCCTCCAGTGGCTCCTGCCACCAGCACCGTGCTGCCAGGCTCCTGCAGTGGTGGCACGATTTGGCGCCACTCACACTCGACGATCGAGATGAGAGAAGCTCGCAGCGAGCGCCCGTGAGCTGTCGCAGCCCTGCTCTTCCTCACCAGCACTCCCGCGCTCACGGCCACGCTGCTCCTCCGCTGCCATTGGCGCCGAGCAGGAAGAGGCGCAGCGCTAGCTGCGCGCTGCGAGGAGCTGCAGCACAGCATGCTGCTCGTCCTCATCGTCGCCGTCGTCATCGCGCTCGCTTCTGCGCTCAGGGTCGATCTCAGGTAGCCGTTAGAACTTTGAACGCGACGACAAGCGGGAGCGACTTGCTGTAGAGCTCCGCGGCTGCCACATCTCACACCAGCGCTCGCCGTCGCTGAGAAGCAGCGCCTCGCAATCCAGCTACTCGCCGCAGCGGAAGAACCCCACCCTCCAAGCGATCCGTCCAGCAGGGGCGCCACTGCTGCGCCGCAGCCAGACAGGAAGGCGCTGCGCCTGGTGACAACAGCAGATGGCGGCGCCGTCTCTCCTCCCCTGGCAGATTGCCCAGCTGGGAGCCCTTGTCGCGACGGCGCGCACCTGTCAGCGCCTCCTCGCGCGGCCCGGTCAGCTCGCCCTCAGCACCACCGCCCAGCTGAGGTGCACCGCATCGTCATCATCAGCAGCAGCAGGCGCCAGCGCCAGCGTGCTGCCCCGCGTGGTGGAGCCGCACACCCAGGCCTTCCAGAACGGCGCGGCGCGCCTGCAGCCGCTGCTGCACGAGCTGCACAAGCAGCTGCAGAGCGTCAGGCAGGGAGGCGGCGCCAAGGCCGTCGAGAGGCACCACTCCCGCGGCAAGCTGTGAGCGACGGTTCTCTGAGCACCAACCCTGGGCGTGCCCTCGCTCGGCGTCCGCTCACGTGCCGACGCGCAAACGCGGTGCGCGCAGGCTGCCGCGGGAGCGCATCGACGCCGTGCTGGACCCTGGGTCGCCCTTCCTGGAGCTGTCGCCGCTGGCGGGCCACAACATGTACGGTGCGTTTGCGCGCCTCGTTGCGCAGCAGCACCGCCGGCCGCTTCACGAACTGGGCGCCATCGATGTGCTGCGTCCACGACTTGACGTGAAAGCGCGTCACCTGCCCTGGGCGGCGGCGCAGGCGACGAGGCCGTGCCGGCGGGAGGGCTGGTGACAGGCCTGGGCCTGGTGCACGGGCGGCTGGTGGCCTTTGCCGGTGAGGGGGGGCGGGGTGGGCGAGGCACCTGAACTTCTCACGGACACCGCGGCAAGCACCTTTTTGTGCGGCGCCAGGGCGCGTGCTTGTGGAGAGCGATGCGCCGGCGAGAAAAGCATGCTTGTGCCGCCCTCGTTCCTCCAGCGGGCGCCTCTTCAGCAGGGCGGGAGCGCGGTCAGACGTCTCGAGTTCGCAGGCATAAGGGGCTGGTCACAGCCACGTCCCCACAGTGACCGCCAGCGGTCGTGGGGACCAGCTTCAAAGAGCGTTTGTGTGTGGTGCCGACGTCTGCATGCAGCCAACGACGCGACGGTCAAGGGCGGCACGTACTTCCCCATCACGGTCAAGAAGCACCTGCGTCTGCAGGAGGTGGCGGCGGCCTGCCGGGTGCCCTGCCTCTACATGGTGGACTCGGGGGGCGCCAACCTGCCCAGGCAGGTGCGACCACTGGACGTGGATGGTCTGCGTGTGCCCTAGGGTCCAGTCGCGTGTGTGGACAAAGGGCCCGGGCGCAGGACTGACCGCTGAGGCAGGGAGTCCTGCTGGGTGGTGGGCGTGTGTCCATGCACGACGGGCTCGCCTGCACGCGGCGCTCACGCTTTGCCGGGGCGGTGCCCGCGGACGTCGCCCGTGCGTGGCCGCAGGCGGACGTGTTCCCCGACCGCGACCACTTTGGCCGCATCTTCTTCAACCAGGTGCGTTGGGAGGGTGGGTGGGTGGGTGGGTGTGCCGCTCCAGGGAGGGGCCTGCTGCTCGTGGGCCGGCGCCGCGCAGCGCAGAGCCGTCGCGCCTGTGCGGGGAGGGCGCAGGGAGGGGCACAGGCCCGCTTAGCGCAGGCTCAGGCAGCACCGCGGGCCACGCAAGACGCACCGCTGGGCTGGCAGCAGTGTGGTCGTGGGGGCGAAGCTGACGGGCCAAGGCGTATGGCAGGCGGCAGGAGAATCCAGAGCGTGTGGCCACAGGCCTGGTCGCTCGCCCACACACGCACACGCGCGCACTGCAGGCTCGCATGAGCGCCGCCGGCATCCCCCAGCTGGCCGTGGTGCTGGGCTCGTGCACGGCCGGCGGCGCGTGAGTGCAGCGGAGAGGGGAGGGAGGGGGGCGCGCTCTCGGTGCCGGCTTTTCCCGCACTGCACCGCACCGACGACGCATGTGGCAGCTGTGCGCATGTGTCACGTGGTTCGCCGCTTTGGCCCCTCGCCAGAGGTGGCAGGACCAAGGTCATGGGTCGCGAGCTCTGGCGTTCTTGTCATGCTGACGCGTGCTAGCCACGTGCGCTGCGCGTGCTGTGCGAGGGCGCAGGTACGTGCCGGCCATGGCGGACGAGAGCGTCATCGTGCACAAGAACGGCACCGTGTTCCTGGCGGGCCCGCCCCTGGTCAAGGCAGCCACGGGTGAGTGCGCGTGCGCTGAATGACGCGCGCGGGACTGCTCGTTGGGTTCGCTGTTCCAGGGCGCCCTGGATTGGCACCTGGCGCACCGCCCGCCGCCACCACCAAGGGGCGTTTGGTGCGCTAAACACGGCTGGCGCAAAGCAGTGCGCGCGCGTACCCCATGCAAAAGAGGTCGTGAGCTCTGAGGCTCTGGGTGGCGCCGCACTCCACGCTACCCATCGCCTTGCTTGCTGCTTGCTCCTCTGCTGCGCTGCTCATCGCCGTGCGCAGGCGAGGAGGTGAGCGCCGAGGCGCTGGGCGGCGCCACGCTGCACAGCGCCACGTCCGGCGTGACGGACCACTTTGCCCAGGACGAGCGGCACGCGCTGCGCATCGCGCGCGACCTGGTGGCCGGCCTAAACGCGCGGCCACTGGCGGGCAGGTGTGGCGTTGGGGTGGGTTGAGGGGTGGGCTGCGGCGGGGGAGGGTGGCCGGTCTCAACGCGTGCGGCCCATGGCGGGCAGGAGGGGCATCAGGTGGGGCTGGGGAGCGAGCGGTGGTGAATGGGGTGCTGGTCGAGGTTCATGCGTGCTGTCCACGCTGAGCCGTGGCGTCCCTGTCGCGTGCCTGCCTGGCCGCAGCGGCGCCTGGGAGGAGCCACTGTACCCGCCTGAGGAGCTGCGGGGCCTGGCGCCCGACCTCTCGCGCGGCGCGGCGCCCGCCCCGCACCCTCTGGCGCTCATCGCGCGGCTGGTGGACGGCTCGCGCTTCGAGGAGTTCAAGGCCTCGTTCGGCACCACGCTCGTCACGGGTGGGTGTGCCGGGCGCGCGCAAGGCGGGATGGAGCAGTGAGGACTGCATCGCGCCCTTCCCCTCACGTCGCAGCCGAGCAAGAGCGAGCAGCGACGAACCACCCACGGGGGCCATTTCGAGTGTGGGGCCTGACCCGCGCCCATGCCGTGCGTGCGCACGTGGCGGTGGCCGCAGGCTTTGGCAGCATCTACGGGCAGCCGGTGGGCATCGTGGCCAACGCCGGCGTGCTGCACAGCAGCTCGGCGCAAAAGGGCGCGCACTTTGTGCAGCTCTGCAGCCAGCGGGGCGTGCCGCTGCTCTTCCTGCAAAACATCACGGGTGCGCGTATTGCACGCGCCGACGCCGACGCTGACGACGCCTGTTGAGCCGGGCTGCTCGTTCCCCCCTGCTGTTGGACTGAGGCCCGGCGCCTGGGTCCGACCCTCCTGGCGCCTCCTTGGCTGCCTCTGACCGAGGGTGGTGCGCCGTGGTGCGTGGCTGGCGAGGGCGCACGTAGGGTTCATGGTGGGCAGCAAGGCCGAGGCGGGCGGCATCGCCAAGGACGGCGCCAAGCTCGTCATGGCCGTGGCCTGCGCCCAGGTGCGCACCGCGTTTGTTCAGGGGCGCGTTGGAACTGTGTCGACGCCTCCGTCTCGTCCAGGGCGCGTCCAGGGCAGGGCCGGTAGCACCAGGCGTGCTGCGTCGCGTCCAGCCTGGCGTGCCCCAGTGCGAGCTCCTCGTCCTGGGCGCAGCAGTGAGCCGCAGCATGCACAGCGCGCGGGCGTCAAGCGCCGTCACACCTGCGGCGCACACGAGTCGCAGGCCGTGGTCCCAGGAGGGCGCGGCGCTGAGGCAGCCCCGGCGCTGCGCGGGAGTCGCAGGCGGGGCTCCTTGGCTGCCCAGGAGTCAAGGGCGCCCTGCCACAGCGCTGCCTGCGCACCCACCGGCAGTAGGCTTGGGCGCGTTGGGGCGTGTGTGTGCGCCCTCGTGCCCCGCAGGTGCCCAAGGTGACGGTGCTGGTGGGCGGCAGCTTTGGCGCCGGCAACTACGGAATGTGCGGGCGCGCCTACAGCCCCACCTTCATGTACATGTGGTGAGCGGCGCACGCCTCCAACATTGGCAGCAGGCACAAGACCTGGCGAGCTGCTGTGCGGGTGGCGTGGCTCGCGTGGAGGTGTGCTCGGCGTGTGTGCGTCGCTTGCCGCAGGCCCAACGCGCGCATTGGCGTCATGGGCGGCGAGCAGGCGGCGGGCGTGCTGGCGCAGGTGCGGTGGGGGGGACAGAGAGGGGTGGGGCTTGGGGTGGGGGTGGGGGCGCTTGAAATGCGCCAGGGGCGTTGGAGCTAGGCGAGCGTGCACAGCTTGGTGCGTTTCCTGTTAGGCAGCACTCGTTGCATGGCAGGTGGAGAGCAGGGGTCTGATTTGCAGGGCTTGCTGCGCCAGGGGTGGTGGGGCGAGTCAGGGTGCCTGAAGCCATCCTAGGTGTCTCCTGCTGTCGGCACTCTTGTGTTCGTGTGGCAGGTGGAGGGAGGGGTGCGACGTGCGGCTTGCTGTGCCAGGGGCGGTGGAGCTAGGCGAGCGTGCACATCTCAGCTGGGTGCGTCGCTCTTGTTGGTGTGGCAGGTGGAGTTGGACAAGCGCGCGAGGGACGCGGCGGGCGGGCGGGGAGCGAAGCACGCGGCGGCGGCGGGTGGCGGTGACGTGTGGCCGGCGGCGGAGCAGGAGGCGTTCAAGCGCGCCATGGCGGACAAGTACGACCAGGAGGCCTCGCCCTGGTGAGAGTGCTGTGTGCTGCGACTCGGAGGTTGGTGATCTTGATGGTCCTGCTGCACTGTACAACGGCCCCGAGCATGCGGATCTTGATGATCATCCGCTCTCTCACGCGCACCCACGTGCGGCGCGCTCGCCTCCTCCTGACTCCACCGTGACGCTGCAGGTTTGCCAGCGCGCGTCTGTGGGACGACGGCGTGATTGACCCGGCCGACACGCGTCGCGTGGTGGGGCTCTCCCTGGCGGCCGCCATGCACGGCTGGCAGCAGCAGCGCGCTGCGCCTGGCCCCCACCTGTCGCCTGCGGGCCTGCCGGGGCTGGGGCTCAGCGCGGGCGGCGGCTTTGGCGTGTTCCGCATGTAGTGCCAATGTGTACATCAAGACGCGCCTGCCTTGCAACCTGATTCGCATGCGGCACCGCCATCCTGCTGTGATGAATCCAGTTTGGAAGCTGCTGCGGCGCGTGCGGCGTGCTGAGATCCAGGCAGGCGCCAACAGCCACACGGCCCACCCCAGCAGGCCCACCCCAATGCCCCTGTGCTCCATGGCCAACATCACCTCAGCAGCCTGCCCTGGCCCAAAAGCCAGCTGGGGAGATGCCGTGCGAACCCGCGTGTCGTTGCGCGCGATTCGTCATCGTGGGGGGCGCCGTACACGCTCGTCCGCAGGCACTCGCAGGAAGCTGTCAACGCGAGCTCTTTTGGCGCAACATGAGCATCGGCGCCACGTAAACGCAAGCGACAACATAAGCAGAGGGTGCAAAGAGGCTGTGCGCAGTGCATCACGAGCAGAGCCGCCGACCCGCACACCACCGGCGCCCCGTCGAGACCCTCTGCGCCCCACCCTCGGCCCGCCCGCGCGCGAAGCAGCTCTCCGGCAGCGTCGCCATGGCCCCTCCCGCCGCTGCCACGACCGCTATGAGTGCGGTGGGGACTCTCTACGTCCTGAGATGCTAGGGTAAGCCTAGGGTTGGCGGGGAGCCGCGCTCACCCTACCAGCGACGCATTGCTTCGCATCACCACCACCTCACGCCTGCAAGGCAAGTACGCACTGGAGGCAACGAGCAGACGCATCACATGGACGGTCTCTCCGCAGGCTCCTCCACAAAGGAGAGAGACAGAGACCGCGCGTTGAGGTGCGCGGCCAGTGCACGCTGGCAAGCAGCAGCAGCCGAGCCTTCCGATGCAGGTCATGACACGGACAAGACGCACCGCGTCCCACCACCGCGCACCAAGCGTCGCCAAGCGCGCGCGCCAAGGCATACAGTGCGAGAGTGCACTCTGGGGCGTTCAGAACGTCTGCCCAACCGAGGATGAGCAGCAGATCTAGATCAGGCCGCACCCAAGGTCAGAGTGTGTGTGTGGCTTGCATCAACGGAGCGGGCCACTGCCCGCGTCATGCAGCAAGGTTCAGCAACGAGGCGGATGAGGCACCAGCCTAGGCCAGAGCAAGCGCCACCTGGCTGCACGCCACGAACGGCGGAGCAGCCAAGCTGCGGGGCACCCCTGGCATGGTTGGCCGCCGCCGTGGCCGGGGAGACTGGCCGAGCGGCCAGTTGCGGCACCGCTGTCAGGAAGGCCGCGCGCTCCTGCTGCCGCTGCAGAGGGCCAGTCGGGGGAAGGTGGTGGCGTGGCGACACAGCCGCAGAGGGGCAAGGGGCGCTCAGCGTTGGCGATCCACTCGGCGCGCCCCTGAGGCGGCCGCGGGCGCCGCAGCCCGCTGCGAGGCTTGTCGCAAGGAGTCCTTGCTGCCGTGCCATGGCGGTGAACCGCCTTGTCACGCAAGCAGAACGCACACCCCAGACCAGAGAGAGGCCTGTACAGCAGCGTACAAAGGCCCCGAGCATGCGGGTCTTGATGATCATCCGCCCTCTCACTGGCGCCCACGTGCGGCGACGCTCGCCTCCCTGGGTCCACCGCTGCGCTGCAGGTTTGCCGGCGCGCGCCTGTGGGACGATGGCGTGATTGACCCGGCCGACACGCGTCGCGTGGTGGGGCTCTCCCTGGCGGCCGCCATGCACGGCTGGCAGCAGCAGCGCGCTGCGCCTGGCCCCCACCTGTCGCCTGCGGGCCTGCCGGGGCTGGGGCTCAGCGCGGGCGGCGGCTTTGGCGTGTTCCGCATGTAGTGCCAATGTGTACATCAAGACGCGGCGCCTGCCTTGCGACCTGATTCGCATGCGGCACCGCCATCCTGCTGTGCGCGAACTTGATAGATCAAGTTTGGGTGCAGCAGCGGCGCGTGCGGCGTGCTGAGATCCAGGCTGGCGCCAACAGCCACACGGCAGTCCAGGGCAAGCAAGCAGCCCACCCAAAGCACGCCCCAGAGCTGCATGGCCAAGATCACCTCAGCAGCCTGCCCTGGCCCAAAAGCCAGCTGGGGAGATGCCGTGCGAACCTGCGCGTCGTTGCGCGCGATTCGTCATCGTGGGGGGTGCCGTACACGCTCGTCCGCAGGCACTCGCAGGAAGCTGTCAACACGAGTGCTTTCGGCCACGTTGGGCCGACGAGCATCGCGTGGAGCAGTGCGACAACATAAGCAGAGCTGCAAAGAGCCTGTGCGCAGTGCTTCACGAGCAGAGCCGCCGAGCGCACACCACCGGCGCCCCGTCGAGACCCTCTGCGCCCACCCTCGGCCCGCCCGCGCGCGAAGCAGCTCTCCGGCAGCGTCGCCATGGCCCCTCCCGCCGCTGCCACGTTCGAGCGCGTCGACTATACTCAGCCATTTAAGGCCGGCCAAGATTTCCTGGGCCTCCAAAACCCAGACATTCTCCGGGTAAGCGACGTGAGGCAGCAGCAGCAGGGGCCAGCAGAAGGAAGGAGGCTGCTTTGGGGGCAGACACGTCCAGGCGGGCGCCAATGGGGCCCGCCAGCAGATGCCAACCTCACCACGGCACGCCATCCAGCCCCTCTGCGCCGCCCCGCCTGGCCTCCTTGCCTTCGCAGCCTGAGGTCTACACGCAGTACCTCAAGAACAGCCAGGAGGAGTACTTCACGCGCAACGAGGAGCTGCCGCAGAAGGTGGCTGAGCTGCACGCCAAGGGCTTCCCGGAGCGCAAGCCCGTCGACGTCGGGTGAGCTGCAAGTGCCGCAACCCTAGCCCCCCCGCCCTAACCCTCGATCAGGGTGCAGAAAGCCCGGCAGCGAGCTTATCGGCCTCCACGCGAGCGAGCCGCTCCTCTGCCCATGTGGAACGTGGCGCCCGCAGGACGTCTGGCCCCCAGGGCAAGGTGGTGCCCCTGACCATCATCGAGGACCCCGCCGACTGGAAGGCGTCGGACTGGAAGGGCCGCGAGGCCGAGTACACCTACTACCTGACCGAGGAGGACAAGGCCGAGATCGACGCCGCCATCCAGGGCCTGCACAAGCGCGGCCTGAGCACGGAGACGGACATCAAGGCGCTCAAGAAGGAGGACTTCCCCCTGCCCACCTTCGGCCCCAAGCTGGTGGAGCTGGGCCTCAACGCCACGCACGGCCGCGGCTTCCAGTTTATCAAGTGCGTGCGCTGCGTGTGCTCCGCGCGTTGCGCCGCGCTGGCCAGCGAAACGTGTGGCCGCGAGGTTGGTGGGCTGCACGGTGGGCCAACACCAACAGCTGCGCGTGCTCTTCTTATCGCGCTGTGCGTGTTCAGGGGCTTCCCCCTCGACAAGTACAAGGAGGACCGCTTTGGCCTCATCGCCGCGTTCTGGGCCCTGGGCCTGCACCTGGGCCGCCACCTGGTGACCCAGAACGACTACAACACGGTGAGCGAGCGCGGCGGTGCTACCCTGCCGCAGCCGTGTTGTTTGCGCTGCGATTCACCGTCGCCTGTGCGGCCTCCCAGCCCTGACCCGCGCGTGCCGCCACGCTCCTCCCTCTGGACGCCCGTTTGCAGGAGACTGGCCAGGTGGAGGGCTCGGT